>Ga0157372_10001094_pt1 | contig 29477 bp, 27 predicted proteins | sample C55metaG_FD_115307 | JGI IMG/M metagenome (GOLD analysis project Ga0157372, IMG submission 115307) | Corn rhizosphere microbial communities from Kellogg Biological Station, Michigan, USA - C5-5 metaG | ecosystem: Host-associated > Plants > Roots > Rhizosphere > Soil | place: USA: Michigan...
CGATGAGGCGCAGCTTCGCGATGATTTGTTCGGGGGTAAAGCTCTTGCGAGGCATCTTGGGTTGCTCCTTGCCAGGGTTGAATTCTCTCTTTCAACCTGGACTCGAAACAACCAGTCACGTCACCCCGGCGTACGGGTTGTCGTTACTCACGCGTGGTCGGCTGAACGAGGCCGCCACGCCGAGGTTTTCCAGCGTGGCGAGCATCGTCGCGCCTTTCATCGCACTGCCGTTGTCCGAATTCAGCACGAGCGGACGTCCCGCCAGGCCCTCAGCCAAGCTCGTGCGTCGCATGAGTAACGCGGCGAGCTCGGCTGATTCCGCCTCCTGCACTTCGTGACCGACGATCTTGCGGCTGAACACGTCCAGCACCATGTACCAGTAGTGGAACTTGCCCTTGATCACCGCCGGCATCCATGTGATGTCCCACGACCACAACTGATTCGGCGCCGTCGCACAGTGACTGGTGGCCACATGCCGAGAAGCTTGGTGCGCACGGCCTCGGCGGTGTTGCTGCGAAGCGTCGCGCAGCAGCCGGTAAAAGCTCGATTCGCGCGCAAGGGGTACTCGCCTGACAACGCTGCGTGCGAAGGCTTCTTCGGTCGGCTCAAAACCGAGCTGTTCTATCCTCGAAACTGGCAGTCCACAACCATCGAGCAGTTCATCCAGACGCTGGACTCCTATATCCGCTGGTACAACGAAAAGCGGATCAAGCTCTCAATGGGCGCTCTGAGCCCCGTCGAGTACCGCAGGAGCCTTGGAATCTTCGCTTAACGAGTCCAAGATTTCTGCCGCATCCCCCTCATACCGTAGTGGAACAGAGGTCTACCGTTTCCTGCCGCGCGGGCCGAAGCACTTTCTGCAACAAGGCTTCGGCCTCTACCCTAGTCGCCGCGACGCTTTCTTCCTTGACGTACCCGAAGCCTCTTATCCGCTCAGGTAGCTTTGCCAACGCAAGCACAGTGTCGAAGTCTGCGTTCTCCAATTGCTCGGAGATGCTTGACATCTGCGCAATGTAGTCTGTCACCAGTTGTCGCTCGATACGCCGCTCGGCCGTCCAGCCAAAAGGATCCAGCGCAGTGCCTCTGAGGCGACGCAATGGAACCAACAAACGCAGCGCGAACAACATCCAGGGGCCGAAACTGCTTTTGAGCGGCCGACCCGCGGCATCGCGCCGACCTAAGACGGGCGGTGCCATATGCAGCCGCAGCACGGCCTGCCCTTCAAACTGCTGCTTGAGCTTTTCCAGAAAGCGGCCATCGGTATATAGCCGTGCTACCTCGTACTCATCCTTATAAGCCATGAGCTTGTACAGGTTTTGAGCGACAAGACGCGTGAGCTGATGACTGCCGGCGCGGACCTTTTGCTCGGCCACGCGCACCCTCTCCACCAGATCAGCATAGCGCTGCGCATAGCTCGCGTCTTGGTAGGCCGTAAGCTGGGTGATACGCTCAGCGATTAGGGCCTCCACCCCCCGCCCCCTAGCCGGCATCAGCAATTGCACGGGCTGGGCGGGCTGGGCCACGCGGGTAACGGTGGTCAGATCCAGCGCGGCCATGCGCCCCCAGCGAAAGGCTCGCTGATTAGCCACCACCGCTACGCCGTTAAGCACAATGGCCTGATTCAGTGCTTCGGCTGATACTGGGACCTTGCCCTTCTGGAAGGCGAAGCCCAACAAAAACAAGTTGGCTGCGATGGCATCGCCCATCAGTCTCTTGGCCAACCCAGTCGCCTCGACGAAGTCCATGCTACCGCCACAGGATTCCTCAATCAGCGTACGCGCCTGCGTGGCGGGGAAGACCCAGTCGGGCTGCTGCGCAAAATGTCCTGTGGGTTGCTCGAAGGTGTTGGCCAAAACATAGGTGCGTCCGGGCCTCATGCGAGCGATTGCGTCAGGTGCTGCGGCGGTCAGCATATCGCAACCAAGAACAAGATCAGCTTCACCTGTAGGAATGCGCTGAGCCAGCAACTGCGAAGGATCACGCGCAAGCCTCACGTGCGAGGTGACCGAGCCGTTCTTTTGCGACATACCAGCCATGTCCAGCACGCTGACGCCTTTGCCCTCCAGATGTGCAGCCATTCCGATCAAAGCGCCGATGGTAATGACGCCCGTACCACCGATGCCGGTGATCAGGATGTTGTGGATCGCGTCCAGTGTCAACGGTGTTGGGTCAGGAAGAGGTTCGTCATCGGTTGGTGCAGCCTGCACCGTGAGCTGACGGCGAGGCTGCACGCCTTCTACCGTGACAAAACTCGGGCAAAAACCCTTAAGACAGGATTCGTCGAAGTTACAAGCGCTTTGATCGACTTGACGCTTGAGACCGTATTCCGTGGGTTTCGGCAGCAAGGCAGTGCAGTTGGACTCTGTGCCACAGTCGCCACAACCCTCGCAGACATCTTCGTTGATGAACACACGGCGCTTCGCGGGTGGCAACTCGCCCTTTTTTGTTCGGCGCCGTTTCTCAGCTGCACAGACTTGGTCATACACGAGGACCGAGACGCCGCGGAACTCGCGCAGTTCACGTTGCACCGAGTCCATATCGCCCCGATGGTGCACTGTGAGAAGCAAGTCGTCGTTGTTTTGCGGGAACTGACGGCGGTCTGTCCACCGAGATGGATCTTCAGACACCAGTGCTATCCGCGTTACTCCTTCGGCCGCCACCTGCCGGACGATGCGTGGCACGCTGATCGGCCCGTCTACGGGCTGGCCGCCGGTCATAGCGACAGCGTCGTTGTAGAGGATCTTGTAAGTGATATTCACGCCGGCCGCCACGGCAGCGCGGATCGCCATTGAACCCGAGTGATAGTAGGTTCCGTCGCCCAAGTTAGCGAATACGTGCGGACGCTCGGAGAACCATGCCTGGCCAAGCCAGGTCACCCCCTCGCCACCCATGTGTGTCGTCGTGCGATTGTGTTCGGGGTAGATAGCGGTCGCCATCACGTGGCAACCGATGCCAGCCAACGCCAAGCTTCCGTCCGGCACTCGCGTCGATGTGTTGTGCGGGCAGCCAGAACAGTACCATGCGGGCCGCGAAGGGACGGCCTGCGCCTCGGCAAGCGCAGCATCCTTGACGTCCAAGATCGCCAACCTCGCAAGGACGCGATCGCTGGTATGGAACCGTGCGACGCGTGCCGCAATGACCCGCGCGATCTGCGAGACCGAAAAATCCGCCGTGGCAGGAAGCAGCCATTCGCCGCGCGGGTGAGCCCCCCATTCCCCTTGCTCGCCGAACTTGCCGATCACGCGAGGACGGACGTTTTCGCGCCAGTTGTAAAGGTGCTCTTTTAGCTGGTACTCGACGATCTGGCGTTTTTCCTCGACAACTAGAATCTCTTCCAGCCCGTCGGAAAATTCCCGAATGGAGTCCGGCTCCAGCGGCCATGGCATGGAAATCTTCAGCAAGCGAATGCCCAAGCGCGCAGCTTCGTCCGCGTTGATGCCTAGCTCCTCCAACGCTTCGAGCACGTCGCGGTAGGACTTTCCCGAGGCCACGATGCCTAGGCGGGCGTGAGGCGAATCGAGGGTGATGCGGTTAAGCTTGTTGGCCCGCGCGTAGGCGATAGCAGCGTATATCTTCGCGTCGTGCATCAGCGCTTCCTGCTTGCGTGCCTGCACACCCAGCGTGTCCGTGGACACGCGTGCGTGTACCCCGTCAGGTGGCAACGCGAAGTCGTCCGGCAGACGAAACTGCAGGTCGAAGACAGTGGCCTCAATGGAACTCGACGACTCCACGGTGTCGGCCAACGCTTTGAAACCCACTGGCAAGCCCGCATACCGCGACATCGCGAAGCCGTGCAAGCCCAACTCGACGTATTCCTCCACGCTGTGCGGATAGAGCATAGGAATCATTGAGGCAGCAAACAGATGGTCGCTCTGATTGGGCAGTGTCGAGGAGTAAGCTCCGTGATCGTCGCCCGCAACGAGCAGCACGCCGCCGTGTGGCGAAGTGCCGGCATGACTCATGTGTTTAAACACGTCACCGCAACGATCAACGCCGGGGCCTTTGCCGTACCAAAGCGCGAACACGCCGTCGACCTTCGCGTCCCCGGTCAGATGTACCTGCTGCGTACCCCAGACGGCAGTGGCAGCGAGCTCCTCATTCACACCGGGCAAGAACTTGATGGCATTGTTCTCTAACTCGGACTGGGCTTTCCATAGTGCCTCGTCTAACCCGCCAAGCGGCGAGCCCCGGTACCCAGAAACGAATCCTGCGGTTTTCAGACCTGCGGCTTGGTCTCGCCAGCGCTGCACGAGCATCAAGCGCACGAGCGCTTGCACGCCGCTGAGGTAGATGCGGCCTGACTGCGCGCGGTACTTGTCTTCCAGCGTGACGCTGGCCAGATTGTTGGATGGCATTGTGTTATCTCCCGGTGAGAAGATGAGGTAGCCCGCGCAGCTACCGGTGAGCGGCCTGCGGGTGGTGACGCCCTCCCCCCGGTAGTTGGGGGCGCCTGCATAAATTAGCGAACGAAAATGAGCGGGAAAGCGCGGCAAAACTGGCGTCCTCAGCTCTCCTTGCGCCAGTCGTACCAGCGGTCCTTGGCAAGCATGACTTGGTGGTGGCCCGCGCCGGCTGGAATCATCGGGAAGCAGTTCTCGTCTGCCGCAATCCTGACATCAAGAAAGAACGGACCGTTGTAGTTAAAGCACTCGGTCAACGCTCGGTTGAGCTCATCAGGCGCGTCTACGCGGCGCGCACCCCATCCGAATGCTTTGGCGAGTGCCACAAAGTCTGGCAGCGAGGCATTCCAGCTGTGGCTCAGGCGGTTGCCGTGGATAAGTTCCTGCCATTGACGCACCATGCCCATGTAGCCGTTATTGCTGAGTACTAGCTTGACCGGTGTCTTGTGTTGCACCGCGGTTGCCAGCTCTTGGATGTTCATCAGGACTGAAGCGTCGCCGCTGACGCAGACCACCAGCGCCTCCGGATGCGCTACCTGCGCGCCGATTGCCGCAGGTAGGCCATAGCCCATCGTGCCGGCGCCGCCGGAGGTCAACCAACGCCGCGGCTGTTCGAAGCGAAGGTATTGTGCCGCCCACATCTGATGCTGGCCCACATCGGTGGAGACGATTGCGTTGCGTCCTTCGAGGTGCGCCTGCAGTGTGGCCACCAGTTGCTGCGGGCGGATGGTCCGCCTATCTGGCGCGAAGTCCAGGCTGCGCACGGCCCGCCATTGATCGATCTGCTGCCACCATGGCAACAGTCGCGCGGCAGGCATGTCGGCCAGGATGGGACGGTTCAACAGCGCCTGCAGTACAGCACCGCAGTCGCCGACGATGGGGACATCCACCTTAACACTACGGTTGATGCTGCACGGGTCGATGTCGATGTGAATCTTGCGTGCACGCGGGCAGAAGTCTTTCAGGCTCCCAGTCACACGATCGTCAAAGCGAGCGCCAACGTTAATCACCAGGTCGGCTTCGTGCATTGCCAAGTTGGCCTCCAGCGTGCCGTGCATACCGAGCATGCCGAGGAATAGCGGATCGGATGCCGGAAAGGCACCTAAGCCCATCAGCGTCAGGGTGCAAGGACCGCTGACCAAGCGCACCAGCTTGGCGAAATCGGAACAGGCATATGGCCCGGCATTGATCAAGCCCCCTCCGCCGTAGAAGACTGGCCGGCGCGCGGTGGCGATGAGCTCTGCGGCACGTTGTATGTTGACGCGGGGCAAGCTCGTGCGCTGCGGCCCGCGCGCCTGCTGTGACGCAGGCGGTTCGCAGACGGGCGCCAACTGCACATCCTTCGGTACGTCAATCAGTACCGGGCCTGGCCGGCCCTCAACCGCCGTTCGTAGGGCACGCCGTACTACGCCCGTCAGTTCACCAGCAGAGCGCGGCTGGCAGCTCCATTTGGTTACCGGCCGCGAAATGCCCAAGGCATCGCACTCCTGAAATGCATTTGTGCCAATCGCCGCCGAGGCTACCTGCCCGCTGATGCACAACACGGGCACCGAATCGCTCATAGCGTCGAGCAGCCCGGTTATGGTGTTTCCCACGCCCGGGCCGGAGGTCACCAGCACGACGCCGACCTTGCCGGTGCTGCGCGCATAGCCTTCGGCCGCATGAACCGCAGCTTGCTCGTGCCGGACAAGCACGTGGCGCAGCCTATGCTCACGGTACAGTGCGTCGTATAGAGGCAGCGCTGCGCCCCCGGGGTAACCGAACAAAGTGTCCACGCCGCCCTCCACTAGCGCCTCCAACAGTGCTTGGGCACCGTTGCGCAGCGAGGCCCCATCTTGGAGAGGGGATGACTCGGACGCGAGAATCTCCGCGGGAAGCAACGCGTTCATAGTGCAAAGGCGGTCATCATGGAGCAGGCGCGTCTTTTGCCCCGAACGGGATATCGGGAAGGGCCGCGAGCGCCGACGCCCCGCCATCGACGCCGATGACTTGGGCAGTGATGTGGCTGCTCAGCTCGGACATTAGGAACAGAAGAGGTCCCGCGATTTCCGCTGGCAGGGCGGGGTGTCCCAAGGGGATCGTTCTGCCAATCGCCGCCCAAGCCGACTCGTTCAACCGCTCATTCAGCCGGGGCGTGCGCACATAGCCGGGCGCCACCGCGTTAATGCGTACGCCGCGCGGCGCATATTCCACAGCCGCGCAACGCACCAGGTGATGCAGGGCCGCCTTGGCCGAGGAATACGCGACTTGTCTAGGTACGGCGCGGTCGCCCCCCATCGAGCCGACAAAGGCGACGGTACCGCCGCCGTCAGCTGCCATCATTTCTCCGCCGATCTGAATCGCGAGAAAGGCGTGGCGCAGCACGATGTCAAACTGTTTGCTCCAAGCCTCGTCGTCGAAATCCGCCAGCGGGCGAATACTCGACACGCCAATGATGTCGACGACGCCGTGCACACGACCGAAGCTGCTCCGAGCAGTCTCGAAGATGCGCACCATATCTTCCCGAGAGGTTACATCTGCAGTGACAGGCACGCCGCCGACAGCATTGGCGATCCGGCTGGCGAGTTGCGAGTCCTGATCGACACATAAGATCTTCGCTCCAGCTTGAGCCAGCGCATGCGAAGTCTGCTCGCCAATACCCTGCCCCGCACCGAGCACGATTACGGCGCGGCCGTCCAAACACAGCAGAGAGGGATAGTTGGGGACATGGGGTTCGTTCATAGTGAGTCCATTTGGGCGTCTGCGGGCGAGTAGTCGGTCGCCACGCCATTCTTGTTCGGAACAGCTGACCTATTGATTCAGTCGCAACGTCAGAGATCGACTACGAGTCGTGCCGTACAGGAACGCGAGCAGCACGGCAGAAAGGCGTCGTTGCGCATGCGTTCCTCTTCTGTCAAATACATGTCGCGATGATCAGGTTCGCCTTCGAGCACCCTAGTTAGGCAGGTGCCGCAAACGCCCTGCTCGCATGACAGAGGAATCGGTACCCCCGCGTCGAGCAGTGCGTTGGCGGGGCTCTGTCCAGCAGCAACCGGGATAACGCGGCCACTGCGGCGCAATTCCAACTCGAAGGGACTGTCGGGCGCTTGGCCGATGGGAGCCGCGGCGAAGTACTCGCGGTGCAGGTGCGCCTCGTCCCAGCCAAGTTCGCGAGCAGTGGCTAGCACATAGTCCATGAATCCGGATGGCCCACAGATGTAGAGGTGCCGGTCCGGCGATGGCGATCCGATGGCCGCTTTCGCGTCCAGTTCTTGCTGGGCCGGGCCGTCGTCGAGATGGATCTGGACGCGGGCGGCCAGCGCGCCTTCGCGGAGCTGTTTGGCGAAGGCCAGCCGCTTTTCCTCCCGGGCACAGTAATGCAGCGTGTAAGTCTGTCCCTGCCGAGCCAACTGTTCGGCCATACAGAGGATCGGCGTAATGCCGATTCCGCCCGCAAACAACAGCGCTTCTCCGCCACCACCGTGCAACGCGAAGTGATTGCGGGGAACAGAGATAGTCAACTGATCGCCGTGCTGAACGGTGTCCACGAGGCGCAGCGATCCACCGCGCGAAGCCGGATCGCGTTGGACGCCGATGCGATAACGCTGCTGTGCATCCGGTAGTTGGTAAAGCGAGTACTGCCGCACTGGTCCGCTAGGCACATGAACGTCAATATGGGCGCCGGCTTCAAAGTCTGGCAGCGGGCCGCCATCGACCGCCTCCAGTTCGAAAGCGGCAATATCGTTGGCGACGAAATACTTGGCGGCAACGCGGACTTGCAGTAGCGGGGGCAACAAGGGGGAATTCATGATCGTCACAGAGTGCCGTGAAGTGACCGGCCGGTAGTCGAGCCAGTTGGCCGGAGAATGCGAACAGGTGCACCGCCCAGACGGCGTTCGATGAGCCAGCGAGCGAGCCCCTGATCCATGACGCTGGCGTGGCCGGGGAACCAGTCTGCCAACGCATGGGCAAAGGAGCGCACGACGTCCACGCGGCCATGGGCCAATGCCGTTTGTACTTCGGAAAGCGATTTAAGAACGGCCGCATGCTCGTCGACATGACATCCGGCCGAACCGTAGCTGCTCTCACGCATGGCTTTGTCCTCCTCGCCGAAATGGCGCTTTGCGTGAGTACCGAACGCATCGAGCGCTGCCGCGAGGTCGTCGTCGGGGGCCAACAGCAGGGCTTGGACACACACCACAAACTCTCGGTGCGTTTGGTCCATGTCCTCGTGACCGAGTTCGAATTCCTCTCGCCAGGCGAAAACCGGCGGCATGGCCGGCGTATCGTGAGATTGCATGATTGCCGTTCTCGTTTACTGCTCAACGTTAGGTAAATGGCTGACTGATGGATAACGGGAACCAACATCCTCGCCAACGTGTTTCGAGCGGTTGGCTACGGTCAGCCGAAGCTGGCTCGCGCTCGGTGGGCACACACGCCAAGCACTGTCATCGTGATAGAAGAAAACGATGGTCAGGGGGCCGGCCAGCCGCAGCGCTTCCATACAAATGAAACGTACACCGTTGGCCGTACGCCCGAACCGCGTGACGCGCACGGGGCACGTCGCAGTCGGCGCAATCCATTTGTCGACCAGCGAGCGTAAGGATGTCTTGTCCGCATCCATCTTCGTCACCACATATCATGCAATTCGGTAAAGCTAGCTAGCACGCCTGCTATCGCTGTCTCTTTCAATTTTCGATGGTGCTGGGCGATTGGTAGATGATGCGTTCGGCCGGGAACGAGTCGGCCAGATTGGGGCCACTCCAATGAAGTTCGATCGGGTGCGAAGCTTCAAAGTAAGACAGCGCCAGCCTGTACAGCCGTAGCGTGGATTCGGGCAGGGCTGCAAGATTCGTCGCAGGGTGAGCACTCAGGTGCTGCATGACATCGTCCATGCGCGTGCTGATGACGTCGTAGAAGTCCAGAATCTCATCCATCGGCGTGGCTAGGCGTTTGGCATACCGATCGCATTCGGTGGCGATGGCCCAGTCGTCTACGAACACCGCCAAGTCTTCGAAGCCTTCGGGCAGCAGCGCTGCAGTCATAGAGTTCATAGGGCCTCCAACATGGCACGGCGAACGCGAAAATGATGAGCCAGCGCCATTTCTTGGCGCGAGAGCACGATGTTGTCCATGACGCCTGTGGCAAGCGCGGAGTGCTGCACTTCGAGCAGACTGAGGTCTTCGCGCACCACCTCCTTCTCGCGGATTCGGAAGAGTTCCTGCGCCGCGCGCTCGGCGAGGTTGGCGGGCTCGTAGACGAAGGTCTCATTGGTGACCACAGTGCGAGACGCAGATACCGGCATGAACCGAATCTCGATGCGGTAGTGCTGGCCCAGCAGCATGACAACGTTAGGGAACAGTTCGATTACGTCGAACAACCAATTCGGGGTGCGCGAGGGATTCACCGCCTCGGGGAGGCTGTTATTGTCGAAACACGCCGCGGGTAGCAGCTTGCGGCCGTAGCGGTAAGCGATCTGCTCGCACAAAGGCAACTTATGGTCGGGGTTCGCGGGAGCCGAGTAACGGCTATGGCGCCGCATGAATTGCATAAACGGACGGTGGCGTTGCGGGTTACTTGCACCGCCTTGATAGTCACCCGCCGTATTGCGATGGATGTACATGGTGTGATAGCCCTCGGTGAAGGCATTCACGCCTAGGTTCCAGTTGGCCTCGATTTCGAAGCGGTGGCTGGACAAGCGATGTTGGCGCTGAAAGTAGTCATCGTAGCCAGTGGCGAGTTCGCCCAGCCAGTCGGTCAACGTTTCTACAGGATCGCGCGAGAAATTCAGGAAGATCAGCCCATTCCATTCTTCGCACCGTACCGGCAGCAGACGAAGCTGGTCTTTATCGAGGGAGACAAATTGACCCTCATCGGTCACGCCCTTAAGTTCCCCTTCGCAGTCCCACGTCCAGCCGTGAAAGCTACACGAAAATCGCCGCTGATTGCCGGTGCTGCCGTGCGCCACCAACTGATTGCCTCTATGTCGGCAGATGTTGTGGAAGGCGCGGACGCGGCCGTCGGTACCGCGTGTGATCAGTACGGAGGCTTTGGGTACATCGAAGCTGCGTTCGACGAAGTCACCAGGCTTCGGCAAATCGGCCGCATGAGCCACCAATAGCCAAGAACGGCCGAAGATGCGCTCGCGTTCCAGGTCGAATGCTTCAGGCGAGATATATTGTCCCAACGGTAGGACCAACTCGGGCATATCGGCGTATGCCGTTTGGATGTCGGTTTTAATTGCGGTGGTCATGGTTTTTTAATTCGAAGTAGTCGCCGAGACGTTGCTCGTCTGGGGAGTCAAGCGGGGATCGAGCAAACTCTGCCAGCGCGCACCTGGGTCGATCTCTTTGCTGAGGCCTCGCACCGCGTGCAGGTCCGTACGTAGGCCCGGCGGCTCTTGGCCCTGTCGGATTGCACGCGGCAGGGCCAGGAGCGACCGATATAGGCGTGAGATAGCGACATCTGCCGGCGCCAAGACCTCCTTGCTGCGATCTCGGATTTCCCCCGCCGAGACCGCCATCGCCGAGTCCTCCGGAAAAAAGATATGCAGGCCGGAATACAGGCCGGCGCGCATGCCTTCGCGGTCTTGATTGAAGTTGTTCAGTCGGTTGGGCATGCCCGGCAGGTACCAAGTGTCCGGGTGCAGGCCGTTCTTGTGCAGAGCCTCATCGTCAAGGCCGGTGAAGCGCAGTAGTTCCGTACGATGCGGATCCTTGGAGATCTCTTTGGTGTCGCTCCACCAGACGAAGTGATGCAACGTGCGATGGTCATCGATCGGCACGATCAGGCCCAGCAAATCACCGTTGGCGTTGACGCAGTAGAAGGGTGCAACATAGCCGGTGACACGGGCCGTTACCGTCTCACCTTCGGCGCTAGGTGTTGTGCGTAGGGCGGCATAGTAGAACCCGAAATCGGTGTCCAGGACTTCGACCCTTGGGTCCGCCACTTTGGCAGTGGTTGTGCCGTTGACGCTCGATACAAAGTCAATGTCAGCGCCCCGCCGAAAGGCGTCCTGGTGCAGGATCGTGAGGTGGGAGGAATCCAGCAGCGCTTCTTGTAGCTGAACGTAGTTGCACTGGACGACGAAACTCACCGTGACCACACGTTCCGGCGGTTGGTCGAAGAAGGCCCAGTGCGGAAACGGGGGTTCCTGTTCCTTCGGGCCAACGTACGCCCAGATCATAGAGCCGGCTTCCCGCACTGGGTAGGCGCGCGCTTTGATGCGGGAACGAAATCGGGCGTCCGACACGTTCGGAGTTTCCAGCACTGTGCCATCGACCGCGAAATTCCAGCCGTGGAACAGACAACGGATGCCACCGTTTTCCACTCGGCCCAGCGCCAGGGAAGCCGAGCGGTGCAAGCATTGTTCGTCGAGTAATCCAACACGGCCCGCACTGTCGCGGAACGCCACATAGCGCTCGCCGAAAAGTTCTACCTTCACCGGGTCGCAGTCCGGCGCGGGGAGTTGGTAACTCGAAAGGATAGGCACCCAATAGCGGCGCATGGCCTCACCCATTGGGGTGCCTGGACCAACGCGGCACATCAACTCGTTTTCTTCACGCGACAGCATGAATTGTCTCCTTTAGGGATCGTCAACATCGATCACTCCTCAAATCTTCCGTGGAAGATTTGTGTTTATGGAACAATAGGATCGGAGTTGAATTGCGTCTACGAGGGTTAACCATGGGTGAATGGACATCTGACCTTCAACACAACGGGGAGATGCACGCGATGATCACTAACGGCAACAGGCGCTCCCTGTCGGAGCTGGTGCATCAATGGGAAGAGCAAAGACCGGATCTGGATGTGACTTCCTTCCGACTGGTCGGCTACGTTATGCAACTGGCGCAGGTCTTCGAGGCGGAGTTCCGAAACCTTGCCCAGGATCAATTTGGAATCGGCCCGGGAGATCTGCGCATCCTGATGGCCCTCCGCCGTGCTGGGAAGCCGTATTCGTTACGGCCCACGGACCTCTTCCAGTCTCTGATGGTGACTTCGGGCGCGGTGACTAAGCAGGTCGACCGACTGGTGGATGCCGGTTACGTGAAGAAGGTGCTCCCCAAGGGAGCCAAGGTCCGGCGTGTAATTATGCTTACGCCCAAAGGGTTGCGGGCGGCTGACTATGCGCAGGAGAACGTCGCGTCTTCGCTGGCGGGGATTGCTCCGACGTTTGCCAGTTTGCGCGCCGACGAAGTAGAGACAACTCTACGTTGTCTGCAACTGCTGCATGATGAGGCGGTCGAGCATATGCAGCGTGATGCAAGCGAGAATGAGATGGACGAGTGAAGTGACAACCTTGCAGGTTGCACGCGCCCCTGATATCTTCTTAGGAAGAAATTCTCCAGGAGATATCCCGTGGCCAATGAGGAAGTCCTTGTCGTTATCGAAATCCGCGCGGTTAGCGATGCTGAAAAACTGAAGGCCTATCAGTTGGGCGCGCGGGAACAGATCGGTCCACGGGGTGGAACGGTAATTGCGCGCGGCGGGTCAACGTTGGAGGGAAACCCGCCTAGCGGGCTCCTCATGGTGCAGCGCTGGCCGTCCGAAGCTAGCTTTCGCGCTTGGCAGGACAGCGAAGAATACCTTCCGCTGCGCGAAATGCGCCGAACCTGCGCAGAACTCCGCATCGTAGTTGTTCCGATGGTGTAGGTCAGATGTTCAGCGCGGTGGCAATGCACTGAGAAATCCCAGCAACGCCTGCGCGGCGCTTGTGTGTGGGGACCCGATGCTTTGCACTGTCGAAACGTGGTTGTGTCTGCTGAAGTAGTGGAAATGCGGGCTGCGGCCCTGTGCCAGGGTAATAGCACGAGCCAAAGCATACGTCTGCGTTGCCAGCCAGTCCGGATCGAGTTCCGAGATGCTCAGCCACAAAGGCACGTCAACGGGACTCACATGCGCAAGCGGCGAGCGGTCCGCATAGGTGCGCACATCCTCGCCGAAGTACGCCGCAGGCCCAGCCGGCAGCGGCGCCCTAACTTCGTAGAGGCCATTCATCAGCATTACCGCAGATAGGATTTTGTGGTCCGCAGGCCCCGACTGTCGGCGATCGAACAGCCAAGTGGCCACATGGTTTGCGCCGGCTGACTGCCCCCAAAGCACCAACGGCACCTGCGCATCTCGGCCGGTGGCTAGGTGCTGACGCGTCCAGGTCACCACTGCGTTCACGTCCTCGGCACCAGCAGGCCAAGTATGACTCGGTGCGAGTCGATAGTTCGGCAGCACTGCAGTGAAGCCTTCACGCGCCAACCAGCGTCCCACGTTCGCATAGAACGTGCCGTCCCCGTTCTTGTCTCCGGCCACGAACCCCCCACCGTGCACAAATATAACGATGCCGCGCGCGCCTCCCGGCGCGGAGTAGACATCGAGTCGGTGACGTTCGTGCATACCGTAGACCAAATCTGTGTGCTCCTCCCCTGCCGGAGAGAGGTCAAGATGAGGCTTGTAAAGCGCGCGTGTTGCTTGCAATACTTCGGCGTCGAAGCGGGGCCCAAGAGATTGCAAATGAGATTCAAAGCTTTGCTGGGAGGGGGGTGCCATGAATGTCTCCTCGAGATCGGTTACAAATTTCTTCCAAGGAAGATATGTGTAGCCATGAAGGCTGTCAAGGAAAACACCACGATCGAGCGTCCCTCAGCATGAGTGGTTCACTTCACAAGTGGGGTCAACTCTGCTCGCGCGCTAACACCACGGCTTCGCTCAGCGCGCCGGCCTCCACATTCCACCAGGGGTTCATAGGCTGCCTGAACTTGCACCGCCTCCTTACGAAGCATCGCCTGCGAACAAAAGCGCAGGCGAAAATCTGCTCGCGAAAGTCTAGAATTTGTGGCGCATGCCAATCATGACACCCGCCTGGTTCACGCCGGGCAACGGTGCTGACCCGGTCGTAACCCCGCCGTCGACGGTGAACGCGGCATCTTTCTGGTTGAACATGCGGCCAGCAGTGATGTACACGGCCGAGCGCTTGGAAAGCAGGTACATCGCGCGTGCCGCAATGACGGATGCGCCAGTGGAGCTTCCCCTAACGGTCAAACGACCGTATTGAAGATCCAGCGCAACTTGCGGCACAGGAAGATAGGTGCCCCCCAGCCACCAGAAATTGCTGCTTGGGGCGATGGAACCTTGGTTGTCCCGATGGAGAAAGCCTGCGCCGATGGTTGCGGTACCGAACTTCACATAACCGTTGATGACGCTGCGGGTATCCGTCTGCGAGCTTCGCGGAAGAGCGGCCCCTGGACCAGCGCCACCGAAGTTTCGGTCGATAGCGGCTGCCACACCCCAGGTCGGGGCTTCGTACTTCACCATGGCCGACATCGCCTTGCATGCGCGGTAGTCAGTCGGCGATTCACCTGCACAGCCTCCTACTGCCGCGGGCGCCACGGCGTCCCGTCCAAACGAGTAGGTGGCCGCAATGGTCAACCCTGAATACATAAAGGTGTAGTCAATTGCGTTGTCCACCCGCGCGTTCGACAGATAGGCATCGAGCAGGCCAGCTGCATAGACGTTGGGGCCCAGCGTGTCTCCGATCAGCGACCAGAAAATCTGCGAGTACAAGCGGCCCATGGAAACGGTACCCCACGGCCCATTGAGCCCAACGTAGGCCTGCCGCCCGAACAAGCGGCCGCCTTGATTCGAGGTGCCCTGGTTCGGCGCGAAGCCAGACTCCAGTACGAAGATCGCGTTGAGGCCACCCCCTAGGTCTTCGGCGCCGCGTACCCCCCACCTTGAAGGCAGCGACCCGGTGATCGACGGCTCTCGTACCACAGGGGACTTTTGAGCACCAACGTTGGAAACGTATTCAACCCCGGTATCGATGATGCCGTACAGCGTCATGCCCAGCGCCGGCTTGGTGAGAGCTTGCGCTTGCGCGGTGACGGCCGCCGACGCCGCGAGCGCCGTGAGGCCCCAACGAACAGTGCGCTGATGGAATTTGCGATTGGGGCGAGCCCGTCTTGAAGTCATACTTTTGTCTCCCTTGAATAATATTTATCTTCCACGGAAGACTACTATTCAGGCCGTCGATGTCAACAAGAGGCAGATCATCGATTTCCCTGAGATCGAGGCATATGAAGGGCTATCAACGTGAACAGCGAGCAACCTTTCTTGAGTGGCGGATCTAGCTACCTAACTGTTGTCAGTGTTATCCCCACCTCGACAATCCTCATCCCTCTTACTAATCTTCCTGGGAAGACAATTGTTCTAAGCCAGGTATAAATATCGACAAAAACTTCCGAGGAAGGACGCGAGATTGCCCTGGTAGAGAGGGTTGCTATGCAAGCGACTTCCGGGTTCGCCTGCACGACGATTTCTCGCTAGGCCATCAAACCACGGACGAGACGCATCATGAGTTCGTCACATGCGTGAATGCGCTGCTGACAGCAGAAGACGGCGCCCTTGAATTGGCGCTCGACACCTTGGCAGAACATGCCCACCGGCACTTTGGCGAAGAAGACGCATCCATGCGTGAGAGGCCCTACGGTTCAGTTGGCTGCCATATCGATGAGCATGTCGCCGTGCTCAAGTCGATTGACGACGTGCGCGAGATGCTGGCCAGAGGACGTCCGGAAGTGGCGCGTTCTTTTTTTGCTCACGCGTTGATGGACTGGTTTCCCGAGCATGTGCACGTCATGGATCAAGGTCTTGCTCGCTGGCTGATCCAGCACAAAGCTGGGTGGCTCTCCGTTGGTCATTCGACGTTCGCGCGCACCTCTCGTCGCTTGAAATATTTTGCTGCCGTACCTTCCTAGAAGGATATTTTCACAGTCATGAACGCCCTGCTGCAGGTGAAAATCATCACCAAGGCGGCGCTGGCCGAAGGCATCGCTGGTTATGAACTCGCTCCTCTATCCGATGACCCGTTGCCTGCTTTCGAGGCCGGTTCCAACATTGATGTGCATATCTCCGGCGGCTTGGTGCGGCAGTACTCTCTGTATGACTTACCGGCGGAGCACGTGCGTTATCGAATCGGCGTGTTGTGCGATCCAGAGTCGCGCGGCGCCTCAGCGAAGCTCGTTGACGACGTTCAAGAGGGTCATGTGCTCGAAATCAGCGCGCCGCGCAACTACTTCCCCCTACATAGCGGCCCAGCCAATTCGGTGCTATTCGCGGGCGGCATCGGCATTACACCCATACCCTGCATGGCGCAGCAGCTCGCCCGTGAGGGCCAACCGTTCTACATGCACTATTGCGGCTGCACTCGATCACGCATGGCTTTCGCGGATCGTCTGAAGACGGAACGCTTTCAAGACCGAGTCCGAGTGTACGCAGACGACGAAGCCCTCGACCAACAACTCGACGCCTGGCCGGCAATTGGCGCCCCAGCTGCCGACAAACACTTATATGTGTGTGGCCCAAGCGGCTTCATAGACTACATCCTTGTAGCCGCCCGCGAGCTTGGCTGGCATAAGGATCACCTGCACCGCGAATACTTCGCGGTCGGACCGATCGCCCATTCGAGTGATGGTCCGTTGCCATCGTCCCGATCAATGACGAGCGCTGCAGCTTCTTCCACGTCTGGTGGGTCGCCGAGAAGCGCGTCGGAGAAGACCCGTTGCGCAGCCAGCAACTCGATTTTGTCGGCCTCGATGATCCGACGTTGCGCAAATACGGCATGACCATCGACACCTGCGACACGCCTGCGGCGATGTCCCTTGCCAACGGCTCCGGCCGTGACCGCGCGACAGCGCGCATGCGATTTCACGGGCCTCGACAGCATCACGCAGGAAGACGCCGCATGCAGCGTTTCCAGCGGCACGATCCGCGATCAATCGCGCGAAATGCTGTCCACCGCCGACCTCGCCATCAGCCGGCTCCAACGCACCTTGCTGGCTTGCACCCGTGGGGTATGCGATCAGAAGGACATGCCGGCGCTTCGCGTGGAGCTTGGCCGCGCCATTGGCATGTCCGGCGAGATTGGCGTGACCGACGACTGGCGGCAACTTGTTCCACATCACCAGATCGTTTCATCAGGGGGCGCGCGCGCCTAGCCCACCCCTCACAGAATTTGCGACCGGAGTTCAGACATGTTGAGCCACGCAGACAACGACTTGCTTTGCCGGGTTGGCCCCGGCACGCCCTGCGGCACCCTGATGCGGCGATTCTGGCACCCGGTGTGCACGTCCGCCCAGTTGTCGCATCCCGATTGCGTGCCGCTGCGCGTGCGGCTGCTCGGCCAGAACTATGTTGCGTTCCGCGACTCGCATGGACAGGTCGGCTTCTTGGAAGAGCTCTGCATGCACCGTGGTGCATCGCTGGCGCGCGGTCGGGTTGAAGAAGGCGGCATCCGCTGCCTCTATCACGGCTGGAAGTTCAATGCGTTTGGCGACGTAATGGAAACACCAAACCATGCAGACCGAAAGTACGCCGCGCGCATGAAGGCACCGGCCTTCCCTGTGCGAGAGGAAGGCGGCGTCGTCTGGGCGTACGTCGGCCAGAAGGAACTGGAGCCCAAGTTCTCTCGCTATGCCTTCATGGACGCGAAGCCCGAGCACCGTGTTGTCCTTCGCGTCAACGTTGCCTGCAATTACCTGCAACTGGTGGAAGGTGGTGAGGACAGCTCGCACGTCGGCGTGTTGCACACCAACATGGCGCGACCGGGCTGGAAAGACAACGAGTTCACGCGCAACCCCAATGTGGTCAATCCCGCGGCGCTAGCCTCCAACGATCTTGAGCCCACGCTGAAGATCGAGGAAACGGCGTTCGGCTTTCACTACGTTGCGCTGCGCAAGACCGATAACCCGAACGTCCGCAATGCGCGCGTGGTGCCTTTCATCGTGCCGTACGGCCGCATCATTCCCGCAGCCGCGTTCCTCTTCACCGTGCTCGAAGTCCCTGCAGATGACACGCACACGAGCACGTTCCTGATCATTCACGGCAATTCGCCGATCACCGAAGACAAGATTATTGAGCTGCTGGGCCTAGACAACCCGGACTACTACGACCGCGAGAATTGCACCTTCACGGCGAGTTGGGCCGGTAACTTTGGCCAAAGCCGTACGCTGATGCGCGAAAACTGGACTGGCTTGGTCGGTGTCGAGGTGGAGGACGCAACAATCGGGCTATCTCAGGGGGCTCTGTATGACCGCTCGCGCGAGCATCTTGTGCCGGCCGACCTGGCCGTCGTGCGCGTGCGTCGCGTGCTCTTGGAATCGGTCAAGCGTGCGATGCAGAACGAAAAACCCGCGGCGCTCGGACTCGATCTGACTGGCGTGAGCGCCTGTGACGCGCAACTGGCAGAAGGTGCTGCCTGGCAAGATCTTCTGCCATCCCACCGCCAAATGGCAACCTCATAAGGGAAATGTCATAACAACACACAGCAACCACAACGACACTCCGGACTACCTGCCCCGCCTTCGACTCGACGGCAAAGGAGCCGAGGTGCTCCGGCGCCAGGCAGGTAGTCGGCGAGCGAACGAGCCATGCGCTTGCGCAAGCCGGTGTGCGTGTCCTCTCTGTCGATCAGGACGAACAACTCGGCCGAAACGATGTGGAGAAAGTGAACGGCATCGCCTGCACTGCAGGCGCGACCTCGCCCCCCCGACATGCCGCGCATGTTCGACACAGCACGCGCGCACTTTGACCGTATCGGCGGCCTAGATGACATCGTCGGTGTAACGATGGGCAAGCCACTGGGCGAATTTGACAACGCCGAGGCATCAGCGGCTCGACTTCGTCGCGCCCTGCCTACTTGGCCGTCCAGATCGGCACCAGATCATGGAGACCGATGGCGATGGCCTGTTCGCGCTTGTCCGCTCGCGAGCGAGCTTGCAGTGCCGAATGAAGTCGTCTATCCGGCATCGAAGGCAACAGTTCACTACTTTGCCCGTTCTGCAGCGATCAAGTAGGCGTGCCGCAACATCCGCACCAACATGGTGTCACGTGCGGGGAGCGAATTCGCTGCTGCTCGATCCCCCCATAACTTTCACACCACGGAAGGCGCCAGAGCGGGACGTGTAGCACGCAGAAACTTTCAGCCGCGGCGGGGAACCCAAGCTTGTTACGTTCGTTGGCCGCTGAAGAACTCAACGGTTCGGTCGTTGAAAGCACCAGATCTCGACAGCATTTTCACCTTGTCTATATTCCATGCCTTCCACAGCCGCATCCAGCCTTCCGGGCGTACGACATCGCCGAGCGGTCTGCTGGACGCGGGCTCGCATTCAATGGCGCACTGGGGCCACACTGATAGGATCATTACTGCGATTGGCTCCGATCCAAGCCGCTGATGTTATAACAGCCAGCCTGAGAATGAGCGCCTTTCGCGTGCAAAACCATGGTCTGCGGAGTGCAAGGCTCCGCATTCATTCGCGCGACGCGACCGTGCTTAAGCCATAGTCGACTGAATATCCCTCCGACTCAACTACACCGATGTTGCTCGATTCCATCGTTTCACCCGCGCCCGGAGAGTCGAGGTCGACACGGACGGGGGAAATCGCGACGCAGCGGCGCCTCCATTCCGCGCTGGGTTATCTGTCACTCAACAGATTTGAGACACTGTTCGCTCAACAGGCGGCTTAGTTTGCGGCACCGTATCGGCTCAGCTTCAGGGGGGGTACTCCGGGGTGGGTCAGTTTCACGTTGACGCTAACACCTTGTCGCGACGTGCCACATGGAAGACTCTTTGGCAGATCCATCCGAAGCAAATCAAACAGCCAGAATCGCTAGAAAGCCCACCGCGTCGCACCTCGTCCGCCTTCCTCTGAAAGGCCTCTACAAGGAGAAACGAGGAAATTGCATACAATGCGATGGTCATCACGCCAGTACCTCTGCACTAACGAACGCAATTGCCCTGACCTTCCAAGGAAGCATGACAGATGAGCACTGCCGCTGCGAAGCCCCCTTCGCCTGCCCGTACCCACAAAAAGTCAGCGGCAGCAGCTGAGCCGGAATCGAGCTCCAAGCCGCGTATGCCCGGTCACAGTCTTATCGAACTGATTACGCTGCAATGGCAGCACGAGCGAAGTGATCTCGATCTATCCAATTTTCTTCTCGCCATCTACTTTATGCGGCTGGGTACGATGGTCGAACAGGCATTTGACCGGATGTGCCAACACACGTGGGGCATTAGCGGCTCAGACATGCGTGTGATGCTCGCGCTTCGTCGAGGTGGCCCTCCATACGCAAAACGTCCGACAGACCTGTATCGCGCCCTGATCGTGACCTCTGGGGCGATTACCAAGAAGATTGACCGACTTGCAGCGCATGGCATGGTAGAGCGCACGGCCGATCCACATCATGCCGGTGGCTTTATTGTTCACCTCACAAAACGCGGACTGGAGGTAGTTGAGGAAGCTGTCGTAAAGCTTGCGGAAGAATCGTCGATCGCACCTGCAATGGCGCGATTCTCCGACACGGAACGTGCCACTGGCACAGCATTCTGCCTTCGGACCTTGGCCTTGATGGAAGAATCGGTACTTCCCTCTTTAGAAGAGGCAGATACTGGCTCGTTGATGCCTCGTGGCAAGGCCACACGAGGTTCACAAGGCAACCGCTGAACGATCCTGTTAAAGCCGGCTACGACCGCAGCCGGGGCAGTGTGCGGCCCCCTTCGGTTCCATCCGGACCCGTACGGCATCAGGAAGCTGTAGCTGTAGCTCTAGCTTAGCGTAGCGGTCAGCCATGAAACGAGCTGCCGGTTACGTAACCAGATTGGCGGAATAGCGCGCCTCGATCCCTTTCACTCACCCTCGTCCGCCAGCGCGGCGCCCGCTTTTAAGAAACGCATGCGGCGCATCCGGGTGGTCGCACCTGTTGAGAAGCCCATGCGCGAACATCTCAATCGCCGCATCACAACGGTGTCGTCCGTCCGCCGATTGCACAGATGTCGCAGCACATTGATCGGTCCGTCGACTTGCTTGTGATCTCTCGCTTTTTCAACACAGACAGTGCTTGCGTGCCACCTCCCAGATCTTCCGCGCCGCGCAAGCCCCAACGGGAACCAATCGGCTTCCTCGGCATGACCGACATCGAGCAACTGCGCATCGAAGGGACAGCTTATGGCCCCGATGCGGCCGAGGCGGCTATCGCTACGGCGGGCAAAGCTCTGCAATCCTTGCTGGCCCAGCCTGCTTGATCGGCCGCACCGATCTGGATTGGACGCTGGCGAGAATCCCGAACCTCACGGATGAGCCGGCGGATAGCAAGGTGGACGTCGATTGGTACGCGGACCAGGTGGCGGACACGACATTCCTTCGAGCTGCTCCCGGCATCACAGACAGCAGACGAACGACGGAAGCACCATGCTGAATATCGACCTTTATACCGAGATCACCTGCCCTTGGTGCCTTGTCGGCCAGCACCGGCTCGACAAGGTTCTTGCGGAACGCTTCCCGGAGCTGAATGCGGACGTTCATCATCATCCCGTGCTGCTTTTGCCGGATGCGCCTTCCTCTGGACTGTTCATTCCCGATCTGCTTCGCTCGCGCTACGGCATTACCGACCCCAGTGCCGCCTTCGCCAGACCCGAGGCTGCGGCTCGGGCCTCCGGGCTGAATCTGGTTCTCAGCAGTCAGCTTTACGCCTATCCGACCCAGGCTGCTCATGCGCTCATTCAAGCCGCAGCAGAACGAGGCACGCAGCATCGTCTCGCGGTAGCGATCACTGAGGCCTACTTCCTCAGCGCAAAGAACATTGCCGATGTCGATGTGCTTGCAGACATCGCCATCGACCATGGGTTCGATCACGCAGAGGCTCGCGCCATCGCCTTGGACATGACGCAACACAAGCGGGTTGAGATGGAGGCAGCCAGGTCCGCCGCTGCGGGCGTTCGGTCGGTTCCTCACTTCGTCTTCGGTAGTGGACCCGAAATCAATGGCGGCCGCAGCGAAGACGAGATTGCTTCGTCCATCAGAGCGGCAGTACGCGCCGGCTAGTGGCCATTGTTCCGCTACACGCACGCAGGCGCCTCACGCGCAGTGATGCGGCGCGCGGCCTGATCAGCGTCACATGAAGCTCGGCTCACCCTCTTGCGCCTTCGTGCGCCCGACGATCGACGTAGACATCTCGTTGCCGTGTATGCGGGCTTGGACGACTGAAGGAGGCGCGCAGCTTCGGTGGCTACCGGGCCGGACTTTGGAATTACGCGTTTGCCGCAGTTGGTGGCAGGCCTGGGCATGCTTGTTCTAGCAGGTTACTGGATACGCCGCGAGCGCAATCCACCCCCTGTACGTTGGTGGATTGCGGCTCAAAGCGGCCTTCCAGGAAGTCCTATGAGTCATAGGCATACCGGGCACCCGCGAAAGTTCAGAGTTACGTGAATCAAAACGCGGATAGTTCAAAGTTAAGCGAACCACGAGTTCAATGTTGGCTGAGCAACTCTGCCAGGAAGGCCTATAAATCCTGACCTACCGGTTCAGAGTTGAATGCATCTCGACATTTGGTGTTCTTCAAACCGCAACTCTGGGCAGGTATGCAGATCACGTCGCTGTTTCGTCGAGTGCGGATGATGCTGCTTCAGTAGCGGCTCCAGGGTTATGGGAGTGTTCAATTTCAATACCTTTTGAATGCAAGCTGCTTAATGTCAGTGCCATCAACGCGGCAAGCGTCGCTGGTTACCAGAAAGAGGAACTTAAAAGTTGTGTCGGATCCCGATGTCGAATCCGTTGGAGGATTTGCCCGGAGCAGTCACTGCGCCATCCAGGGCTGAAGCGGACGTGCCCCCGTTGCTCACGTGTGCAAGAGCCGTATACAAGGCAGTTCGCTTCGACAGCGTATAGATATAACCAATTGCCCACTTCTTGGCCGTCGGGCTGCTTGCCGCATCAGTGCTGTAACGCGAATATGCGATTCGGATGGAGCCAACGCCGACGGGAATCCTCGCACCCACCAGCCAACCCCTGGCGCTGATCGGACCGTTTTTGTCCCATTCATACATGCCCATGGCGTAGGCCACACCAAAATCATAGCTCGCACCAGCGTTGTTCTGCCGAACATCGCCTGCTGCATAGCGAGTCCTTCCGATTGCTCCAGAGACCGTAAAGTTGCCGGTTGAGTAGCCAGCGCGCACGCCATAGCCGTTCCCGTCCTGCGAAGTCAGGGAACCACCGGGATTTTCACCCATGTAATACATGGCGTTGAACTGGAAGCCGGATCCGCTGAATCCCTGAGGCCCATATCCAACCGAGGAGGCGTTGAAGTCATGACCGTAGAGGTATGAGATGCTGTTGGATGCGCGGACCAAGGTTGGGCCGGTAATCGAGGAGTTCAACACCTGGCTGCCTCCGCTGCCGCTGAGGTCAAATGGATCAAAGTCGGCAAGATTCATGTACTGCGGCACGTAGTCGCGGCCGAGGCGAATCTCACCCCAGTTGTTTCCCACGCTGAGAGTCGATCGACGGTTGAACGTCAGCCCCCCATTGCCTGTAATACCGGATAACTGGTTGTTGGTGTTGGTGGTCTGGCCACTGCCGTTGTTGGCATTGATGCCGCTCTCCAGCCAGAATCCGGCCTTGAGGCTACCACCGAGGTCCTCGATACCTCTGAAGCCGATCCTGGAGGCGGCAAGGTAGTTGCTGACCAGTTGGTTCTGGTTCGCAATGCTGCCGGAACCATGTGCCAAGGCCATGTCCACTACACCGAACAGGGTCACGCTGGATTGCGCGTAAGCGGTTCCGGCCAGAGAAGTCGCTAGGACAACGGGCACGGTGATGGCTTGCAATGTGATCGAATTCGATCGCATGTGATGTGTCTCCTCAATCTTGTTAGCGTTTTGATTTTTTCCGGAAGCGCTGCACCGCCCCCGACAAGGACAGCGCAGCGAGCGAAAGCGCGAATAGCGTCCACAGCCCGCGTGCTACCAGCGCAGCCGCGATACCCTGGTTGCCGGGCAGCCACCCGGTGTGCAGTGGGTACACCACGTTCAGATAGCGCACTGCCAGCGGCTGCTCGCTGGCTCGCACGATGCGTAGAACCGAGGCGTCAGCCTCTCGCAGGTACACCGAGTGGAAGCCAAAGGGGTTCCATTCATCCACACGCAGTCGCACACGCAACACGCCGCCGCGCGCCGCGTAGATCCGTATCGGTCGAGCTTGCGGGAGCGCGACGGAGGCAGCAACGAGCGCTTGGCCCAGCGTCGACCGCTGCCCCGCGGTCGCGGCCTGCCCCGCAGGTGGAGGCGCAACTGAGCCTCCGCCTGCAAACGGCGACAGCGCGCCGCTCGCCAGTTCCGGCGAGCGCAGTACGAAGCCGGTAGACAACATCATTGCGAGGGGAAGGATGGCGACCGGACCGGTCCATCGATGCCATTTCTGCCAGGAAGAGCGTGCAGGAAGTCGCCTCACGCGCCACCAGACGCGCAGCCCCATCGTGATCGATATCAGGGCGAGCAACGCCGATGCTCGAAGTACCCAGGGCCCGACCTCACCGAGCAGCTGTTGCTCATGCAGTTCGAACAGCTGGGTTTTCAAATCACGGCTGTCCGGCTGTAGTTCGCCTGCGGTGCCGCGCGCCGGGTCGATCTCGGCCCAGCCACTCTCGCTGGGTTGCGCCATGCGTAGATGGACACGGATCGGTGCGTCAGCGCCACGTGGCAGGTCGACCAGATCAGCTTTTGCTGTCGGATACCGGCTCGCCAGTTCAACCATGCCTCGATCAAGCACCCTTCCCCATTCGTGTACGGTGGGCGGACTCGCCTGCGGTGAGGGCAGTGGCTGAAGCCACAGCAGAGTGACGCCAGTAAGCGCCGACACGGAGAGCAATGGTGCGAGCACCCAGCCCAAGTAACGGTGCCATTGGTAAGCGATTTTCATGCGGCCTCCCGTTCGAGGCTGTCACCTGTCAAGGCAGCTACGCCGCGCTGCCGACCAACGTACTGGCTCGGTGTCATGCCCCAGGTGCTCTTGAAGTGTCTGCAGAGATGGCTTTGGTCATAAAAGCCTGCCACTTGTGCCGCAGATGCCAGCGACTCGCCGTTGGCCAACAGTGTTTGCACCAAGCGGAGACGCTGCAAGCAGATGAAGCGGTGCGGCGAGACGCCTGCATGTTTGCGGAATACCGCGGAGAAGCGCCATACGCTCAGTCCAGCCTTGGCGGCTAGCTCATTGAGGGAAAGGCGTTCGTCGAGATGCGCGTCTATGTACGTGATCGCCCAGGCAATGCGTGGGTGCATGGTCATCTTTGGCTCCTCCAGCAATGGCATTTATTTGTAGATCTATTGCTGCCAAGTGTAGGAACTGCCCACCGCAGGTTGCGCTGAAGTGCATTGCCCGCAAACGAATGTCGTGGCGTTGTAACGGTATGCAACAGCATGAAGTTTTTATGACCAGACTCATACCACGCGCAGCAAGTTTGTCCAAGATGCCCCACTCGTTTTAGCGTAGGCAGCAGCACGAAGCATTAAAAACGGACACTCGCCATGCACAGCAAATCCGTCCAAGACGCTCGGCACAGCGCCCGCCCAGAATTCGATGACCACGCCGCACAAAGCTCTTCGGTTGTCACTTCGCATGTGGTCCGTCGTGACGCTGCAGAACCCCCAACTAGACCGGCATCCCAAGAGTCAGTGGCGTTAGGAGGCTGCGGCACCAGCCGTCTTTTTCTTATCACGCTGGAACCGCCACTTCTTTCAATTTCCCCTCAAATAAAACCGATTGGAGACGACAATGAAAACTATCAACAAGCTTGCCCTCGCCGCATGTGTGATTGCTAGCTTTGGTGCGGGCACCGCTGCGCAGGCTCACGGCATCTGGTTTGCGCAGCGCTCGAATGAACTTGCTCTGATCTACGGAGTGGGCGCCGATGATCTGGACGCGGTGAAGCGCTTGCCGAAGATCAAGGCTGTAGCGGCCTATGATGAAACGGGCAAAGAAGTACCGATGCAGCTCATGCCACATGGATCTCTGCTCGTAGTGAAAGCTGAACAGGAGCCGGTGATCGTGACCGCTGTGCTCGACCACGGCCCATGGAGCAAGGCAGCAGACGGCGAGTGGTACAACAAGGGCAAGGACGAGGTTCGTGATGCCACAATCAGCGAACACACCTTCAAGTACGCTGTACATCTGCGCCGGCTGAATCTGGTGCCCCCTATCCTGCCAGCCCAGAAATTGCAGATCGTTCCAATGGCGAAGCCTTTGCCGGAGAAGATGGGCGAGAAGCTTGTGGTCCGGGTGTTGTATGAGGGCAAGCCCGTTCAAGGAGCCCTCGTACAGCCCGACTACGTGACTGACCCCGACTCCAAACCGGTGAAGACCGGTGCTGACGGCATCGCGACCATCAAGGTGCGAAACCAGGGCCTCAATGTCGTCGTTGCAACGCTAACGACGCCGCCTGCGAATCCCGTGCAGACGAACCGCGACGAGTATCTGGCGACGTTGTCATTCGTGCTGCCGCACCAACCTGAGTAAGGCCGACCGACGCTAAACATCGCGGCCACTCTACGCACGTTAAGACGCATCCAGCTTGCATATGAACAGCCCATTCCCGCCCATTCTGCAGTTCATCGCTGCGCTCGCTCTTGCTGTGCCAACCGGCCTGGCGTGGCCCCGGCTTCGCAACTGGCTACGGGGCCGCCCGTCGGCAGAGACTGTCCCCTCGCTACTGAAAGCACGGGTGCGCCGAATCGTTGAAGAGACAGCGGACATCAAGTCGTTCGAACTCGTGAGCGCCGACGGCTCTTCGTTACCTGACTGGAGCGCCGGCGCGCACATCGACGTGCGGCTCGACGAAGATACGGTTCGGCAGTATTCGTTGTGCGGAGCTCCTGGCACGCAGGATATGTATCGCATCGCGATAAAGAAGGCGCCAGACTCACGCGGGGGCTCACGCGCGATGCACCAGCACGTGAGCGTCGGCGATACGCTTGTCATCAGTCATCCGCGCAATTACTTCGAACTGATCGACGGCGCCTCCCACTACGTATTGATTGCCGCCGGCATCGGGATCACACCGCTGCTCGCGATGGTTCAACAGTTGCAGGGCCGCCGTGCTTCGTACGAACTGCACTATTTCACGCACTCGCCGGCCGATACCGCGTTCCGCCAAATGCTTTCCGCGGAGCCGTACGCGGGCTGCGTGACCTTCCATTACGCCGTAGGCGCACGCCTGCGTGACGTACTGGAGGCGCGGCTTCGGCAATACTGCCCTGGCCACCACGTCTACATGTGTGGCCCACGCCGGCTTACACGCGTCATCGACGATGTCATCGCCGGCATCTGGCCGCCCGAGGCAATCCACGTCGAATACTTCGGCGCCGACGCTGCCGCGATGTTCGTATCGAACCACGCGTTCGAGGTCAAGCTCGAGCGGTCGAAGCGCACGATTCCGGTTGCCGCCGAATGCAGCATCGCCGATGCTCTATGCGCGCACGGCATCTCGGTTGCCACCTCGTGCCGCGAGGGTGTCTGCGGCACCTGTTTGACCGGCCTGGTGGCCGGCACGCCGGACCATCGCGACACGTTCCTCAGTGACAAAGAGCGGAAGGCGGGCGACAAGATCATGATCTGTGTCTCGCGTGCGAAGTCTGTGCAGCTCGTACTCGACATCTGATTGCGACAGCAGTCGATCGCCCCAATTAGGAGCACCGAGAAGGAGTACGTGCGTACGCTGTGTTGATTGCGCAAGCGTGGCAGAGCCGTGCTCGAAAAGCTCGGCGTGCGTGCCAGTACCCGTCCGTCACTGAGGATGTGATCGACAGCCAGGCGAGTCCTATTTGCTCGCCTCGCCCTGCGATCTACCGGTTATGCCTCCGCGTAGATCGCCGAATTCCGAGCCGTCGAGCAGCGTGGAAGTTGATGTGCCCCTAGGCTTTCAGCCCAGATTCGGCGTGCCGCCCATGTTGCCAATCAACTTAGTGGAATCTCCAAAATCCACTTGAACGTCCACCGGTCGGTACTACGCGTCAACCCGCGTCCAATGCCGAAGTTGAAAACGAACGGCTTGCGGTCCACATCAAACGCGAGAAATAGCGTGTGCTGCTGCTCATGTAATGGCAGGAGATGATCAACACGTCCAAGTCCTGCGTAGTACTCCACCCCGGTGCGGACTCCGGTCGCGACAGTGCGAGCCACCTTGAATGCGGGCGCAATCTCAGGCACACCGCTGCGCTCGGGGCCAGAGAGGTTCCAGTCAAGCACCGGGTTGATCGCCCATAGCCACCGCTCATTCTGAAAGCCATAGATCGGCCTCAACTCCGCCGCTTGTTGCGATTGTTCAAATCGTGTCGCAACGTGTGCCAGCTCGACATTGAGACCAGCGAATTGGCCAACACCATCTTCCGGTCGAACAGGCATCCATTTCACGCGGAGCTTCGGACCGGTAACGTAGTACGTGTTATCACGCGTGAGGGAGGTCGGAACGTACAGACCGAGCTCTACCGATGGCGTCAATCCGTAAGAGAACTCGGCGGTTGCACGCCAACCGTGGGGGGTTGTGACTTCTTTGGGGTATGAGGGCTCTGCGATGCCGCTTGGCGTCGTGTTCAGATGCACCTCCAGACCAAATTCGCCCGGTGCGTTGATGTCGCCCGTATATACCTGGATTTCGTCTGGCAGCGCAGCGTGCACCGGCGGTGCCGACACGTACAACAAGCTTGCAGTGAGCCCTGCAATGCGGGCAACGCGCGAATTCAGCATGGGGATACTCCGTTTTCTGCCGACCGACGCACAAAGGTATGACGAGAGCTCTCCCTCATGTTCTAGGTGCGTTACAGCTGGTGTCGGGGAATGAAATGAATCTGTACGGCGCGCACGTCAGGCCTTTTGCAACGAGCGAGCCTCGAGTCCGAGCGCCTATGGCGCGACGTAAGCCAATGCCCCAAGTTGGAAGGCAGGCGACGGTATGCAGAGCAGTCCCCCCGAGGGGGAACTCATCGATAGCTTTATGGAACCGCGCAAAAATTCCCGCCCCAGCAAAACTAGCGTGTTTCCTGCATACCTTTCAGCACGATGGAAAGTTGGATGGCTCCTGATCTTTCCCCATCGAGGCTAGCTAAGCTGGCCCTGGCAGACGTACTTGGTGTGGAGGTAGTCGTCCAGCCCGTGGACGGAGCCTTCCCGGCCGTAGCCGGATTCCTTCACGCCACCAAACGGCGCGGCCTCGGCCGCCAACGCGCCTTCATTGATGCCGACAATGCCCGTCTCCAGCGCTTCGGCCACGCGCCAGATGCGACGC
>Ga0157372_10001096_pt1 | contig 29445 bp, 24 predicted proteins | sample C55metaG_FD_115307 | JGI IMG/M metagenome (GOLD analysis project Ga0157372, IMG submission 115307) | Corn rhizosphere microbial communities from Kellogg Biological Station, Michigan, USA - C5-5 metaG | ecosystem: Host-associated > Plants > Roots > Rhizosphere > Soil | place: USA: Michigan...
CGGAGATACTTGCTCTTCTCGCGCGCTTCGTGCTTGGCGCCCGAGCGCTCGCGCTCCTCTGCGGCCGCCTTCTGCGCGCCCTTGGGGCCGGCGGCCGATGGTTTGTTGTCGGAATGCTTCGCCATGTCGTCAGCGTCCCCCCCCGTTTTGCGCTTCCCACGCCTGAATCACGGCGTGCGCGGCTTCTTGGGGGTCGTCGGTGAGCAAAATCAAATCCAGGTCTCCCGGTGAGATTTTCGCTTCGCCCAACACGCGCGACTGGATCCAGCGGATCAGCCCGGCCCAGTAGTGTCGGCCGAACATCACGACCGGGAATTGATAGATCTTGCCGGTCTGGATCAGCGTCAGCGCCTCGAAGGCTTCGTCGAGCGTGCCGTACCCGCCCGGGAAGATGATGAACGCGTTCGAGTATTTGATGAACATCGTCTTCCGCACGAAGAAGTAGCGGAAGTTGATGAGCGTATCGAGATACGGGTTCGCGCCCTGCTCGAACGGCAGCTCGATGTTGCAGCCGATCGACGTGCCGCCCCCCTGCTTGGCGCCTTTGTTCGCCGCTTCCATGATCCCCGGACCCGCGCCGGTGATGATCGCGAACCCTGCCTCGGCGAGCAGACGCGCGACTTCCTGCGCCGCCTGGTACTGCGGGTCGTCGGGATGCGTGCGCGCCGAGCCGAAGATCGTCACCCCTTTGGTCACGTGCGCGAGGTTGTCGAACCCTTCGATGAACTCGCCCATGATCCGCATCACACGCCACGGATCCGTGCGGGTGAAATCGTCGCGGCTGCTTCCCGATTGCAGGAGCTTCTCGTCTTCCGTGACCGGCGGGATGTACGTGCGAATCGCGTCGTCGACCATCTTGGGCGGCGTGGTCGGTCCGCCCGGGGTTTTCTCGGAGGGCGGCGTGCGCCCGGCTGCGCGGTGCCCCGCCTCCGTCCTTTCCCGATACCCCTCTTGGGCCGTCCTGGACGCCTCGGCCAGGAGTTGAGGACTCGCTTTATTGCCGCCCGCCGTCCGCGGCGACCTCGGCTTCGCGGGGCGCGCGGCCTTCGCCGTGACGGCGCGTGATTTTCGGTCTGGCATGGCGTTCATCTTACGGGGTTGAGGGAGGAGTTCACAGAGGCGAGCTTCTCCATGGGGGCTCCCCTCTACTCCGCCACAAGTGTCAGTCGTCATTCTCCTCGCCGATGGCGCGCGTCCGGATACGCTCGCGGCCGCGCTCGATTCGGGCGCGTTGCCGGCGCTTGCCCGTCTCCGTGCCGAAGGCGGGCTCCACACGGTCACGTCGTGCTTCCCCTCGGTGACCGGGCCCGCCTATGCCCCGTTCCTCATGGGCCGTTTTCCCGGCCCGGTCGGCTTGCCGGGACTTCGCTGGTTCGACCGCGACCGGACCGCCTGCACGTTCCCCGACTACTCGCGCAGCTACGTCGGCTATCAAATGAGTGCGGTGAACCGGGACGTGGACGCTTCGGCGCCGACGATCTTCGAGCTCACCGGTACGAGTTTAGGAGCGCTGAGCGTCATCACGCGGGGACTGCCGCCTCGCCAGCGCATCGGTTCGATCACGCCGCGTTCTGCCCTGCGGGCGGCACGCACCCACTTTTCGGGCGACCTCGCGGGGTGGCTCGAGATCGACCGCATCGCCGCCGACCAGTTCGTGCGCCGCCTCCGCGTCGAGCAGCCGGACTTCGCATTTGCCGCGCTCACTGGCGTCGACAAGGTCTCGCACTCGCGGGGGCAGAGCTCGCCGCTGACGATCGATGCCCTCCGCATCGTCGACGCGACCGCCGCGCGCATTCGCGACGACGCCGAGCGAAGCGCTCGCTGGGACGACATGCATCTGTGGATCGTGAGCGACCACGGACACTCGCGCGTCACGTCGCACGAGGATCTCACCGGCGTCATCGAGGCGATCGGCCATCGCACCATGTCGCACCCCTGGGTCGTGACGCTCGGCGCCGAAGTCGCGGTGATGGTGAGCGGCAACGCCATGGCGCATTTGTACTGCGACGTCCGGGCACGCGCGCGTCCCTCGGTCGACGCGTCACGCTGGCGCGCGTTGTGTGATGCGCTCCTTGCCCGTCGCTCGGTCGACCTACTCGCCGTGCGTCGCGGCGACCGCGTCATCGTGCGATCGGCCGACCGAGGCGATGCCGCCGTTTGGCGAACGGAGCGCGGATTCCACTACACGCGCGAATCGGGTGATCCACTCGGTGTCGGCCAGGACGTCTGCGGCGCTTCGGACGACGAGGCGTACGATCTCACGATCGACACCGACTATCCGGATTCGATCGTCCAGGTCGTTCACCTCGTTTCGTCGCCGCGGTCGGGCGACATCGTACTCTCGGCGGCGCGCGATTGGGATTTTCGTGCGCGCTACGAACCGATTCGCCACGTGAGCTCGCACGGCGCGCTGCACCGAGAGCACATGCTGGTGCCGCTGCTCACGAATCGTCCCTTGCCAGACGCGCCGCGGCGGACCGTGGATGTGATGCCCAGCGCGTTAGCCGCGCTCGGCGCGCCGATGCCGCCGATTCTCGATGGACGGTCGTTCCTCAGTGCACCATCGTCGCAAACTGTTTCGGTATTCCCACCTGAATGATTCCGACCGCGCCCTTTTCGGCGTCCGCGAAGCTATGCGTCACGAAGGGGTAGAGCCCCTCGCCGCCGTCAAAGACCGCCTCGAACACCACACCGCCGCCCGCCGGCACCGTATAGGTCTGAACGCCAGTGAGCGCGTGGGCCGGATTTCCGTCGGGATACACACGGTCGAACACCGCACCGACGACATGGAAATCGCTGTTGAACGTCGGCCCCGCGTTGACGACGAAGAATCGCACGCGATCGCCTGCGTCGACCTTGATCGGATGATCCTTGTACTGAAACGCGCGGCCGTTGAACACTACCTGCGACGGGTTGCGCGACGTCGCTGCTTGCCAATCGGGCTGCATCGGCACCATCACGCCGCCGGCTTTGGCCGTGTCGCCCGGCTTCGCGTAGAACTCGCTCTGCCCGAGCACGTACTCCTTGTCAGCCTGCGTGCCCCAGCCACCCTTCGGATCGACGATGATCGGGAAATACATGCCTTGCATGAGGTGCATGAGCACCGGGGGCGTGCCGCAGTGAACCATGAACGCGCCAGCATCACGCGCGAGAAACTCGAACGACACCGAGTCCTTGGGCAGGATCATCCGATAGGCGACGTTGGGCGGAATGCGCGCGGCGTGAAAGTCGATCGAATGCGGCATCGGCGACTCGTTCACCACGGTGACCCTCACCGAGTCTCCCTGTCGCACGCGCAGCACCGGACCCGGCACCGTACCGCCGAACGTCCAACCCTGATACGCCACGCCGTTCGAGATCTCGACGATGGCGTCCTTGATGGGAACGCGGAACTGCTTGATGTCGGCGTCGCTCGCAGGCGCGAGTCGCGGATCGTAGACAGGGCTCGTCGCACGCCGCAGGGTGTCGAAGTCGACGCGATCGACCGTCGAGTGACGCCGCGCGCCGGTGAGAAGGGCTAGACCGCCAAGGAGTGCCGTGGCGCCGAGGGTGGCTGAAATCCAGGTTTGCTTCCGCATTGAAAACTTCTCCGGTCGGGGAGCGAAGCGCGGTGGCGCATTGCCGTCGGGCTTGTAGGAGAAGTTCGTCTTTTCCGGGCAATATCTCCGTCGGACGAAGCCGGAAAGCCGATCCGATGGGTACCCGACAAGCCCGTCAGGGAAACCCTCACCAGGTCGGCGAGCCCGATTTCTCAGTCGGGGCGAGCCGGGCCTCCGCGGCACGTGGCGCCGCCTCGTGCCGAGGGTAAGGATTAGACGAGCCCAATTGCATTTTGAACATGCCTCAATCGATCGACGCTGTCATCAAACGATCTTGGTCATCGGTCGCGGCCAGGCTCGTGTGGCGCGCCATCCGACATCCCCGCACCGGGTTGGCGCTGCTTCGCGTCGGCTGGCGGTTCCGCGCGCGTGATTGGTATCGCCGGTTCCCGTTTCTTCCGCTCCCCGACGCCACCTACGTGCGTTGGCGGATGTATACCGCCTATGGTGACGAATCTGCGGTGCCGAGCGCGGATGATGTCGAGCGATACGCGACATGGGCCGTGCGCAAACCATGATCGAATCGCTGATCAAGGCACAGGCGTACGGCCTTGGCTTCGACCTCGTCGGCATCGCCAAGCTCGGCCCCGCGGAGACCGCGCCGGCCTTCGACGCGTGGCTCGAGCGCGGCTACGAGGGCGAGATGGCGTACATGTCACGGACCGCGGCCAAGCGACGCGACTCGCGCTTGCCATTTCCGACGGCCAAGAGCGCGATCGTCGTCGGAATGGACTACGGCGGACGCGAGCCCTCCGGTCCCGTCGCACGGTACGCGCGCGGCGACGATTACCATGAAGTGCTGCTCGAGCGTCTTCAATCCCTGCATCATTTTGTCGAAGCGGCGGTCGGCTCGCGCGTCACGGGCAAAGCGTACGTCGACACCGGTCCGATCCTCGAGCGCGATCTCGGACGACGCGCCGGACTCGGCTGGTTCGGCAAGAACACGATGCTGATCAACCCGCAGCGCGGGTCGTTCTTTTTTCTCGCCGAATTGGTGCTGGATCTCGAGCTCGACCCCGACGCGCCGTTCGCGAGCGATCATTGTGGCACGTGCCGCCGGTGCATCGATGCCTGTCCGACGGGCGCGATCGTCGAAGAGCGTGTGCTCGATTCGAACCGGTGCATCTCGTATCTCACGATCGAGATCAAGGGCGAGATTCCGGGGGAATGGCATGCGGCCATCGGGGGCCACGTGTACGGGTGCGACGTGTGCCAGGAAGTGTGTCCGTGGAATGAGAAGTTCTCGGTGCCGGTACGCGAGGACGCGTTTCGGACGCGCACAGCGCTCGAAGGTCGGGACGCTCCCGCGCTGGCGCGAGAGATTCTTTCGACGGACGACGAGCATTTTCGCAGCGCGTTCAGAGCGTCGCCAATGAAGCGCGCCAAGTTGCGGGGGTTACGGCGGAACGCGGCCATCGTGCTCGGGAACGTCGTCGGGGCGGACGGTTAGGCGGCGCCGTCGCGGACTCCGGGGCGCCTCTTCGCCTCCCTCCACAACCGAGGCTTCCGCGGAGGTCGAGCGCGAGGAACGAGAGCTCGGTCTGGCTGAGAGCATTTGCTCTGGCTGCGGGGCGCCGACGGCTCATCGTCACTGCTGCCTCATCCCTCAACAGAGGTCATGGACACCTCCGCAGTCCTGAACAAGGCACTCGTCGGCCGATACGAGATCGAGCGCGAGATCGGCGCGGGGGGAATGGCCAGCGTCTATCTCGCGCGCGACGTCAAACATCGCGGCCAAATCGCGCTCAAACTTCTCAAGCCGGCGTTGGGAGCCGCGCTCGGCGTCGAGCGCTTCCTGGCGGAGATTCAGGTGACGGCCGACCTGCAGCGCGAGCCGTGCGCGCTCGCGCGTCCCTGGCCGTTCCGTCCGCCGAGACGGTGAGCGTCCGTCGGACTCATGCCCGCTTTGCCGTGAACGTACCGCTCGCCATCCCGCCGAGATCGACCGAGCCTTTGAGCGCGTCCTTGCTCTCGATTGTGCCGGTGTAGGTCACGGTGACCGCAGTGCCCTGCACGTTCCCCTGCAGCGTGAACGAGAACTTTCCGTCCTTCACCGAGCCTTTGAGCTCCGCCTCGCCGAGCATTTGCGAAGAGTAGTGCCCGGTGAGCGAATCGCCCTTCTGCGTCAAGGTCACGGTTGGCGTGCCGCTCCCGCCGTCGGTGTTCACGGTGAAGAGCCATTTCCCGGTGAGATCGACGCTCGTACTCGACTGCGCGAACCCCACTGACGGTAGCGATGCGGCCCCGAGCACGACGACAGGCAGGATCATTCTCCAAAGCGATCGCATACGAGAGCTCCGAAAGAGGTGGCACGAATCCGAGCGGCACGAGCGTTCCGCGCGATCGAATCTGATTCGTCGCGCGTCGGTGGGCGAGGGTCGGCGCGCACGCCGTTCGCCGCGACCGAAAAGTCATGCCGGCTGTGCGGGGGGCCCCGGTCGACAGCGTCCGTACATTTTCGCGCATGGAAGACACCGAACATTCGCGAAACACATCCTCGATCGAGCTCGGGCTCGACACCTTCGGCGACGTCACGCGTGGCGCGGACGGCAAGCTCCTCTCCCACGCGCAGACGATCCGCGACGTAATCGACGAAGCCGTGCTCGCCGACGAGGTGGGCGCCGACTTCATCGGCGTCGGCGAGCACCACCGCGACGACTTTTCGATCTCGGCCCCCGAAGTCGTTCTAGCGGCGATCGCCGGACGCACGCGCCGCATCAAGCTCGGCTCAGCCGTGACGGTGCTCAGCTCCGACGACCCGGTGCGCGTTTTCGAGCGCTTCGCCACGCTCGACGCCGCGTCGAACGGCCGCGCCGAGGTGATCCTCGGCCGCGGATCGTTCACCGAGTCGTTTCCGCTGTTTGGGTATCCGCTCTCGAAATACGAGGTGCTGTTCGAGGAGAAGCTCGAGCTGTTCGCCGCGCTGCTGCACTACGACCGCACCGGCGAGCCGGTGAGCTGGGAGGGTTCGACCCGCGCGTCGCTGGAGAAGACGCGCGTATTTCCGACGACCGAACACGGACTCAAGGTTTGGATCGGAGTCGGCGGCAGCCCGGAATCGGTCGTGCGTGCGGCGCGCTATCGGCTTCCGCTCACGCTGGCGATCATCGGCGGCGATCCGCGGCGGTTCAAGCCGTTCATACAGCTGTACACCCAGGCGCTCACACAAATGAACGCGCCCATGCTGCCCGTCGGCGTGCACTCGCCGGGACACGTCGCGGATACCGACGAGCAGGCTCGCGAGGCGATGTGGCCCGCGTTCAAGGCGATGCACGACCGCATCGGCGCGGAACGCGGGTGGGGGCCGATCAGTCGCGCGCAGTTCGAGCAGGAGGTCGAACGTGGCTCGCTGTACGTCGGATCGCCGGAAACCGTCGCCGGCAAGATCGTCGGCACCGCGCGCGCGCTCGGAATCGAGCGATTCGACATGAAGTACAGTGCGGGCACGCTGCCGCACGACAAGATGATGCGCAGCATCGAGCTGTACGGACGCTCGGTGATCCCGCGCGTGCGCGAGCTGCTCCGCTGACGCAACTTTAGCGATGATCCACTTCGTCGTCGGCGCCGAGGGCAGCTTCTCGATGCGATACTACCTCGACGAAGAAGGGATCGCGCTGCGGGACTGCATGCGTGTCGTGCTGTACGACGAATTGGCGCGTTTCGATCGCCTGCCGCTCGGTACGTGGGTCTTTACCGAGATCGATCGCCTGACAAACGCGGAGCGCGACCTCGCGAACCTCGCGTGCGAGCGCCTCGCCGGCGCAAACGGCCTCGCGCGCGTGATGAACCAACCGGGCCGCGTGCTCCTACGTCACGAATTGCTGCACGCGGCCCGTGCGGCGGGCATGAATCGCTTTTGCGCGTGGCGCGCGACGGACGTCGTTTTCGGCGACGGCCGGACGGCGAAAGACCATCGGACCACTGGCGCCGCGGCGCTCCGCTACCCGGTCTTCGTCCGCTTCGCCAACCGGCACACGGGCAATCTGACACCACTGCTCGAATCGCCGAAGCAGCTCGAGGCCGCGCTCGCTTCGCTCATGTCGTCGCGCCACCGACTGCACGAACTGCTCGTCGTCGAGTTCTGCGACACCAAGGACGAAGACGGACTCTATCGCAAATATTCGGCGTACAAGATCGGGGATCGCGTCGTGCCGCGGTACCTGGAGATCAGCCGCGAGTGGATGGTGAAGTGGGATTATAGAATCTTCGACCGCGTCCGCGCCGACGAGGAAACGCGCTACCTCGCGGCGAATCCGCACGAGGCATGGATTCGCGACATTTTCGAGGTCGCGGGAACCGACTACGGCCGCGTCGACTATGGCGTGCTCGAGGGCGTTCCACAGGTCTGGGAGATCAACACGAACCCGACGATCGGCCGACCGCCGGGACCGAAGGTTCCGTATCTGCCCCATATCGCGGCCTACAAGGAAATGCTCGCGCCCGCCTTTGGCGCGTTTTACCAGAATTTTGAAGCGGCGTGGCGAGCCGTCGACACCGCCGACTCGGACGACAACGTGGAGTTCGGCGTACCGAGCGCGCTCCGCCGCGCCGTCGAGACCGGCGTTCGGCAACGCCGACGCGCAGAACAAATCGGCTCAGTCGTGGGCGCGATCGCGCGCCAAGCATGGGTTCGGCCGGTGACGCGTTTCGTGAAACGAGGTCTTGCGTCGCTGGCGTCCGCTCGGCTGCGATTCGGCCGCTGACAACACCGCGCATCGAGCGCGGGGGCATTGGATCAAGGTCCTCCAGCATCATCGGTGAAGCGCCAGCCGATGCGCGCCTTCCTCTTGCTTAGGCATAGCCGCATACCGTATGGAACGGCGACGACTCGCAACCGCGAGGCGACCCCGAGGCGCCCGCGGGTTGGATTTCAGTGGGACGGGTACCGAGATGACGACCTCGTTGATCGACAGCGTGAAGAATTTGGCCACGCCGGATCTGACCTCGAAAATCGCATCGAGTTTGGGAGAGCCCATGCATGGCGTGTCGAGCGCTTTGTTGGGCGGGCTGAACTCGATGCTGCTCGGAATTCTTGGAAAGACGGCGGATCCGACGGCCATGCGGTCGGTGTTCAACATCGTGACCGACCCCGTCAACGACGGACGCGTTCTCGACAACCCCGCCGACCTCGTCGGCGCCCCCGAAGGCGCGTTGTCATCGCTCGGCGGACAGCTCTTGTCGAACGTGCTCGGCGCCCGCGGCGCGGCGGTGAATGACGTACTCGCCCGGCTGAGCGGCTTGCGCAGCGGATCGATCTCGTCGCTGATGCGCATGGCGGCCCCGTTGCTGCTCGGCGTCCTGGGGAAGCGCGCCCGTGACGGCGGCTTGAACGCGAGCTCGTTTACGCGTCTGTTCGAGGACGAGCGCGAGGGAATCGAGAACGCGGCGCCGCCGGGGGTCGCGGGAGCACTCGGGCTGGCCGAGCCGGCGGCTCCGTCATACGACGCCGAGGCGAGCTATGAGACGCGGCCCGCCGACCAACCGTCGCGAGTCTACGCTCCCGAAGAGCAGACGAGTGGCGTACGCTGGCTGTGGCCGGCGCTGGTCGCGCTCGCCGCAATCGCGCTTTTCCTCGGCACGCGCGCCAGGCATCGCACGCCGGCTCCCGTAGCCGACACGACGACCGCGCGCTCGCGTACCGCGGGCGGAACGGTGGCCGAGCTGTCGTCGGGCATTACGCAGGTGAAGCTTCCCAACGGAAACGTCCTCACCGTGCCCGGCTCGAGCGCCGAAGCCAAGCTCGTGGCCTTCCTCAACGATTCGACTCGCGCCCTAAACGACACGTCGTGGATCGTGCTCGACCGCGTCCACTTCGAGAGCAACTCCAGCAAGATCGACCCGGACGCCGAGAATCAGGCCAAGAACGTCAGCGACATCCTCAAGGCATATCCGCACGCCGTCGCGAAGATCGGCGGCTACACGGACAGTACGGGAAGTGACGCCGCCAACCTGAGACTGTCGCGCGAGCGCGCCGAGAGCGCAGTCTCGTCCGTCGAGCACAACGGCCTCTCCGCGTCGCGCATCATGGCCGAGGGGTTCGGATCGAAGAACCCGGTGGCGGACAACTCCACCGACGACGGAAAAGCTCAGAACCGCCGCGTGGCGTTGCTGGTGATCACGAGATAGTCGCGGTCACGGGCCTCTGGCCACAGGTCTCCGGTCACCGGTCACCGGTCTCCGGTCTCCGGTCTCCGGTCTCCGGTCTCCGAGCCAAGCAGTTATCGGTGACCGGTGATCGTCGGCAAAGGCTTTGTTCTTCCGCGAAATCCGTGTGTAATCCGTGAAATCGTTGCAGTACCAATTCGTGCAGCTCCCCAGGCGCAACATCGATCACCCTCGAGTGCCAGCAACGCCCTATTGAGGTCGATGAAAGAGCCCGACGTAGACGGCTTTGCCGAGTACGTGGCCTTGCATCGCTTTCATGACGTTGGCGCGCGTCTCGAGCGCGGCGTTCACGGCCGGCGTCGCGGATGACGGGGTGACGTCGAGCTTCGTGTCGAGCGCGTAGACCTCGAACGTGTAGTGATGCAGCGGCCCGGTCGCGGGCGCTCCCGGTCCACGATATCCCGGGCCCGACGCGCTGATTTGGCGAGTGCCGTCGGGGAGCTCCGCGCCGGACTTCATCGCCTCGGGCAATCCGGCTGCTCCGGCGGGGATGTTCCAGACGATCCAATGCGGCTGCGTTTTGGTGCCGCGCTGAATGGACACGTCGGGGTCGAGCATGTTCACCACGAAGCTCATGGTTCCCGCCGGCACGTTGCTCCATTTGAGCTCGGGCGAGACCTGCTCGCCCGCCTGAGTGAACTTCGCCGGGATCTGTGCGCCGTCGGGCCATGCGGGGATGGTGAGCACCATCGGCGTCGGGCGCGGCGCGGGCGCGGCCTGGGCTCGCGCCTGTGATGCACTGGCGATCAAAACGACAGCAGCCAAGAAGGCGCGAACGGCGAGGGGTCGCATGCGATCAGCCTCGTGTTGGAGTTGCAGCGACAAAGCTGCGTGATCGGGCTCGTTCGCGACAGACGCGCGGCATAGCTTAGGGCGTGACTTCCCGCCGCGAGTTTCTCGAAGCCTCGGCGTTGCTCGCCGCCACGAGAGTCGTCGATCGAGCTCGAGCCTACGCGAATCTCGAATCGCACGCGCCGCGCGGATTCATCGATCTCCGGCGCGCGCCCGACGCCGTGACGGTGCAGACCGCCGACGGCGACCGGCGGCTCGTTCGCGACAGCGCCGATCACTGGACGGATCGCGAGCTCGTTGTCGCAACGACGCCGGGCCGCTTGCTGCTTCACGTCGGCCTCACGTCGCCGACGGCCGCGGTGAAGCGGATACACCTTCGCTGGCGCGGCGATTTGAGCGCGACTCGCCTCGTGCTTGGCGATGCGTGGGAGCGCGCGTACGGCGATCTCGAGTGGCGAGGTTGGACGCCCGATCGCGTGATGCCGTGGTACTGCGCCACGTTCGACGGATCGCTCACGCACGCATACGGCGTGAGGACCGGCGCGAGCTCGTTCTGCTTTTGGCAGATCGATCCGCAGGGCATGAGCCTGTGGGCGGACGTGCGAAGCGGCGGAGTCGGTGTTCAGCTCGACGACCGCACGCTCGACGTGTGCGACGTGGTGTGTCGTGCCGGCCACGACGGCGAGTCGTCGTTCGCGACGCTCCACGCATTTTGCCACCAGATGTGCCCTCCCGCGCTCCCTCCCCCTCCCTCGCTCCCTACCATTCCCCGAGCGGCCCGGCTCCCGCGCTTTCCTTTGTACGGAAGCAACGATTGGTACTGGGCGTATGGAAGGAACACCGCCGAAACCGTGCGCGCGGACGCCGCGCACGTCGTCGAATTGTCCCCAGCCGGCGAGAATCGGCCGTTCGTCGTGATCGACGATGGATGGCAGCCGGGGCGCGGCGCGGACAAGTCGGGCACCGGCACATGGGACCACGGCAACGAAAAATTCGGCGACATGGCCGCTCTCGCGGCGGACATTCGTCGAGCCGGTGCGAAGCCGGGCATCTGGATTCGTCCGCTTCAGGCGCCGTCCAGTGTACCGGATGCATGGCGGCTGTCACGAGACCGTGCGATGCTCGACCCCACCGTGCCCGAGGTTCGACAGAAGGTCGTCGACGACCTGTCTCGAATCCGAACGTGGGGCTTCGATCTAATCAAGCACGACTACAGCACCTACGACATCTTCGGCCGCTGGGGATTTCAGATGGGCGCGGCGATGACGCGCGACGGCTGGTCGTTCGCGTCGGGCTCGTCGCGGACCACCGCGGAGGTGATCAACGACCTCTACTCGGCGCTTCGAACCGGAGCCGGTGACGCTCTCGTCATCGGATGCAACACGGTGAGCCACCTCTCCGCGGGCGTGTTCGAGATCTGTCGCATCGGCGACGACACGAGCGGGACAGAGTGGGCTCGCACGCGAAAGATGGGCGTGAACACGCTCGCGTTTCGCGGTGCACAACACGGCGCGTTCTACGTCGCGGACGCCGACTGCGTCGGTGTGACGAACGCGGTGCCGTGGGCGATGAATCGCCAGTGGCTCGACCTGTTGTCGCGAAGCGGAACGATGCTCTTCGTCTCGCTCGCGCCGGACGCTCTCGGTGCGGAGCAGCGGCGCGATCTCACGGCGGCGTTGGCGCGCGCCGCCTCACCGCAGCCGCTCGGCGAACCGGTGGACTGGCAACGGAGCGTTTATCCGTCGCGCTGGCGGTTGGAGGGACGCGAGGTCACCTATGATTGGGTTGGGGCCGATGGCGCGGGCCCGCCATAGATTGAGAGCGGTCGCATTGAGGATTGGGTTCGTGAGCGGTGCCTCGTTCGGTGCAGTCGTGGCCGCGATTTCGATTACTGCGAGACTCCACGGGCAGTCGCCGCGTCCCGACTCGTTGCGACTGGTGGTCGTCAGCGGAGTGACGTGCCACAGCCTGCCCGATCCTGCCTCACCGGTCGCCCAACGCTATCACATCGGCGATGTCGTCGGGGCGTCCAAGTCGACGAAGGGACTCGGGGGGCGCGCGTGGTACTTCGATTCGTGGCGGGTCATGGGCATCTCGCCGACGTGCTGGGTGCCAGCGAACGTCACGGTTCCATTCGATCGCCAACACCCGGAGCCAGGGTTCGCGGGGGTGGCGCAATACGTTCTCGCTCGCGATACCGCGTCGTTCGAGACACTCGTCGACGCGGAAAACTTTCTCCTGGAGCCGAACCACTACGGCGGCGGCGCCGGCCAGTCCCCGCTCGCCACGTCAGGGCTCCTGCAATTCAGACGGCTGCAATTGATCGAACGAGCTGCGATGCGCGTCGACGCGCATTCGCTCGAGGATGCGCCGGTCAAACGCGCGTGGGTGATCGCCCACCGTGACTTTCTGTACTTCTACGAGCCGGACGCAATGTGGTTCGTCGCGAACGAACGATATTGGAAGCTGTACGATGCCAACCGGACAGCGCCCTGGAGCGATGAGCTTGCGGCCTACGCGTCGCAGCGAGTCCCGCCGAGCGACGAGTGCGGTTCGGACTGCTTTCTCTCGATGATCAGGGAAGGGCCGCAGCAGTACTGGACACGACTGCCCAACGGGCCATCGATCGGCAGAGCGCTCACGCGCGCGCTCGAGCTCGCGGACCATGCCATCGAGGCGGTTGACGAGGAAGCGCCGACCCGCGCGGCGATCGATACCGTGCGATCCTCACTGGGGCTCGTCGGCGCACCTGAGAAGCTTGCGTTGCTCGACCGGCTCGCGCGGCTCGATCGGGCGGTCAAACGATAGAACGCGGCGTCCGCTTCGCACCTCCCCCCCCACCACTGTTCGAGCTTGGAGAATGTCATGACATCGTCGATCCGCCGCGCCGCCGTCGTTTGTTCGATTTTTACGGCCGTCCTATGGTCGGCGCCGTCGCTCCTCGCCCAGGCCGCGAAGCGCCCGCTGCGCGTCGGCGACTTGTACCGCCTCCGCAACATCGGCGCGCCCGAGCTTTCGCCCGACGGGCAATGGGTCGCGTACACCGTGACGACCCTCGACTCGGCCAAAGACAAATCGAACACCGACGTTTGGATGGCGAGTTGGGACGGCACGCAGGCGATTCAGCTGACGTCGTCGCCCGACGCCGAGACGACTCCGCGATGGAGTCCGGACGGGAAGTATCTGTCGTTCCTCTCGTCGCGCGAAGGCGGCAAGGGTTCGCAGCTCTGGCTGCTCGACCGGCGCGGCGGCGAAGCGCAGCGTGTGACGGAGCTCAAGGACGGGATCGACGAATACGCGTGGGCGCCGGACAGCAAGCGCATCGCGATCATCATGCGGCCGTCGCTCGACACCGCCGACTCGGCCGGTTCGAAGCCGAAGCCGATCGTCATCGACCGGTACCACTTCAAGGACGACGACAACGGATACCTCGACTCGACTCGCGCGCACTTGTACGTGTTTGATCTGACCGAAAAGAAGGCGACGCTGATCACGCCGGGGATGTTCGAGGAATCGCGACCGGCGTGGTCGCCCGACGGCAAGTCGATCGCGTTCGTCAGCACGCGTCCGCAGGCGGCGGACCCGGATCGTACGAACAACTCGGACGTCTTCGTCGTCGAAGCGCGCGCCGGCGCGACGCCGAAACGCCTCACGACGTTCGAAGGACCCGACGAGGGTCCATTGTCGTGGAGCCCGGACGGCCGATCGATCGCCTATCTGCAAGGGAGTGAGCCGAAGTTCTACGCGTACGACGAGCAGCGGCTCGCGGTGGTGGACGCGAACGGCGGAGCGCCGCGCATTCTCACCGCCGCGCTCGACCGGCCGATCTCGTCGGCGCGTTTCAGCGAGGACGGAAAGTCGATCGTGTTCCTGTACACGGACGACCGCGTTCAACTCGTCGGTCGCGTCGCGACGAGCGGCGGCGCGACTCAGCCGCTGATGTCGGGCCGCCGCGTCGCGAGCGGACTATCGCTCGGCAAGGACGGCCGCATCGCGGTGCTGGCGGGGACGGCGACGCAGCCGGGAGAAATCTTCGCGCTCGAGAACGGATCGCTGCGACAGCTCTCGCACCACAACGACGCCTGGCTCGCCGAGGTACAGCTCGCGACGACCGAAGACGTTTCGTTCAAGACGAAAGACGGCAACGAAGCGCACGGCCTGCTCGTCAAGCCCGCCGGATTCGTGCAGGGAACGAAGTATCCGATGCTACTGCGGATTCACGGCGGCCCGGCGGGGCAGGACCAGCATTCGTTTTTCTTCGAGCGCGAGTTGTTCGCGGCAAACGGCTATGTCGTGTTGAACGTCAACTATCGCGGCAGCAACGGCCGTGGCGAGGCGTACCAGCGCGCGATCTACGCCGACTGGGGAAACAAGGAAGTCGTCGACCTGCTGGCCGGCGTCGACTACGTCGTGGCGTCCGGCATCGCCGATCCCCAGCGGCTTGGCATCGGCGGCTGGAGTTACGGCGGCATCCTCACGGATTACACCTCGGCGACGACGACGCGGTTCAAGGCGGCGATCTCGGGCGCGGGCAGCGCGCTCCAGACGTCGATGTACGGCGTCGACGAATACGTCTTTCAATACGACACCGAGCTCGGGCCGCCGTGGAAGTCGCAGGACCTCTGGATCAAGCTCTCGTATCCGTTCTTCCACGCCGATCGAATCACGACCCCGACGCTGTACATGGGCGGCGACAAGGACTTCAACGTTCCTGTCGTCGGCGGCGAACAGATGTATCAAGCGCTCCGGTCGCTTGGCGTGCCGACGCAGCTCGTCATCTATCCGGATCAACATCACGGGTTGACCCGACCGAGCTTTCTGTACGACCGGTTGTCACGATACGTGGCTTGGTATGACAAGTTCCTAAAGCCGGCACCGGTTCAGGCGGGCGTCGTGCATCCGTGACCGTGGCTGCCGGCGGCTCGTCGTAGAGGGATATGTCCGCAGATCGGGAACGCGAGCAACTCGACGCCCGCCTGGTTCGGGTGGAGCGGGCGCTCGACGCGATCACGAGGGAAGTGGCGGCGATCCGGGCCGCGCTCGGCGCCGCCCGGTCCGCGCCCGCGCCGGCGCCCCAATCGAAAGAGCCCGTTCCGCGAGCCGCCTTCCTGGCCGGCTTGGGCGTGCGCGTCGACGCGCCGAACGAGGGCGCGTCGCGGAGAGCGCGACCCGCGTCTCCTGGAGCGGCGGCGGAGCAACTCGATCTCGAGAGCCTGGTCGGCCGATACGGGATGCTCGCCATTGCTGTCATCGCCGCCGCCTTGGCGGTGGGAACGTTCCTGAGCTGGGCCATCAGCAAGGGATACCTCACGCTCCCGCCGGGCGCGCGCGTGATCGTCGCGCTGGTCTTCGCGGCGGGTATCGGCGCGTGGGGACTCCATATTCGAAAGCGTGAGCGGCCGTTCGGGTCGAGCATGGTCGGACTCGCGCTCGTCATCGTATTGATCTGCGGCTACGCGGCCGGATCGTGGCTGCGTCTCGTGCCGCCGTGGGTGGCCTTCGCCGGATGCATCGGCGTGTCGTGGGGGCTCGCGTTGTTCGCCCACGCCGAACAGGACGAGCCGCTCTGGTGTGTCGCCTTCGGCGGCGCCGCGATCGCGCCGTTCGTGACGAGCAGCGACGAGGGCAACTTCTTCGCGCTCGTCGGTTATGGCGCGTTCCTGCTCTTCGCGGCGTCGTTCGCGATCAGCCACCGCGCGTGGCCGGTGGCGTGGCGCATCTTCTACGTAGTGTCCGGGTTTTACGCCATCACGGCCATGGTGATGGGGCGGGACCACGGACCGCCCGGATTCTACACGGCGTTCGCGTTTCCCATGGTCATCGCGCTCGTCGGCGTGCTGCCGTTCGCGCCGGTTTCGCGGAAGCGCGCCGCGTTGCGATGGTTCGCGATCCTCACGGTCGTCGCCGGCTTCTTCGCGCTTCCGCCCCATGGAGCACAGGCCCTCGGCGTGACCTGGCGGATCAGTGCCGCGTTATTCGGCGCGGCGATGCTCTGGCTCGTCCTGGCCGACCGACTGGACGCGACGAAGCAATCCAGTCTGCTTGCCACCAATACCGGCAACGTGTCGGCACTCGACTGGATCGACGTCGGCATTCTTCCGCTGATTCTGTGTTTCCAGGCGTCGAGCACGGTCGGGCCGCTCGCGTCGCCGGCGCTCGTCGAGGGTGTCGGCGCGGCGATGCTGCTGTTGTTCGCGTTTCGTAGGCCGATTGGACCCGCTCGCGACGCCGCCGCGGCCGCGTGCGCGATTCTCACGGCGACGGCGGTCTTTCAGTTGCACCTCGAGGAGCCGACCGGCCTCCTGCTCGCGATGCTCGCCATCGCCATCGCCGCCTTCATCGTCAACAAAGCGCGGCCCAGCGCGTCGTGGATCGCCACAGCCGTCGTGGTGACCGTGATCGCCGGGTCCATCAGTCTGCTCGCGCTGGCTATGCGACCTTCGTACACATACACGCCGTTCACTGGTGAGCCGACGCTCACCGCGGCGTGGGTGACGCTCTTCCTCGTTCTCGTGTCGCGTTTTCGCGGATGGATCGCCGACTCGGCGAAACCGCTGGTCGCGGAACGACCCGATCAAGTCGCCTCGGCCGACGTCTCGTTCATGCGGCGGTTCGCGCGCCTTGCGCCGTGGGTTTGGGCTTTTCTCTGGGTTCTCATCGAGCTGGGCAAGGCGTTCAGCCGCAGCACGTCGACGCTGTTCCTCGTCATCTACTTCGCGGCGACCGCGATCGCCGCGGTCGCGGTGGGACACATTCGCCGTTCGCCGGAGCTTCGCCAGCTGGGTCTCGCGCTCGCGCTCCTTGCCGCGGCGACGGCGGTGTACGGGGCGACGACCTACTTCGACGTCGGCGCGCGCGTCCTCGCGTATCTGGTCACCAGCGCGTTCCTGCTCGGGATCGCCTATTGGTACCGACGCCGCCCCTCAGAATCCACCGCTTGATCCGAGCAGGGCACCGTTCAGGATTCTCGAAGGGCGACGATCGGCGGGACTCGCGTGGCGCGCCGAGCCGGAACCAGCGCGGCGACGACCGCGCTCACGATCAGCACGGAGACGGCGACGAAGATCGAGCTCGGGTCCGCCGTTCCGACGCCGTGCAGCTGCGACTTGAGGAGGCGCGTCATCGCCATCGCCAGCGGCAGCCCCACGACGAGCCCCGACACGACGAGCGTGAGCGCGTTCGTCAACACGAGACGCATGACGTCGGCGCGCTGCGCGCCGAGCGCCGTGCGCAGGCCCATTTCGCGGGAGCGTCGCGCGACCGAGTAGCTCATCACGCCGTACAGACCGATGGCGGCCAACGCCAGCGCGAGCAGACCGAACGCGGTGGCGAGACGCGTGAGCAGGATCTCCTGCCTGATCTGGGTCGTGATCAAGCTGGGAAGCGGGTCGATTCCGTCGATGGGCAGCGACGCGTCGACCGCGACGATCGCCTTGCGAATCTGATCGACCAGCGCGGAAGGATCGCCCGCCGTGCGGACCGCGAGGCGCAGCGCCCCCGGATTTCCGAGCTGACTGGAGCTGGTGTCGCTATGGACGTAGGGGAAGTACATCCGACGGTCGACCGTGCCCGTCAGACGATGGTCCCGTGCATCGGCGATCACGCCGACGATTTGCACCGCGATCGAGTCCGAGAAGCGGATGATCTTGCCGATGGCGTCCTGATGAGGAAAGTAGAAATCGGCGAGTCCGCGCGTCACGACGGCTACCCGCGCGGGTTTGTTCTCGTCGCTGGAGACCAGATCGCGACCGGCGAGCAACCGCGCGCCGATCGCCCGCGCATACCCGGCGCCGACGTTGTCGTAGGCGATCATCGAGTCTTCGGGGGTGCGTGCGGTGAACCCGGCGACCTCGATCGACGTGTGCGAGTCGCTTCCGGAAAAGATCCCGTTCTCGGAGAAAGTCGCGTCCGTGACGCCCGGGATCCCCGCCACACGATCTCGTAACGCGTGGGCCAGATTGTAGAGCGGCGTGCCGACGTATCCGCGGGCGTTGATGTCCAAATCGACGATCACGAGGTGATCTCGATCGAAGCCGACGTCGACCGACTGAAGATTTCGGAGGCTGCGAACGAGAATCGACGCGCCTACCAGCAACACGACGGACAGCGACACCTGACCGACGATCAGCAGGCTCCCGAGCGGCCGCCGGCGGTGGCGAAGCCCGAGCGCCGAACCCGTGACGGCTTGCGCGCCGGCGCGCATCGACGTCGCCAGATCGATTCGAGTCGCGTGAAGCGCGGGCGCCAGCCCGAAGATTCCAACGGCGAGCACAGACACCGCGAGCGTGAACGCGAGCACCGTTGGACTGAGACCATTTCCCACTACGCTGGTCGCTCCTCCGCCGGCCGCGAGCGTGATCAGCCACCGGCTCGCGACGCGCGCAAAGAGCAATCCGGCGCCGGCGCTGGCGAGCGCCAAGACGGCCGCCTCCGTAAGCAATTGGCGGACGAGCCGGCTTCGGTTCGCGCCGAGCGCCAGACGCACGGACATCTCACGCCCCCGGGCGATCGCTCGCGCGAGCAGAAGATTCGCGACGTTCGCGCAAATGATCCCGAGGAGCAGCGCCACGCCGATCATCAGCGTCAACAGCGGCGCCTCGAACGTCTCACGAACGCGAGAGAACCCTTTGGCTCCGGAGGACACGTACGTTTTCGGATGCGAGGCGGTGAAACTGGATCCGGGCTGCGCGTTGACGTTCGTGAGAATGCTCCGCGTGACAAGCGGACCCAACTCGCCTTGCGCCTGCGCTTCGGTGATTGCGGGCTTGAGCCGGCCCAGAAGCAACAGCCAGCTCGTGAACGGATCCCGCAGGATCGAGGAATGCGGACGCATCACGTCGTGCATCCCCAGCGGGATCCAGACGTCCGGGCGCTGCTCGACGATCTCGCCCGTGAACTCCGGCAGCGCCACGCCGACGATGGTGAACCGAACGTCGTCGATCGTGAGGCCCTGCCCGACGACGGCGCGGTCGCCATGGAAACGACGCTGCCAATATCCATAACTGATCGTGAGCGGCGCGGCGCCGCTCGTGACGGAATCGGCGCTCGCGTCGAACACGCGGCCGGCCGCGGCCGTCACGCCGAGCACCGAGAAGTAGTTGCCCGACACGAATCGGCCGCGCGGATGTTCGAGTTCTCCGCGGCCAATCCGGACGTCGAGTCGGTCCGTCTTTCCGGATGCCAACACGCCGCTGAAGACGGTGTTGTTGTCGCGCACGGCTCGATACACAGGCGCGGAGAGCAAGTCGGTGCGCGGCGAACCCGTCGAGTACGAGTTGACGCGAGTCGGATCGCCGACCGCGATGAGCTGTTCGGCGTGCGGCACGGGGAGACCGCGCACGAACACGACGTCGATCATCCCAAAGATTGCCGTGTTGGCGCCGATGCCGATCGCCAACGCGCCGACCACGAGGGTCGTGAACCCGACGTTTCTGCCGAGCGTTCGCAGCGTGAACACCAGATCCTGCTTCACATCGCCGATGAGGTTCGCGCGTCGCATCGACTGCTCCCGTTGTTCGTCCATCGTCACGCAGGACCGTTTCACTGATTCGAGGTCGCCGAACTGCCGCTCCGCTTCGCGGCGCGCCGCCTCGGGCGGCATGCCGTCGGCCACGAGTCGCTGGATGCGTGACTCGAGATGAAAGGCCAGCTCCTCGTCGACGTCGTGCGCGAGGCGGGCGCGGTTCGCGGGGAGTCGGAACACTCGGCGCATGGGCGTCAGACCGTTTCAGGCGACACGGCGGCAACGGCGCGCCCGACGGCGCGCGCGTATCGCTCCCAGGACGTCACCTGCGCGCGCAATTGCGCGCGCCCGGTGCGCGTGAGCTGGTAGTACTTGGCGCGCCGGTTGTTGTCGGAGTAGCCCCACTCGCCTGAGAGCCAACCGTTCTTCTCCAGCCGGTGCAGCGCGGTGTAGAGCGGCCCTTCTTCGACGAGCAGCTCCCCCTCCGTCACCGCCTTGACCCACTCCGCCACCGCGTAGCCGTGGCGCGGCCCCCACATCAGCGCCTTCAAGACGAGAAGGTCGAGCGTCCCTTTGACCAGCCCGCCATCCGAATCGAGCATCTTCGCAACCCCTCTGTGTTAGAGGGGAGGATACCGTCGGGGATTGCGGCCCGCAAGCGAGAGTCGTCCACCCGCCCCTGACGAGTGATGAACCCGCCGTCACGCCTTGCGGCCGGGCCTTTCGTCGTCTCCTGTCGCCGTCAGGCGCTGCGCAGCGCGTCCATCGGCGAGATGGACAGCGCGCGCCTCGCCCCGAGATACGTGGTCGTGATGGCGACTAAGAGGACCAGGGCCGTCACCGCGCCAAGGACGACGACGTCCAACGCCGGCACGCCGAAAAGAAAGGCCGCGAACACGCGACCGACGCCGATCGCGGCCGCTAGACCGACGACGACGCCGAGCAGCGCCGGCCGGAGCCCATGCGATCCGACCGCGGCGAGGACCTTCCGCGGACCGGCGCCGAGGACGATCCGCAATCCGATCTCGTGGACGCGATCGCCGATCACCTGGGTAATGATCGCGAAAACGCCGATCGCCGAGAGCAACAATGCGACGACGGCGAACGCCGCGAGAATCGTCGCCTGGTACGTGACGCGGGTCCACGAATCACCGGCGTGCTCCTCCAGCGTGCGCGCGTCGAAAATCGCCAGCTCGGGGTTCGCGCGCTGTACGGCGCGGCGCAAATCGGCGATCAATCCCCGCGGGTCGCCGCGCGTCCGCACGAGCACGGTGCGACTCGCGTACGTGAACTGCGCGTACGGCGTGTAGAAGTCCGCTTGCACAGGATGGTCGTCGAGTGGCTGATACGCGACGTCGCCGACGATGCCCACGATCGTCGCCGCGGAGTCGCGGCGGTCGAAGTTGCTTCCGCCGCCGAACCACACGCGTCGGCCGATCGGATCTTCGTCCGGCCAAAATCGCCTTGCCGCGGTTTCGTTGATGACCGCGACACGTTCGCTTCCGGCGCGGTCGGCGTCCGTGAATGTACGACCGCGCAGGAGAGGAGCACCGAGCACGCGAAAGTGTTCCGGGCCGACGTAGTGGCGCAGCACGAACGGAGCGGCGTCGCGGCTCGCCCACGGACGGCCATCAATGAAGAGGCTGGTGTTCGCGCACCCGGTGCTGAGCGGCGCGCATCCATCCACCGAGGCCGCGTCGACACCGGGCAGCCGGCGCACCTCGTCGAGGATGTGCGTGATGAGCGGCGGCGCCTTAGGCGCCGGATACCTCACGTCCGACGGACGAATCGTGAACGCGATGAGGTTGTGGCGATCGAAACCCACATTCGTGTTCGCGAGCGCGCGCAGGCTGGCCGCGAAGAGCCCGCCGGCGGCGAGCAACACGAGCGCAAGCGCCGTCTCGGCGCCGACGAGAACGTGGCGCAGCCGCATGCTCCGCGGCCCGACGACGCCGCGGCCGCCTCCCGAGTCGTTCAGCGCGGTCGTGAGATCGACGCGCGTGGATTGGATCGCCGGGAGAAGGCCGAACAGCAATACCGTCAACGCGCACAATCCAAGCGAAAACGCCAGCACTCGGTCGTCGACACGAGGCGCCGCGAATTCGCCGACGGCGCCGTAGAAATTCCGGCCGCGAAAGGCCGCCGCCGGCACGCCCGCGTGAGCCGTCAACGGCCACGCGAGCGCGATTCCAATCGCCGCTCCGCCGAGCGCGATCAGCGACGACTCGGCCAACAGTTGCCGAATGATGCGCCAGCGACTCGCGCCGAGGGCGGCCTGAAGCGCGACGTCGCGCCTCCGCGTGGCGGCCCGTCCGAGCAAAAGGCCGGCGACGTTCGCGCAGGCGAGCAGCAGCAGGCATGCCGCGCCGCCGAGCAAGAGCAGCAGCGGACGGCGCGTCGACGGATCGATCCGTGCGTCGTTCATCGTCAGGGCCGTCGCCGCGACGACGTCATCGGGTCGTTGGTCGCGTAACGGACGGAAGCGGCCGATCTGCGGGCCGAGCACCGCCAGTTCCGCGATCGCGCTCGGCATCGAGCCTCCCGCTCGCAGACGACCGACGACGCTGATGAAACTCTGATTGCTCACCAAGTAGTCCGCGTACGTCGCGCGAACCGCCATCGGCGCCGGCATCCAAAGCGAGGCGCGCCCCGAGAGTCCCTTGAAGCCAGACGGAAGAATGCCGATGATCGTGAGCTCGACTCCATTGAGCGAGATCTTTCGTCCGATCACGTCATCGCCGCCGAATCGGCTCTTCGACAAATCGGCTCCGAGCAAAACGACCGGCTCGGCGGTCGCCGCGTCGTCAGCCGATGCGTCGAACGAGCGGCCGGCGATGGGGCGGACGCCGAGGAGCGCGAAGTAGTCCGACGACACGAACTCGCCCTCGACCGGTTCGGCGTTGCCGCTCGTGAACGCCACGGTGGCTCCGCTGAAGCTCGCCACTCTCTCGAACGATCTCTGCGCCGCTGCCAGCGCGCGAAAGCGCGGCCACGACCAACGTTCGTTACGCGCCCATTCGCCAAAACGGGCTCGTGTCATGAACAGCACGGCCAAGTCCGAGGCGCGCTCGAAGGGCGGCGGGCGAAAGAGCGCGGCGTCCACGACGCTGAAGACGGTGGTCGCCGCCGCCGCGCCGAGTCCGATCGAGACGACTGCTGCCGCGGTGACGACGGGCGTGCGCCGCAGCGACCGAGCCGCTCGCCGGAGCTCGAGTCGAAGATCACGAAAGGCGTTCATTTGGGCAGCAACCGAATCGCACCCTTGAAGGTGCGGACGGTCATGTGCGCTTCGCCGGCGCCAAGACGAACGGTGAGCGTTTGCCCGCCGGCTGACGCGGGACGGATCTGGCGCAGCGAGTTCGGATCATCGCGGCGTAACGGTCCTCCACCTTGGATGAAGCCGGTCACCGTCGAGAGATCCAGCCTGCTCGATGCCGAGCGCGGTAGAAGCAGGTCGACGGTGCCGGCATGATCAGAGAAGTCGAATATGCTGCCGGGCACCGGATTCGCCTCGTACCGCAGGTTGCCCGTCACCGAGCTGAATCGGCCCCGTCGGATGGCCGGCGACTCTACGTCGAGCGGGCCGCTGACCGTCGACGCGTCGACGTCCTCGGGAGACCCGCGCACCGTCATGTGTCCGCGTCCGGTGCGCGCCTTCACGAGCATCGACGTGACGTCGAGGTCGATGTCGCCGGTGATCGACTCGGCCTCGACGTGCTCGGCGTCGCCGGCAAGACGAATCGCGCCGGACACCGAGTAGAACCATCCGCCGACGCCTTCGGCGGTGATCGTCCCATCGACCGTTTTGATGGAAACGCCGGCGCGGCGGGGTACGTAGATCACCAGGTCCGATGGACCGACGTCGCCGTGGTGCCCTCTCGGCTCGACGCCGAGCTTGTACGCCGATTTGTCGCGCCCGCGCGCGAAGAAGAAGTTGCCGTTCGACGCGACGCGGCCGCGCGCCACGATCGAGTCGCGATCCCAGCCGATCAGCCGCGCGGAGCCCGAGGGAACCCAGATCTTGACGCCGACGTCTGGCGTGGCCGGACGCGCGCCGAGAATCCTCGGCGTACGGGCGGGCCCGGTTTGAGCGCGTGCGTCGCCGGCGATGGAGGCGGCGAGGCATGCAATGAGCGTCATGAACTGCACTCGGCGTGTCATCGTCAGCTCGCGTTGGGGATTTTTTTCAGCACGTCCACCTTCTGACGGTACGACGACGCCAGCATCGCTCGCAGCGCGGGATTCCTCGGGTCGTGCGCGACCGCCGCCTGAAGCTCGGCGATCGCGAGATCGACCGTCTTCAAATCGTCGTCGATCGCCTCGCGCGCCGCGGGCGAAAGCTGGGCGCGTTGCAGTTGGAGATCGTCCATCAGCCTGTCCGCCTCTTCGCGGTAGCTCTCCACCGAATCGTTCGCGAAGCGGAGCGTGCTGTCGGCCGCGACTGCGCTCGCTCCAGTCGCGGCGACCGAACCGACGACCCGGGGAACGATCTGGATCACGGTGAGCGCCGTGATTGCCGCGACGGATGCGGCGACTCCGATCACCCACGGATCGACACGCAGCCGCCACCTCCTCGCCGCCGTCTCGTCGGAGTCGAGCGCAACCACCTTCGTGCTCTCGATCTGCCGACGGATTTCAGGCCACAGGCCTTCGACAACAGGCGCCAGCGTCGCCGCCGATCCCGATAGTCTCTTGTCGTCGATTCGATTCATGAGCGCGGTAAGGCGGGCGACGTCGGCCGCACACTCTCGGCACTCGCCGAGGTGCGCGTCGACGCGCGCGCGACTGACGGCGTCCAACGTGCCGTCCGCAGCACACTGCCGCTCGTCCTCGGATAAGTGGTTGGCGGAGGGATTCGTCATGGGGCAAGAATCGAAAGCAGGGCGCGTCGGGCGCGCCACAGTTGAGCGCGAGCCGTCCCCGCGGCGATGCCGGTCATGTCGGCGATCTCGTCGTGGGAGTAGCCGCACAGATCGTGGAGGACGAACACGGTGCGCGCGCCGTTCGGGAGCTGACCGATCGCCGCGTCGAGGTCTATTCGATCGTCGGCGCCGAGGTTAGACCCGGCGGTACGCGGCGCGGGGAGATCGTCGGTGAGCGAGGTGAGCTCGCGCCGACGATCGGCGCGGAATCGATTGAGCACGACGTTGACCGCGAGCCGGTGCAGCCACGTTCCGATGGCGCTGTCACCGCGAAACGACGGCAGCCGCTCCCACGCCCGAACGAACGCGTCCTGCGTCAGCTCGCGCGCCTCGCGCTCGTCGCGAGTCATGCGGTGACAGAGCAGGTAGATCGCGGGCGCGTGCGCTCGGTACAATGTCTCGAACGCGGCAACGTCGCCCGACTGCGCGCGACGGACGACGTCGTCGAGAGCGACGGCGCCGTCCAAGCGCGAAGCCATTCCGGGCGATTCGGTCGTCACGCGGCGGGTAGCGCGCATCTGCGCGTCACCGTTTGGAGATCTCGGCCAGCGTGGAATCGATTTCCCGCTGCGCCACTTGGCGAGGCAACACGTCGTCGTGCACGCGTTCCGTCGGAATGCGGACAGACGCCACGTTCCCTTGGCGGTCCAGCGTGAGCAGCGCCGACGTGGTCATCAGCGAGACGCGCAGGACCCATGCGCCCTCGGCCGGCCACGAACGGCGGACCGAGAAGACTCCCGGACGGTTGGTCGTGCCGAATTCGAGCGGGACCGTCTGTCGTTTTCCGTCCACGAGACCGTAGGCGGTCCCCGTCATGTCCGAGACGTTCGGCACGCCCTCGCGGAGCATCGTGCGGACGTAGAACGCCACGCCGCGCGAGGCCGGATCCCAGGGATTTACCGGCGACTCGATCGAGAGCCACGGCGGCCATTTGACGACTCGGGTCGGCGACGGTGCCGCCGCTGCCAGCGAGAGCAGCGCGGTCGCGAATACGGGGACGAGCGCACGACGTAGCATGGAACCTCCTTTCGGTTGTGGCCAGGACGCCTTCAACCGATTGGATGCTGCGAATCCCCGATCTGCTTACCGGCAGCCGCTCGGCGACCAAGCGTTACGTTGGCGGTGGGTCTTCCAGGGCCGTGGACTCGCTGTATCCGCCCAAATGCTCGAGCTCGTCCGGGATGCCCAAGTCGCCGAGTTCCTCGAAGCAGTCGTCGTCATCGAGATCCTCGAGATCATCGAGCTGTCGTTCGGCGTCGGTGTCCACGGTGTCGGCGGCCAACGGCGCCGCTTGGGAGAAAGTCGTGTCGTGCATGTGCCCATCCGGTTGGAGAGGATGGAACGATCGACCGCGCGCCCTCCGCTCGTAGCACCGGAACGCTGCGAGCCATCCCTTTTCGTTGCGCGAGTCTTTGCCCACGAGCGCCTTACCAAGCGCTCGGCGCGCCGGGTAGCTTGGAAACGAGCACGGCGCGAATCGGGGCCACCCCGCGCCGTTCGCCGTTGACCCCCCCACGAGATCCATGACATGAGAGCCAGAATGTCGAACTTTTTGATCGGAGCGGCGCGACGAGCCGCCATCGCAGTTGCCCTATTCGCGCTTCCGGCGATTGGTCAGACCGACCCACGCGTGGGTCTCAAGGCCGGATGGTGGGACGCTCAGCAGGCCGCGCGCAACATGGAGCTGCTCGGCAGCGGCAAGAAGGCCGAAGGGTTTTACAACCCCTCGGACCCCGGAGACTTTGGGTTCTTGAACGGCGACCTCGCGTTCAAGGGGAACATCATCGTTCAAGGCGGCTTCCACGGCTTCCAGGTGTGGGACATCTCCGACGCGCACAACCCCCGGTTGCGCAGCACGTTCGTCTGCCCCGGCGGCCAGGGCGATCCGACTCTCTATGGAAATCTGCTGTTCTTCTCCGTCGAGGAGACGCGCGGGCGCCTCGACTGCGGCGGCCAGGGCGTGACGGACACGGTGAGCAAAGAGCGATTCCGTGGCGTGCGGATCTTCGACGTCAAGGACATCGATCATCCCAAGCAGGTCGCGGCCGTGCAGACTTGCCGAGGATCGCACACGCACACGCTCGTCGTCGATCCCAAAGACACGAAGAACGTCTACACCTATGTGTCGGGCACGGCCGGCGTGCGGTCGCCCAACGAGCTCACGGGCTGCTCGCCGCTTCCTCCTGAACAGGACAAGAACACGTCGCGGTTCAGAATCGACGTCATTCAGGTGCCACTCGACCATCCGGAAAACGCGAAGGTCGTGAGCAACCCGCGCATCTTCGCCGACGCGGAGGGGAACGTCGCCGGTTTATGGAAGGGCGGCACGCACGGTGAAGGGACGCAGGCCACGAGCGTCACCGACCAGTGCCACGACATCACGGTCTATTCGGCCGTCGGCATGGCGGCGGGCGCGTGCTCGGGCAACGGCATCCTGCTCGACATTCGCGACGTCGTGCATCCGAAGCGGCTCGACGCGGTCGCGGATCCGAATTTCGCCTATTGGCACTCCGCCACGTTCAGCAACGACGGCAAGAAGGTACTGTTCAGCGACGAGTGGGGCGGCGGCGTGCAGCCGAAGTGCCGAGCGACCGACAACCCGAAGTGGGGCGCGGACGCGATCTTCACGATCGCCAACGGCAAGATGACGCAGCGCGGCTACTTCAAGATGCCCGCGCCGCAGACCGACCAGGAGAACTGCGTCGCGCACAACGGGTCGCTCGTTCCGGTTCCGGGACGCGACATCCTCGTCCAAGGCTGGTATCAAGGCGGGCTCTCGGTGTTCGACTTCACCGATCCGTCGAACCCGAAGGAGATCGCGTTCTTCGACCGCGGCCCGATGGATTCCACAAAGCTCTACCTGAGCGGCTTCTGGGCCGGCTACTGGTACAACGGCTTGATCTACGGATCGGAGATTGGCCGCGGCATCGACGTTCTCGAGCTCAAGCCGAGCGAGTTCCTCTCGCAGAACGAGATCGACGCCGCCAAGCTGATTCATGTCGACCTGCTCAACGTCCAGAACCAGCAGCGCTACACGTTCCCGCCGAGCTTCACCGTTCCGCGCGCGTATCTGGATCAACTCGCGCGCAACAACGGCCTCGCCGCCGACCGGATCACCGCCGCGCGCGACGCGCTCGCCAAAGCGGAATCAATGAAGGGCGCCGCTCAGCACACCGCGCTCACGCGGCTGGCATCCGCGCTCGACGGCGATACGAAGTCGGCGTCGGATGCGGCCAAGGTTCGCATGCTGGCGGAATCGGTACATCAGCTAGCCGACTCCAAGCGTTAGTAAGCGCCGACCGCAGTACGAGAAAACAACCTTCTCGTTTTTCTCCAACGACACCTTGGAGAAACCACGCATGTCCGCAACCGCTTCGCCCACCGGGGCCGCTCCCGTTCGATGGGGAATCCTCGGCGCGGCGAACATCGCGATGACCAAGGTGATCCCGGCCATTCAGGGCACCAGACACTCGCGAGTCGTTGCCGTCGCGTCTCGAGACGCGGCGAAGGCGCGCTCGGCCGCGGCGGCGCTCGGAATCCCGAGAGCGTACGGATCGTACGACGAGCTGATCGACGACGACGAAATCGACGCCATCTACAACCCGCTGCCGAACCATTTGCACGTGGCCTGGTCCATTCGCGCGGCGGACGCTGGCAAGCATGTCCTCTGCGAAAAGCCGATCGCGATGTCGGCCGACGAAGCGTGCGCGCTGCGCGCGGCCCGCGATCGAACCGGGGTTGTGATCGCCGAGGCGTTCATGGTGCGCGGCCATCCGCAGTGGCTCGAGGCGAAGCGGTTGGTCGAGTCGGGGACTATCGGCGAGCTGCGTCTCGTGAGCGGACATTTCAGCTACTTTCGGCGCGACCCGGCCGACGTGCGGAGCCGCGTGGAGTACGGCGGCGGCGCGTTGCTGGACATCGGCTGCTATCCCATCACGATGTCGCGCTGGCTCTTCGGCGCCGAGCCGGTGGAAGTGGTGGGACAGATCGAGCGCGATCCGGACATGAAGGTCGACCGGCTCGCGTCGGCGCTGCTGCGGTTTCCCAACGGGCAGGCGACGTTCGCCTGCGCCGGGCAGCTCGTTCCGTATCAGAAGATGCTCGTCTATGGAACGACGGGCAGGATCGAAGTCGAGATTCCGTTCAACGCGCCGGCCGATCGGCGGTGCCGCGTTTTCGTCGACGACGGAAGTCAGCTCGGTGGGCTCGCCGCGCGGCCGATCGACTTCGATGCCGTAGATCAATACGCGCTTCAGGCCGACCGCTTCGTCGACGCCATCCGCGGCGCCAGCGAGCCGCTCGTGTCGATCGATGACGCGATCGCGAACATGGCCGTCATCGACGCGCTGTTCCGGTCGGCGGAGACGAGAACGTGGGAGACACCCGCGAAGCTCTGACACGACGACGCTCGCGCGGCGGTGTGCCAACCGCTAGAATCCGGCGACGTTTCACCACCGGGGAGGCCGCGATCCATGTCGGAGTTTTCGCGCAGACAATTCGTGGC
>Ga0157372_10001098_pt1 | contig 29430 bp, 23 predicted proteins | sample C55metaG_FD_115307 | JGI IMG/M metagenome (GOLD analysis project Ga0157372, IMG submission 115307) | Corn rhizosphere microbial communities from Kellogg Biological Station, Michigan, USA - C5-5 metaG | ecosystem: Host-associated > Plants > Roots > Rhizosphere > Soil | place: USA: Michigan...
CTCTTCGGAGCAACACCCGAGATCGGCCGCAGCTGGCCGGCGCACGCTACGTCGACGGGGAAGGTTCTTCTCGCGCTGAGCGCTGACGCGCCAACGCCAAGCCGACTGCCGAAGTTCGCGCCCCGCACGATTGCGTCACGCGCCGAGCTGGATCGCGAGCTGACCAGAGTGCGGCACCAGGGATTCGCGGTGGCCGTCGATGAGCTGGAGCCAGGACTCGTGGCAATCGCGGCGCCGATCATCAACCATCTTGGACTCGTCGTTGCCGCCCTCAGCATCAATGGGCCGGGAACACGACTCGGCCCAAAGCGCAGGCGTGCACTGATTCCGAAGTTGATGCGCGCGGCCAATCGCGTCTCGCGCCGCCTTGGCGCGTCGTCGGCGATGATCGCGCTGCATGACCGTAGATCCGTGGTTGCATCATAATTCGCGAGCATGGAAGCTCCCAGCGATTTGCTGGAACGCTGCGAGCTTCCCGCTTTAGCTCTGTAAATACCAGGTCTCGCTTAGATCTCAGCGATGGAGCAGTCGGTAGATGAGTATCGCCGCGCGCTCTGTCGCCGGCCGAATGGAGCGCAGATTCACCCGCTCATCCGGCGTGTGTGATCGCATTCCCTTTACGCCGAGTCCGTCCAGCGCGTCGACGTACTCGGAGACGTAAGAGATATCGCCGCCACCGCGCTTGCCTGGATCGAGGGCTTCGACCGGACCCTGCCCCAGCGCGCGGCTGACGGAATCCTCCACCGCGAGCAGCGCAAGGTTTCCCCTGGTCGGTGGCATCGCGGGATTGCCATCCTCGAACGTTATGGTTGCGATAGTTCCGGGCAAGTGATTGTCGACGATCGCGCGCATCGCGGCGCGGGCCTTCAAGAGTTGATCCTGCGAAATGAATCGAAGGTCCCCGCGCGCAAATACCCGCGGCGCAATGATGTTGTCCTTCCCAGCCGCGGTTCCGGAGATCTTCGTCGAATCGTACGTCACGTCGGTACCGCCGACAATTACAGCGGGGTTGAATGTCAGGTACTGCTCGGTCGAAAGCTTCTCTCGGAATTCGTTGAGGATTCTCGCCGCTTCGTAGATCGCGCCGTAGCTCGTCCCGGGCGAGAAAATTCCGGACGAGTGGGCTTGCCGTCCGCTCACAACAAGCTGCCAACCGCTCATCCCGCGCCGGGCGACTGTGCCCTTCCCCGCGTCTTCCTCGAATGCGAGCGCGATGTCACTGCGCTTGGCGACATCGATGAGCGGCTGCCTCGAGACCAGATGCAACGGACCGGCATCCTCTTCGTCTCCGGTCAGTGCTACGACGATCCTCGTTCCATCGAGCGCACCTACGCTCTGAAGCGCTTTGAGCGCGTAGAGTATGACGAGGTCGCCACCCTTCATGTCCGAGCTACCGGCGCCGGCAGCGAGCGTGTCGAGCCTGACAAACCTCTCTCCGTCACCCTCGAACACGGTGTCCAGGTGCCCGATCAACAACAGCCGCTTGCCCTTCGTCCCCTTCCGCTCGGCGAAGAGGTGGCCAGCTCGGCCGACTGCGTCGGGTAACGCTATCCAGCTGGTTTCGAAGCCAATAGAAGAAAACTCGGGCGCGAAGAGTTTGCCGACAGCGCGAACGCCGGCCAGGTTGAAAGTACCGCTGCTGATGTTGACCGCCTTCTCGAGAAGAGCGATCTGTTCCGCCTCGTGAGCCTGGACATAATCGCGGATCCGCTGCTCGGTCCCTGATAGCGCCCCGTTTGACTGAGCGCTGGCGGAGCGGCCGACCAGGCAAAGAAGCATGAAAGCCCAGGCGCACACGCACATGACGGAATCATGGCGCCTTCGGGCATTCCGATCAGCGCTCCCGAGCCGGCGTCTCGATGTGACGAAAGGATTTCGATTGGGTGTCATAGTTCGGGAGACTATCATCACCCTGCCGTTCCGTCCACCCGTGGGAGGCGATAATTTTACACGCTTGTCCCCACTGCAAAAGTTAAGATGACATTGCGCGCCCGCCTCGCGTGGGGGCTTTTCGCGATCACGCTGGTGCTGATCGTGCCGCTACTTCTTTCGCTCAAGTCTCTCGAGCATCTCTACGAGACGAGCCGCCTGCTGCGCGACCGGGAATTCGCCGCATCGCTTCTGCTCGGATCCTTTCGCGAGCGCACCGACGACGCCCGCAGGGCTGAGAACGCGCTGCTGTTCATTCACGACCAGAAGAGCGCCGAACGAATGCAGAGCGAGATCGACGGACTGGTGGCGCTATCCGATTCGCTCGAACAGTACCGGCTCGGACTGTCCGCCTCGCAGATACGTACGTCCCTGGATGCGCTTCGCTCCGCTACACGCGACGAATATGAGCAGGCCTCGGCCGGCCGAAACACGGTCGCGGATATGATATCTCAACAGCGCACGCGGCCGGCCATCGCTGCAGTCGACAGCACACTCGGGGCGAGCGCGACGAGTCTCCGCAACAGCACGCGGCAGCGCGTTGCGGACGCGACGAATGAGATTCTCGGCGCGGAAAGGCTGGTGGCGGGCGCCCTGCCAATCGCTCTACTCCTCACCCTCATCATCGGCATCTGGCTGATGCGCTCGATCAGTGGTCCGATCGACGAGCTTGAGCGTGGAATGCACGCGATCGCCGAGGGAGACCTCACTCATCAGATCGCGCTCGTGCCGAGCGGCGCGACAGAGTTCGGACGCCTTGCCGAGAGCTATCAGACGATGACCAGGCAGCTCGGCGAGCTCGAGCGGCTGCGCGCCGAGTTCGTCGGCGTGGCATCGCACGAGCTGAAGACACCGATCAACGTCATCATTGGATACCTCGAGCTACTCCAGGAGGGCATTTACGGGGCGTTGACGCCGTCGCAAAAGGAAATTCTCACGACGATCGGTAAACAGGCGAATGGTCTGACGCGGCTCGTAAAGCGTCTTCTCGATATAAGTCGCTTCGAAGCAAGCGGTGGTAAACTCGAGGTACGTGAGGTTGACCTTCAGCACCTTCTCCAGACGCTGGAGAGTTCGTTCTCCGTCCTGGCCAAGCAGCGCGATATCGCCTTCTCGGTGGTGCATGGAGCAGGACTTCCGGCCACCGTGTGGTGGGACGAAGACCGTATCAACGAAGTGTTGGGTAACCTGATATCCAACGCATTCAAATTCACGCCGCGTGGGGGCAAGGTCGCGTTGTCGGTAGATCCCGTGGACAGTACGGTTGTCATTACCGTCGCGGACACCGGGGCCGGTATTTCGCGGGAACAACTACCGCACATTTTTGACAAGTTTTATCAGGCCGACAACCAGGCGCAGGCCTCCAGCAAGGGCACCGGTTTAGGCCTGGCGATTGCGAAAGAAATCGTTGAGGCCCACGGCGGCGAAACGACGGTTGAAAGCAGGGTTGGCGTCGGAACAACGTTTGTCGTCACGCTGCCGATAGAGCCACCGGGCGCGAAAAGGCGCACGGATCATACACCAGCGGAGCCAATACCAGCGGCAGAAGGTGGCGGATGAAAAAAGCTCTTCAGGTTCTGATATCAACGATGGCCCTCGCGGCCTGTGCACATTTGCCAGTGATCGATGCCCCGGTCCAAAGCGATTGGACGGTGGCCATGACCCATGCGCGCCAGAACGTCGACGCGGGGAATTATTACGCCGCGGACAAGATCCTCGACGAGTTTGTGCGAACGCATCCAGGCACCGCCGAGGCGCGGGAGATCGGGTTCTGGAAGGCAGCGTACCTGATCGATCCCGCGAACGAGCGCGGATCGCTGGACGGAGGAATAGCCGCGCTCGACGCTTACTTAGCGGCAGACTCGGCCGGGGTTTACCGCGAGCAGGCGATAGTCCTGCGCCGAACGGCCGCGGTCGCTCAGGGGATCGCGAGCGCTCCGAGGGCTGGGCTCGACACGCTTCAAACCCCAGCGGTCAAGGACACGGTAGTAGTCGTCAGCAAGTCGAGAGATGAGCAGATCGCCATGCTCAAGGATCAGTTGGCCAAGAGCAAAGAAGACCTCGCGAAGGCGAACGCGGAGCTCGATAGGATCAAGAAGCGGCTTGCGAATCCCAGCAACTAAGCCCGGTTGAATCGCAAGTTCAGCCAACTCTGAACAACTCGAGCGCACGAGAGTAGCGCCCGCTGAGCACCTTGAGGATCCCAGCGTTCTCCTTTGCGGTGAGATCCGGATCCCGATCCAGAATCCTTTCGGCAGCGGCTCGGGCCTCGATGTTCAGCTCCTCGTCCCTCACGGGGTCAGCGATTCGGAACGTCGCCTCCCCGCTCTGCTCCTCGCCGAACAGGTTCCCCATCCCCCGCAGCCGGAGATCCGCGCGGGCGATCTCGAATCCGTCCTCGGTCTCGACGAATATTTTCAGGCGCTCCGCCGCTTCCTCGCCGACGCCGCCGAGCAGGATGCAGTATGACGCCTCGGCCCCGCGACCTACGCGTCCACGCAGCTGGTGCAGCTGCGAGAGCCCGAATCGTTCCGGGTGCTCGACCAGCATCACGGTGGCGTTCGGCACGTCGATTCCCACCTCGATGACTGTCGTCGAAACGAGCACATCGATCTTTCCATCGCGGAAAGCGCGCATGATGGTCTCGCGTTCGTCCGCGGGGATGCGTCCGTGGATCAGTGCGACGACGCGACCGGCGAACGCCCCGGCGGAGAGTTGTTCGTACATCGTCGTCGCTGCCTTGAGATCGGTCTTCTCGGATTCCTCGATCACCGGATAGACAACGTATGCCTGTCGCCCCTTCTCGGTTTCGCGCGCCACGAACTGCAGGACGCGCTCGCGCGCCGACTCTGGCCGCATCACGGTCGTGATCGGCTGTCGCCCCGCCGGGCGCTCGTCCAAGGTGCTGACGTCCAGATCGCCATAGGCGGTGAGGGCGAGCGACCGCGGGATCGGCGTGGCACTCATGAGGAGCACGTCGGGCGATTCGCCTTTGGCGGAAATGGCGGCCCGCTGCGCCACCCCGAAGCGGTGCTGCTCATCGATGGTGACGAATCCGAGCCGACCGAATACCGCCGTTTCCTGCACCAGCGCGTGCGTGCCGACCGCCAACACGGGTGTGGTGCCCGCGAGCTTCTCGGCGGCCGCCGTTTCCTCAAGAAAACACATGCTACCCGTGACAAGCACCGGCTCGATTCCGAGGGGTTCGAGAAGCTTCGTCAACGTTCGCATGTGTTGTTCGGCGAGCAGCTCCGTCGGCGCCATGATGGCTGCCTGATACCCGTTCTCCATCGCCAGTAGCGCCGCGAACAGCGCCACGATTGTCTTGCCGCTGCCGACGTCGCCCTGGAGCAGGCGGTGCATCTTTCGATCGCTCGCCATGTCGGCAACGATCTCGCGCACCGCGGCCGTCTGCGCATTCGTGAGCGTGAATGGAAGTGCGTTCTTCAGCGCGCTGGTGAGCAAGCGACGATTCTCGAACGCCGTTCCGCTCCGCTTCTGTCGTTTCAGGGCATTTGCGCGCCGATGAAGTATGTGGACGAAGAGCAGCTCCTCGAAGGCGAGGCGTGCTCTTCCGCGCGTTCCTTCGGCGATGGTTTTTGGACGGTGCACCATCATTAGCGCTTCGCGCAAAGGAGGGAGACCCGCTGCGCGAAGCACGTCGGCGGGCAGGTACTCGTTGACGAGCGGCAGCAGGGCGTCGAGGTGCTGATCGATGATCCCTCGAATCACCTTGAACGAGAGTCCCTCGGTGGCCGGATAAACCGCCAGCACCTTCCCGCCCTTTACGTCGTCATCGTCCTTCCCAAGGTGGATGTATTCGCGCGGCTGAAGCTGGCGCCCGTGAAAGAAGCGCACCGTTCCGGTCAGCAGCATGATGTCGCCCTTGTCGATGTTTCGATCGAGGAAGGGTTGTCCGGGCCAGGAGGCTTCGATCATCCCGCTATCGTCCTTGAGCACGGCCTGGAAGATTCTCAGCCCCCGCCGCGTTGGCAGGATGCCCTTGGAGATCACCTTGCCGATGATCGTCCCGTCCATGCCTGTCTCGAGCGACGCGATTGGACTGATCGTGCTGGCGTCTTCGTAGCGGTGGGGAATGTGAAAGAGAAGATCACGCGCCGTCACGATTCCCAGCTTGCGCAGCGATTCGGCGCGATGCGGTCCGACGCCCTTCAGATAGTTCACGGGCATATCGAGGTAGACCTTCCCGCTACGCGGCTCCGTCGCGGCCGCCATCTACCTTCCACCCCCGGGGCGCTCGAGCTCAGTGGGGCCTGGGTGCCCGACCATCTACGCTTCGAGCACCTCGTGGGCAAAAGCCTTCGGATCGAACTGCTCCAGATCCGTCGCTTTCTCGCCTATCCCAATGAATTTCACCGGCACGTTCAGCGCGTCGTGCACTGCCAGGACGATTCCCCCTTTGGCTGTTCCGTCGACCTTGGTGATGACGAGACCAGTGATGTTGATCGCCTCGGAGAAAGTCGTGGCTTGCTGGACCGCGTTCTGTCCGATCGTCCCGTCCAGCACCAACAGGGTCTCGTGCGGCGCGCCGGGAAGCCGCTTGCCGATGACGCGATCGATCTTCTTCATCTCGTCCATCAATGACCCGCTCGTGTGTAGGCGGCCAGCCGTGTCCACGATGACGACATCCTTGCCCCGATTGATCCCCGCGTCGACAGCGTCGAACGCCACAGCCGCAGGGTCGGAGCCCGCCTTGCCGCCCACGAAGTCCGCACCCGTGCGCTCGGACCAGGCACGCAGCTGATCTATCGCTCCTGCGCGAAACGTATCCGCCGCGCCGACGAGAACCGACATCTTATTCGCCTTCAGAAGGTCCGAGAACTTCCCGATGAAGGTGGTTTTGCCAGCCCCATTCACGCCAACCACCAACACCACGGTTGGCCCCGATGCGGCGCGAAGGAATGCCGGATCACTGTTCCCCGAGCGAAGCGAATTCTCGATTCCGCTCTCCAAAGCGCGGAGGAATTGCTCCTGGGTCTTGATGAATCCGCGCCGCGCCTGACCCTCGATTTCCGCGACCAGGCGCATCGTCGTGGGGACGCCGAAGTCAGCCTCGAGGAGGATCTGCTCCAGATTCTCCAGCGACCCCTGGATCGCGCCGCCACGGGCCAGCACGGTGACGTCTGTAAGCGCGACGTCTTTGATCTTGGTCCACAGCGAGCGGGTCGGTACGTCGCCCGCGCGCCGGAGTATCCTGCCTGGCATTCGATTCGGTTTGGATTGAGGGCAAAAAAAACCCGGACACGGAGTCCGGGTTCAAGATAAGCCCTGCGAGCTTCTGGCGGCGCTACTCGGAAATGTTGGCGAGTTGGGCCTGGTTCAGGCTGGCGATCGTCTGGTTTTTCATCTTCTGGAAGAGGCCACGCTCGTCGGAGGGAATCGGCTCTCCCCCTCTGCTCTGAAGCGCGAGCTTCGGATCGTGCGCGACGCCGTTGACCCGAATCTCGAAATGAAGGTGTGGACCAGTCGCCCAGCCCGTCATACCGACATAACCGATCGTTGAGCCCATCGCGACACGAGTACCCGGACGCATCCCGGTGGCGAAATTCCGCATGTGCCCATAGCGGCTGACCATACCGTTCCGGTGGCGAATGTCGATCATGTTGCCGTATCCACCCTTCGTGCCGGCAAAGATCACGACGCCGTCGCCGATAGCGCGGACAGGTGTGCCCATGGGCGCAGCGTAGTCCGTGCCGGTGTGATTCCGCCATTCTCCAAAGATCGGGTGCTTGCGAGCGCCGAAGATGCTGCTGATACGACGGAACGCCACAGGAGCGCGAAGGAAGGCCGCGCGGAGTGACATCCCGCTCGCGTCGTAGTATTGCCCGGTGCTCGACCCCGGCGTATCGAAGTGAATCGCTTCGAGCGGATTTCTCGCACCCGAAAGAGCGAGACGCGCTCCGAGGACTTTCTGAACGATGATCGCGCCATTGGGCTTCTGAAGCCGCTCGATCAGCAGGTGGAACTTGTCCCCCTGCTTGAGGTCGCGGCTCATGTCGACCTTGTACTCGAAAATGTCAGCCAGTGACCAGGCGAGCTGGTGGCGGGCGGACGGCGGCAAAACGCCAACGCCGCTCTCGTTCAGCGCGTTGTAGAGACTCGAGTGGATCGTACCCGAAATCGCGAGGGTGTCGATCAGCTCGGTATTGGAGGCTTCGATGACCACCGGCCGGAGCATGAAGTCAGCGGGCTCCAGACCTGGGCGGCTAACGACAACGGGGGCGAGTGGGAAAACCTGTCTTGGCTCCAGCGGCGGTGTAAGCCAAACGGCGACCATTCCAAGGATCGCCACCACCGCATAGCTCGCTGGCCGTACTTTGACCCGCTTCAATCCATCTGCCTTCGTATAAATGTTGGAATTTCCATGTCACTCAGATCCTGCTCAGGAGACGACCGATCACGCTCCGGAGTCACTGGAGAATTCCCTGCTGGCGGCGTCGGAATTGTGCGTCGTGGAAGCTCGGCGAGCGGGTTTCTTGTGGCTCCATTTCCGCGCGGCGGACGGAGCGGAATGACGGGCGATCCTCTCACTATCGGCGACTGCGTCGAGAGCGTGCTCGGCGCTTGAACGGTCGTCGTCTGAGGACGGTCGAAGCCAGTCGCAATGACGGTAACGCGGATCTCGCCCTGCATCGCCGGCTCGTGAACCGCGCCAAAGATGATCTCGGCATCTTCGCCGACAGCATCGTGGATGATTTCGTTGATCTGGTGTACCTCGCCGAGGGTGAGGTCGGCACCGCCGGTGATATTCACGAGGACGCCGGTAGCTCCCGAGACCGAAACGTTGTCGAGAAGCGGGCTGGCGATGGCCTGCTGGGCGGCTTCGATCGCGCGATTCTCACCGCGCCCGATGCCGGTCCCCATGAGGGCCGATCCGCCTTCCTGCATAACCGTGCGGACGTCCGCGAAGTCGACATTGACGAGTCCGGTGACGCTGATGAGGGATGAAATACCCTGAGTCGCGTGCAGCAGAACCTCGTCAGCCTTCTTGAGGGCGTCCTGAAACGGGATTCCCTTTCCGACCACGGCCAGCAGTCGCTCATTCGGCACCACGATCATCGTGTCGACGTGCTTCCGCATCTCGGCGATGCCGAGCTCGGCCTGGCGCATACGCTTGCGGCCTTCGAACAGGAACGGCTTGGTGACGATCCCGACTGTGAGGGCACCGGCCGCGCGAGCGAGCTCGCAAAGGACGGGAGCCGCGCCGGTCCCGGTCCCGCCGCCCATGCCGCACGTCACGAAAACGAGGTCGGCATTGTGCATTGCGCGCGAAACTTCTTCCCTGCTCTCGTCTATGGCCTGCTTCCCGATCTCGGGTCGCGCACCGGCGCCAAGGCCGCGGGTTAGTTTCTTACCTATCTGGATTTTTACGTCGGACTTGGAATTGAGGAGGGCCTGGGCATCGGTGTTGACCGAGATGAACTCGACCCCTTCGAGGTGCTCCTCGATCATGCGATTAACGGCGTTTCCGCCCCCGCCACCTACGCCCACGACCTTCATGCGGGCAGCTTGTGACTGGCTCTCCTCGAATTCGAATATCATCGCGTCGGAAACTCCGGCACTGCGTTTATGTGGAAAAAATGCTGGGGCTAGTATACGCCCGTTAGTCGTTTCGTACCATAGGCAAGACGAACGTGGGTCAAAAAAAGTACAACCCCTGTCAAGCGAGTTATCCACACGAGCTTTGAGCCCCGCAGTTTTATGATTTTCTCGCAGTGCGCGCGGCGTTCGGCGCTTCGATTTGCAGATCTGCGCGGGGTCGGTGAGGATGTCCTCTCAGGCCTTACACTCGCTCCGCCGTCGCCCCTAACTGCGCTCCTTCGCTGCGCTCAGTCGCGGGGCTCCTTTGTCGCTCGCTTGCCGCGGCCCGAGAGGACATCCTCACCTCCCTACACAATATTGCAACTGCACTCGCCTCCGACGGGCGCGCGCTGCGAGTCTTTCAACTGCTGGCGCTCATGCGTCCGCCGGGATTACTCGCGCCAGGCAGTACTTTTTTCTCTCCGGCAGGCGAGGCGGAGCGCCGCGCGCGCGTAGCACGCGAGCGGTTGGTTGTGAGAGGTCTGTGCTCGAGCGTTTCTTCTATCCCCGCTGAAGTGTTGGCGCCAGCCGCGGTGCTGTTTCGGATCTCTTGGGTAAGGAGGGCGGGGTGTCCTCGTAGCGGCTTTTCAAAGCGAGCGCGAGGAGGAGACCCGCGACCGAGCCGAGCGAGGGAGCGTTGTTAGGGGCTCCGACCAAGCGAGCGCGGGTGCCCGCTTGCGGGCGCGTGCGGAGAGGATACCCCACCCGACGACCGGCGAGAAATTTCCGATCAGCGCCTTCAAGGATAGGCGCCACATCGATCAGCTCAAGGCTAGAAGAAATCCTCGAGCCAGGTTTTGATCTTCTTGGTGAACCGGTCCACGCCGACACCCGCGAAGGCCCTCTGCCTGCCGCTGGCAGGCGCGAAGCCGGCAGCGGAGCGGTGAGCGCCGTAGAGGGCGAGACCGACCACGGTCGCGAAGCGTGGGGCATCCACCGAGTCGCTCAGGCCTCCGATATTCTCCGCCGGAGAGCCGATTCTCACGCCGGTGCCGAACACATCCGCCGCGAGGTCGCCTACACCCTCCATGGCCGCTGCTCCACCCGTGATGACGACGCCGCCATTGAGCCGCTGCGCGAAACCAGCTCTCTGTATCTCGCTCAGCACGAGATTGAAGATCTCGTCCATCCGCTGGTGGATTATGTGGGCGAGAACTTCCCGCGGCACCTGCCGGTCACCCTGCGCAACCGTGCTCGGCAGCTGGATCATGTCGTCGGGATTGACGAGAGGCTCGTAGGCGCAGCCGTACCGCTCCTTCAACCTCTCGGCGTCCGCCTGCGTGACGCAGATACCCTGCACGATGTCGCTCGTGACATTGTTGCCGCCGTAATTCACTGTGCCGAGGTGGCGAATCTTTCCCTCGTGGAACACCGCGATGTCAGTGGTGCCGGCGCCCATTTCGACCAGCGCGACACCAAGCTCCTTCTCGTCCTCCGTGAGCACACTGAGCGCACTCGCTAGCGGCTCCAGCACCAGCTCCTGAACGTGATACCCGGCGCGCTCGACGGATTTTCTGAGATTCATCGCCGGCGATGCGCCGATCGTGACCAGGTACATCTCGGTCTCGAGGCGCGTTCCAATCATCCCGATCGGATCTCGAATACCCTGATTCTTGTCGACGGAGTACTCCTGCGGAATCGCGTGCAGCAGCTCGCGATCCTGGGGAACCGGCTGTGCACGAGCCACTTCGTTCGCACGATCGACGTCCGACTTGGAGATTTCGTCGCCATTGACTGCCACGATTCCCTTGCTGATCATCGCTCGCACGTGCTCGCCCGCGATCCCGGCATAGATCGTGTCGATCTTGATGCCCGACATCCGCTCTGCGTCTTCGATCGCCTTCTTGATCGACTTGGTGGTCTCCTCGATGTCGGAGACGACGCCGCGGCGAAGGCCGGTCGTGCGCGCCTGTCCCACACCAAGGATTTTGAGAGTTGGCTCGCTCCTGGTGTCACCACCTCCGACAGCCTGCGCTATCAAGGCGGTCGTTTTCGAGGATCCGATGTCCAGCCCAGCGATGATGCGTTCGGGATTCATTGAAGCCTTGCGATGACTTGATCGCGATAACGTAAATCGAGCTCGCTGACGTGCACCTGCCGGCGAGCGAGATCGGTTTCAACCGGAAAGATATCGGCCAAACGCTCCACTGACAGTCCTACCGGAGCGCGCACTCGCAACGTCCGACTCTGCGACGCGCTGTCGGCGGCGACACCCGCGACATTCGGGGCGCGAGAGAGAGTGAGGAGAATTTCATCCTTGCCCGTCCGTCTCACCTCTTCGATACGCGCGAACACCCGCGGCGCCGCCGAGTGAATGGCTCCGACCAACTTAAGAAGAACGGGATCGGTACTCGCAACAATCGGAAGGTCGAGATTGGTTCGCGCGGGATCGATCGGCAGCTGCCTGCCGAGCGAATCATAGGGCAGCAATCCGGTCCGGGTTTGCACCAATGCGACCGGCAGATTCTCCTCGACGGTCACGACGAGAGTGCCCGGCATTCGCCTCGTGATCTGGACGTCGGAGACCTGCGGATGTTGGCGGATTCGCTGCCTGTACGGCTCGAGATCGTCCCACAGCGACGCGACCGTATCGATTTTCAGTCGCGAAATGATGTCGTTGGGCTGCAGGTACCGGACGCCGCGCACTTCGACGGCCCGTACGCGGAAGAACGCCATCTCCCGCGCCGCGGCTCGCGCGCCCCACGCGCCGGCCATTATCACGGCGACAAGAAAAAGTACGCCGAGGATTTTCCAGCCCGGTCTTCCAAGGCGCTCCCTGGAAATCATTTTCTCTGCGTTTCCAGACGCGTCTTGAGCTCGGGTCCCGTGCGCGTGATGTCGCCCGCGCCGATGGTTATCACCACATCCCCATCGGTGACGAACTTCGCCAGAGCATCGGCGAGCTCGGACCGCGGCCCTTGCCACGTCACCACTCGACCCGATCGCTTGGTCGAATTCGCCACCAGGTCGGACGTGACTCCGTCAATTGGCTGCTCGCGCGCTGGATATATCTCCGCCAGGAAAACGCAGTCTGCTCCCGAAAGCGCCTGTCCGAACGCGTCGGAGAAATCGCGCGTACGGGTGAAGAGATGGGGCTGGAATGCCGCGACGATGCGCCGCCCCGGATACGACGCGCGCGCCGCCTGCAGTGTCGCCACGATTTCCGTGGGATGGTGCGCGTAGTCGTCGATGATCGTCACGCCCACGACATCGCAAAGCCGCTGGAAGCGGCGGTCGACTCCACCGAACTCGAGCAGTCCCGGGCGCATGGCGTCGAGCGTGAGCCCGAGCGACAGTCCGGCGCCGATCGCAGCCAACGCATTTTGCACGTTGTGCAGCCCAGGAACACGGAGAGCGACATCGCCGAAGGAGTCTCCGTCGTACGTGACCGAGAAAGTCGTCGCCTGTCCAATCGAGCGCACGTCGCTCGCAACAAGGCGGGCGTCGCGTGATTTGATGCCATAGCGAATGACTTCCGCGCTGGCGGGAAGATCGATTGATCTCGCCCCCGCGTCGTCATCACACAAGACGATCGCCGCGGCTCCGCGCACAAAGCGCGAGAACGTCGTTCGGATGTCCTCCAGATCCCGATAGATGTCGAGATGGTCCGCCTCGACGTTGGTCACGACGGCGACGTTGGGCGACAGCGACAGGAAGGATCGATCGTACTCGTCCGCTTCGACGACGAATAGCTCGTCCGACTCGTAGTGGAGATTTCCCTTCCATTCCGCGACTCGGCCGCCAGCGAGGCCAGTAGGCTTGAGTCCTGCGGCCGCGAGCGTCGCCGTGGTCATCACGGTCGTCGTCGTTTTCCCATGCGTCCCGGCGATCGCGATGAGGCGTCCACCGGCCACCGCTCGTCCAAGCGCCTCGGCTCGCCTCGTGATCGGGATGCCCAGCTCACGCGCGCGCAGCAGCTCCGGGTGATTCTTCGACATCGCAGACGTGACGATCAGCTCGCGCGCGCCCGTGACATGCTCCGGGTCGTGGCCTTTCGTGACCGCGATTCCGAGCGCCTCGAGATCCCCGGTCCATCCTGGATTTGCGTCGCACCCAGTTACCGGGACGCCACGCCGCGCGAGCAGCTCGGCGAGCGCGCGCATACCAGCGCCGGCGATCCCGACGAAGTGAACCGGGCGCGGGTCGGAGTCGGCGGTCAGCGTCATGTCAGCCGCGCGGCTGCGCGCGCTCTACGAGACGAAGAATCTGCTGTGCGATGTCCGCGGCTGCCGTGGGCCTCGCTCGCTCGAGCGCCTTTGCGCGCATGCTCGCGAGCTTCGCCGGATTGGAGAGCAACGCTTCGACGGCGCGAGAGAGTGATTCGGTGGTGAGGTCCGACTGGCGGATCATCTCCGCCGCGCCTGAAGCGGCCAACGCTTTGGCGTTCGCGGTCTGATGATCCGCGGCGGCTGTCGGAAGTGGAACCGTGATCGCGGGAATCCCCCACGCGCAGAGCTCGGCCGTTGCCATCGCTCCTGCGCGCGTCAGCGCGAAGTCGGCGGCGCGATACGCCTCGGAGATCGGAGCGATGTAAGCCCTCACCTTCACTCTTGGACTTTCGTAGCGCGCCAACTGATCATAGTTCGCCTTTCCTGTCGCCCAGATCACAAACAGATCGGCTGGAAGGCCTCCTTCTAACCAGGCGGCGACCACGTCGTTGATGGCCCTGGATCCCTGGCTGCCGCCATATACGAGGAGCACACTTCCCCCCGAGGACGGGAATCCCCATTTGGGGCGCGCGGAGCCCCTTTCGAACGCGTCAGCCGGTGGAGGCTCGATCGGATTTCCCGAATCGAACACTTCGGTCTTCTTCGACGGAGAGATGTGACTTCGCGCCTCCGGAAATCCCAGATGGATCTGCGACGCGAAGCGGCTGAAGAAGCGGGTGGTGATTCCCGGAAAAGTGTTCTGCTCCTGCAGCACGATAGGTATGTCGTGCGACGCCGCGTAGGCCAGCGTCAACCCCGATGCATACCCTCCCGTTGCGACGACGCAGGCGGGCGGCTCGCTGCGAACCTCGCCGCCGATCATCCGCCACGAGCTCACCGCACCCCGTATCGTCTTCCAGTTCTCCCATGGACGCGAACGGTACAGCGGATGGAGATCGAGCAGCTCGAACGCCCATCCAACCTGTGGCAGTACGTCGCGCTCGATTCCGCGCCGCGCTCCGACAAAGAAGGGCTCGACCTTCGGGTCGGCCTTTTTCAGCGCGCGGGCGATCGCGAGCCCCGGGTAAAGGTGTCCACCCGTGCCGCCCCCCGCGAACATGATCCTCATCGAGCGGGGAGCGCGCGCAGAGCGAGCGGATCCGTCGCTCCTACGCCAAATACCCTTTCACGAGAACTGCCGATGTTGACGAGAATACCGGTCATGAGAAGAGAGAGAACCAGATTCGAGCGGCCGTACGAAATGAACGGCAGCGTCAATCCTGTGGTCGGAAGCAATCCCGTTGCCACACCGATATGAAGATACGCGGTCAGCACCATCGTGACCGTCAAACCCACGGCCACCAGCTGGAGAAACGGGGTTCGTGCCTTCCTGGCAATCCTGAAGCCCAGCGCCGCGTAGACGGCGAAGGCGAGCACGATGAGCACGAGCCCGACGAATCCCCACTCCTCGCCGATATGGGCGGCGATGAAATCGTCGTAGCCGAATGGCAGGAACCCGTATTGTTGCCGGCCCCTCCCGAAGCCGACGCCGAAGATCTGTCCTGAACCGACCGCGATCAACGACTGGCGGAGCTGATAGTTCACCTCGAGTGGCGCCGCACCGGGATCGAAGAAAGCCGACATGCGAAGGAGCACGTAATTGAGGCGCTCGACCTTGACGTAAAGGAGCGGGATGAGCAGGACACCCAGCGCGACGAAATGCCCGATTCGTACGCCGCCGGAGAAAAGAATGATTCCCATCACCAGCGTGAACATCATCGCCGTCGAGACATCGGGCTCCAGCATGACGAGGATGTCCAGTGTTCCAATCACCACAACAAATGGGAGAATTCCCTTCGTGAGCCGCCGCAATGCCGGACCTTTCTTGATCATCAGCATCGATGTCCAGACGACCACGGCGAGCTTGGCGAGCTCCGACGGCTGCAGCGAGTTGCCGAAGAGATAACGACGGGAGCCATGAACTCTCGGCGCGATCCGAGCTGTGAATGGAAGGATCACGACCAGGAGGAGCACGATCGAAACAATCATGATTGGCCAGGCCCACTTCTCCCACAGCTCCGCGTCCATCTTGGCGGCGATCGCGAACAGCGTGACCCCGATGGCCATCCCGACCACCTGACGAATCAGTAGATGCGCGTGTCCGTACCCGGCCTGCATCTCCACGATCGCGCTGGCGCTGTAGACGGTTGCGAGCCCGAAGGCCAGCAGTATGCCCGTGAGTATCACCAGCGCGCGGGCCTCGAAACCCATGTGCCAGCGGTGTACCAGATTCGCGGTTGCTTCCATTTACGCTTCCTTCGCTGCGAGCGCCCGGAAGCGTTCGCCTCTTTCCTCGTAATTAGAGAACATGTCGTAGCTCGAGCACGCCGGAGACAGGAGCACCGCCTCTCCGGCACCCGCAGCCGCTCGCGCCGCACGCATGACTTCGTCGAAGTCAGAGCCGAGCCGCACGACGTCTACCACGGGACGAAGATCGGTTGCGATGATCGTCGCTGCCTCTCCGTAAGCGATCACTCTCTTCACTTTTCTTCGCACGCCGTCGGCCAGTGACGTATAGCTCTCGCCTTTGTGCCTCCCTCCGAGCAATAGGACGGTTGGACGCTCCATACCGTCAATTGCGACCGCGGTCGAGCTGACGTTCGTCGCCTTGGAGTCGTTGATCCATTGCACGCCGCCGAACTCGCCGACCAGCTCGAGCCTGTGCGGAAGCGAGCGAAAGGTCTTGAGCGCCTTCGCAATTCCCTTCCTCGCCTTCTGCGTCTGGTGCGAACGGTCAGCGGCCATCACGGCAAGCGAAGCGGCGAGTGCGTTGCCGACGTTGTGGTGGCCCAGCAGAGGCAGATCCTGACGCGCGAGAAGCGGCGTCCCCAGCACGACCAGCTGGCCAGTCCGCGAGTCGAGGCAGGCCTCTGCTTTTTTCGTCAGGGAGAACCAATGCTTGTGCCCGGCCACGTCGCGCACCATTCGCGTCACGGCCTTGTCATCCTTATTTACGACCCAAACGGATTCCGCATCCGCGTTCGCGAATAGGCGCGCCTTGTCGGCGAAGTATTCCTCGGCGCTTGCGTATCGGTCCAGGTGGTCAGGACTCAGGTTGGTGAGCACCCCCACCGCCGGCTTCAGGCTCGGCGTATCGTGCAGCTGGAACGAGGACATCTCGAGCGAAATCCATTTCGGCTGCTTCTCTCGTAGCGCGATCTCCGAAAGTGGGGTGCCGATGTTTCCGGCCTCGACGGCTTCGATGTCGAGTCCGCGCAGAAGATGAGCAATGAGCGCGGTCGTCGTCGTTTTCCCGTTTGTTCCCGTGATCGCGATGATCCGCGGGCCTTCGAGGAAATTGAGTGCTACTTCGACCTCGCTCGCGATTCGGACGCCGTTCTCGCGAGCGAACTCGAGGGGCCGCGCCGAAGGAGGGACACCCGGGCTGGTGACGACGAGCGCCGCGCGCGCGAGTCGCTCGACATGGTGTCGCCCGACATCTACGACGGCACCCAACGCGCGCAGCTCCTCCGCGACCTTACCGGTCTCGGGCGAAGACGCGAAATCCGATGCGTAAACGTTGTAGCCGTGTTTCCGAAGCAGCGTCACCACGGCACGACCGCTCCGGGCGAGGCCGATCACGGCTATCTCGCCCTCCCGCGGCACGAGCTCGCGCGGACTCATCTCAGCTTCAGCGTACTCAGACCGATGAAGGCGGCCAACACTCCGATTATCCAGAAGCGAACGACAACCTGGGCCTCATCCCAACCCTTGACCTCAAAGTGGTGGTGCAGTGGAGCTCGCTTGAAAACGCGATGCTCCTGCGCGTACTCCAGTCCGTATCGTCGCTTGCGATACTTGAACACGAAACGCTGTATGATCACCGACATCATCTCGGCAACGAACACCGCGCCGACGAGCAGCAGAAGGAATTCCGACTTGACGAGAGTGGCGACAGCGGCGAGAGAGCCGCCAAGGGCTAACGACCCGGTGTCACCCATGAAAACTTCGGCTGGATGCGTGTTGTACCAGAGAAACCCGATGCATGCACCCAGGAGCGCAGCGCAGAAAACCGTCAGCTCTCCGGAGCCTTTCAGGAAATAGATGTGCAGATACTGACTCATTCTTATGTTACCCACGAGGTAGACATAGAACGCAAACGTCAGCGCCGCGATCGCGGTCAGACCTGCGGCTAATCCGTCGAGTCCGTCGGTAACATTGACCGCGTTGCTCGTTCCGGTCATCACGAACGTCACGAACAAGACGTATACCCATCCCATACCAGCCGTGAGCGGGACGATCAGGATGTATTTGTAGAATGGAAGCGTCGTCGACGCCCCTGGAAGGCTCGAGAGCGGGTACTTCCACAGGTAGTAGCCGACGGCGAAACCGAGCGTCACCTGGCCAATGAGCTTGTATTTCTCGACGAGGCCGGTGTTTTTCCGTCCGGCGAGCTTTTGCTTGAGCTTGAGATAGTCATCGAGAAAGCCAATCGCACCCATCCATCCCATACAGATCATCGCGATCAGCACGTAGCGGTTGTCGAGACGTGCCCAGAGCACCGTGCTGGTGAGAGTCGCTCCGAGGATGATCAGGCCGCCCATCGTTGGCGTTCTGCCCTTCTGCTGGTGGGCGTCGGGCGTTCCTTCACGTATCACCTGGTGCAACCGCATGCGGCGCAATCGGCGCATGATTCCCGGACCGACGATCCAGGTGAGAAGAATCGCGCTCACCGCCGCGCCCGCGGCGCGGAAGGTTATCCACTGGAATAGTCGCAGGAACCCGAAGTGCGGCAGATCTACAAATGGAATAAGCAGCCAGTTCAGCACTATGCGGTGGCCCAGGTGGTTAGATGTGGAACGAGACGCTCTAGCTGCACACCACGCGACGCTTTGAGCAGTATGATCGCGTTGCGCTGCAGTCTGGCCTCGAGCCGCGGCCAGAGATCTTCGACATCGGGCGCCGTGATTACGCGCTCGCGCTCATTCTGCTTCTCGAGCGCCGGCGCGAACTCGCCGATTCCCGCGACGATGTCCGCGCCTGATGCCAACGCGAGACCCGCAATATCGGCGTGACATTGTTCCGACGCCGCACCCAGCTCCCGCATCGTACCAAGGACGATTACCCTCTGCCGTCCGCTACCTGTTCCATTCAACAGCTCTATCGCGGCGCGCGTGGACCCGGGGTTCGCATTGTAGGCGTCATTGATCAGCGTCACATTCCCCACCTGTTCCCACGCCGAGCGCATCTTTGGCTGGGGCATGCCGGCGATTCCTTCGGCGGCGTCCTCATAGCTCACACCGCACTCGTGCGCGACCGCAAGCGCGAGCATGGCGTTCCTGAGATTGTGAAGGCCACGAACTGGAGGCCTTACTGTCACACCTGCGATTTCGATCACTCCCAGTCCGTCCGGCCCGATCTCCCACCGATCGGGCTTGATCTCGGCGCTGTCATCGAGTCCCGCGACGATGACGCGCTTCGCTTTGCCGCGCGCCGCCTCGGCGATCTCGGGCTGGGCTGAAGGCGCGATGCCAACCGCGACACCCTCGTAGGCGGCCGCTTCTTCCCGCAATACTCCCGCGAGATCGCCCAGACCCTCGAGATGTTCCTCAGCGATCGACGTGACCAGTGCGATATCAGGCTCCGCGATATCTCTAAGGATTGCAACCTCTCCCGGGAGGCTGGTGCCCAGCTCGACCACCGCGACATCGGCTTCGGGAGGAAGTGCAAGCAGAGTGAGCGGAACGCCGACTCGATTATTGAGATTCCCGGTCGTTGCGTAGATGGTGTAAGCTCGGCTGAATGCCGCCCTGAGGAGATCTTTCGTGCTGGTCTTTCCGTTGCTCCCCGCAACGCCGATAACCGTCTTGCCCCAGGCCCGCCGCCAATAGTGGCCGAGGGCGCCGAGCGCGATCAAAGTGTCGCGGACCTCGAAGATTGGAACGCCGAGCGTATCCACCTTGGGCGCGCGTGAAACGATGAGCGCTGCGGCGCCGTCGCGAACCGCATCGCGAAGATAATCATGGCCATCGAAGCGCTCGCCTCGAAGAGCGAGGAACGCATTCCCCTTTCCGATCTTGCGCGTGTCGGTGGTTATGCCCGTCAGCTCCGCTGATCCACGAGGCAGCTTCCCGACAGCCTCGTCCGCCAGCGCCGACGCAATCCGGTCGAGCGTCCAGAAACCCGTGCTCAAGCGTGACTCCCAGTCATTTCTTTCACGATTTCCTTTTCATCGAACGGGTACGAAGTCGTTCCGCGAATCTGATACGTCTCGTGCCCCTTTCCAGCCAGCAGCACTATGTCTCCATCTTCGGCGAGATCGATCGCGCGCTGAATCGCGCTGAGTCGGTCGGTCACGCGTTCGTGCTTGGAGCTTCGCATTCCGGCTTCGATGTCATCGATGATCGCATCCGGATCCTCGGTCCGCGGATTGTCGCTAGTAACGATAGCGCAATCGGCGTCACGTTCGGCAATCTCACCCATGAGTGGCCGCTTGCCCTTGTCGCGGTCCCCGCCGCATCCAAACACCACGATCAACTTCCCGCGCGTGAAGGCGCGGGCCGTCCTGAGGGTACGCTCGAGCGCGTCCGGGGTATGCGCATAATCCCGGAGTACCGTGGGACGCCGCGATATGATCTCCAGCCTGCCCGCGACCTGCGGGACCGTGCCGAGACGACGTGCGATTACCGCCGGGGTTTGTCCGAGCGCGAAGGCGGCTGAGGCGGCGGCCAGCGCGTTCTCGATGTTGATGTCTCCGATCAAGGGGAGCTGGACATCAGCGGATCCGCGCGGGGTGACGAGCCGCCACACACTTCCTTCAGACGTGAAGCGAACGTCCTCGGCCTGAATGTCCGCTGATTCTTCCGCTCCGAATGTGAGTGTCTGAGAGTTTGGCTCGAGTGATCTCCATTGCGGAGCGTCCGCATTCAGGACCGCGGTCCCCTCGGGCTTCAGATATTCGAGCAGCCGCGCCTTTGCCTCGAAGTATTTCTCCATCGTACCATGATAGTCGAGATGGTCGCGCGTGAGGTTGGTGAACACCGCGACATCGAACGCCAGCCCGTCGACCCGCCTCTGGTCGAGGCTATGCGACGACACCTCCATGGCGATCGTTCGTACCCCGCGATCGGCTAGTGCCCGCAAAATCCTTTGCAGCTCGACCGGCCCTGGGGTGGTGAGACCACTCCCTCCCGGCAAAACCTCGCCCTCACTTCCGACGAGGACGCCCAGCGTCCCGATCGAAGCGCTCGAGGCGTCTCCATCGTCGAAGAGGTGGCGCATGATAGACGTCGTTGTCGTCTTTCCGTTCGTGCCGGTGACGCCGAGAATTCTCAAGCCGCGCGCGGGATCGCCGTAAGCCGTTGCGGACGCGAGAGCGGCGGCGCGACGTCCTTCCCGAACAACCAGCGATGGCAGCTCTGTTCGCGATGGATCTTCGACGATGGCAACGGCGACTCCCTTTTCTCGCGCGGCATCCAGAAAGTCGTGGCCGTCGCTATTCCACCCCCGAACCGCGATGAACAGATCGCCTGGCGAGACTTTCCGGCTGTCGTCCGAGATTCCCGTCGCCTGCTCGGGAAGATCATTGCTCGCCGATACGAGCAACCCCCGATCGGCGAGCGCGGCTTTTATTTCCTTGAGGCTCACTCTCATTCGACTTGCCAGTTCACTTGAGCCTTGCCCTCATTCCAAGGGCCGGCTCAGCTGAACGATAGTACCTGGAGGAACCAGAGTGCCCGCGGCGGGCAGCGTTCCTTCTGGTGAAGAAGCAAGGATTCGCACTCGGAATCCCGCACCATGTAACGTTCGCACCGCTTCCCGGACGGACAACCCTCGAACATCCGGAACGGGACGTGGCAGAATGGGCGCGGGCGTGGACTTGAGAGAGCTCGGCAGCTCGATCATGTACGAGGCGGTGCGCTCACTCGCGTCGCGCTTGGTCATGTTTCCGCCGGGATCGTAAGACTCCGCGGCGGGCCGATCCGGACTCTGGGAATCATTGCGCCGCGCGAACCGCGCGGATGCCGGCGAAGGGGCGCTTCCGTCCGGTGTCGTGCTCGACGCGTCACCTTCCGCCTGTGCAAGCGCACTCTTCTCCGACGCCGCAAGACCTTCTCGATCGAGAGCCGCGTCGCGCGCCGACAGCGCAGCGCGTAGCACAATTCGCGTGACCGGCGCGGCGATGTCACCGCCCGCGTAATGTGCGCCCTTCGGGTTGTCGAGCTTTACCAGGACGACATACTGCGGATCGTTGCCCGGGAAAAGGCCGACGAACGACGCCGTATAATTTCCGGCGACGTAACCCGCGCTTCCCGACGTGCGTCGCGCCGTCCCGCTTTTCCCGGCGACTTCAAAGGTGGCGAGATCAGCTTTGGTTGCGGTCCCCTCCCGCACTACTGCGAGCAGCATCTGTTGAACCGTGCGCGCCACCTCGAGCGACATCACACGCCGCACCGGCCGCGGCTCAGCCCGATACAGAACCTTTCCATCGACTGACCGCACTTCCTTCACCAGGTGCGGCTCGAGCAGCTCGCCGCCATTTGCGATCGCAGCGTACGCGGTGACCAGCTGCAACGGCGTTACAGCGATCTCGTAACCCATGAGGATCGATGCGCTCGTCTGCTTTGACCACTGCGTCGGCTCCCGCAGCGTGCCGGCCGCTTCTGCCGGAAGTGGAACACCAAGCGGCATTCCGAATCCCAGGTCACGGAACGTCTCGTATTTCTGGCGCGGCGTCAGGCGTTGCCCGAATTCGACGATGCCGATGTTGCTCGAGTACCGGATGACGTCGGCCAGTGAGAGGGACTGAGACTTGTGCATGTCCGTGATTACGCGCCCATCGAGCTCGAGCGTTCCGTTGTGCGTGTTGACCACATCAGATGGCCTGGCTCGACCCTTCTCGAGCAGCGACGCCGCGACGAAAGGCTTGAGCGTAGACCCCGGTTCGAACGGCTCCGTCACCGCGGTGTTCGAGAACGTAGTCCGCCCCACCCTGTTGCTCGCCAGCGCCAGAATCTCACCCGTGTGCGGGTTCATCACGACAATGTCGCCGCCGTCCGCGTGCAGGCTGTCCACCGCGATCGACAACTCACGCTCGCAAATGTCCTGCAGCGTGTTGTTGATGGTCAGCATGACCGTCGATCCGCCCTTCGGTTGTTCCGTCCAGCCATCGGGGGAATCGAGCGCGCGCCCATCCTTGTCGCGCGCCAGCCTCACTCTTCCGGAATCGCCGCGGAGCAGTGAATCGAGCGCGAGCTCCAGTCCATCGAGCGGGTTTCCCCGCCCGTCGAGCGAGCCGACGATGCGTTTGATTCCGCCCGAGTTGGCGTAGACGCGCTGGAGAACCGGCGTCAGGTGGATGCCGTTCAACTTCGAGATCGACGCGACATCGGACGCCGAGTAGAGGCCCGGGAGATCGATCCACCGGCGACGGCGCGCGATCGCCGCGTGGACCGCATCAGCATCGACGCGCGCGCGGTGTAAAGCTTTGAGGACGAACGCCGTGTCGCGCACTTCAGGCAGCGCGATGGCAACGCGCGTCATCTCCCTGCTCTCGACCAGCGTATTCCCGCTGGCGTCCAGAATCTCGCCGCGGGGCGCGGACAACGCGCCGGCGAAGAAATGCTGGCGCCTTGCGCGATTGACCCAATCCTTCCCCTGGACGACCTGCACTTCCGCGGCTCGCCCAATGAGCGCGATCGCGAAGAGCACGAAGAAGGTGTGAATTATCGCGACGCGCTTAGGGGTTTTCATCTGGCCGCGAGCGTGGAAGTATCACGACCTGCTTGTCAGTCGGAATGTGCATGCCGAGCCGGCGTTCGACTGCGGTGCCGAGCGTTTGTCGCGCGGACGCATCGCGAATCTCGGACTCGAGCCTGGCGCGCTCGCCCTGCAGCTCCACGCGCTTGGCGTCGAGGGTCGCGAGCCGCTCCGATTCGCTGATTCCTATAGTGCGCCGCCACACAATCGCCAGCGCTACGAGCACGAACGTCGCGAGTACGATGGCCACCAACGAGCGTCCGCGAAGCTTTACGCCGCTTTTCGCCATGCTCTGAGTCGGGCGCTGCGTGAGCGCGGATTTGCGCTGGTTTCGGTTGTACTCGCGGTGAGAGCACGCTTGGTGAGAACCTCGCCGAGGGATTTCCCGCGACAGGTGCATTGCAACTGTTTCGGCGGGCAAATGCAGTCGCGGCTCCATTCGCGGATCGTGTGCTTGACGAGCCGATCTTCGCCCGAGTGGTACGAGATCACCGCGAGGACGCCATCAGGGACAAGCATTTCGCGCAGCAACGGCAGCGCCGTTTCGAGCGCGCCGAGCTCGTCGTTGACGGCGATTCGCATGGCCTGGAAAAACCTCGCGAACTCACTGGGCCCCGTCCGCGCGCCGTAGGCGCCGCGAATCGCGTCGACAAGATCGTCACTCACGTGCATTGGCTTTCTCTCGCGGCGACGAACGATTTCCCGCGCCAGCCTGCTGGCGCGCGGCTCGTCTCCGTAGTCGCGAAAAATGTGGGATAGCTCTGCTTCATCGAGGGTGTTGAGCAAATCGGCGGCGGTGCCGATAGAGCGACGGTCCATCCTCATGTCGAGTAACGCGCCAGGCCGAAAAGAAAACCCTCGTTCGTCGGCGTCAATCTGCCGGGACGAAACTCCAAGGTCGGCGAGGATCCCGTCGAAGGTCCGCCCCTCGAGCTCGGGAATGCGATCTATCTCGCCGAAATTGCCCCTCAACGCGAGAAAGCGGCCCGACGCCGTATAAGACGCCAGCCGCTCCCGTGCTTCCGTTATGGCAGCCTCGTCGCGATCGATTGCAACTACCGAGGAGCCGGAGGCGAGGAGGGCTTCGCTGTGCCCTCCCCCACCCAACGTGCAATCCAAAACCTGCTTGGCGCCCTTGAACAGCGCCACGACCTCTTCGACCATGACCGGCGCATGGTAGGAGCTATCCCACCGGCCGGCCACTGGGTCAGAATCGGTCACTTACAGTAGCGCTTCACCTCACTGTCGACCGCGGGCGTGAACTGAGGGATGGCCGTAAGAAGCTGAGCGGCCTCAGTCGGATACTTCTGTCCGCCTGCCGGTAGGTTGATTGAAGCAAGGTTGAATGCATCTCGAGCCATGCGGGCCAGGTCACAGCTCTTCTTGTCGTTGGCATCGTTCACCGCGCTCTGGCCCAGCGAGAATGCGCTGGCGCCGAGCAGGAACTTCGCGTCCGCACCGGTCTGAAGCTGGTCGGAGAGCTGCAAGAACTTGATGGCCCGCTGGAAATCCGCGCGATCCTTGGAGGCGGTACCGGCCTTGTAGGCGTCGCTCCCCTGCTTGAGAGCGAGCTGCGCGAGAGCGCCCGGATCGACTCCGTTGTTCTTGGCGTTCAGGATCGTCGCGTATAGATCGTCGTACACATTCAATGAGTCCTGTATCGTCGCGAGCAGGAAATACCCTTGAGGATTCTTTGGATTTCCAGCTAAGACCCTCTTGGCCGCGTCCACCGCTTGCTGTAACTGACCGGCCTTGTAAAGCGCCGTCGCGCTGAGCAGCTGGAGGTTGGGATCGTTCGGGAACTTCTTAATGCCCAAGGCGGCGGTCTCGGACGCCTTCTGGGCCTGTCCCGAGGCGCTGTAGGCACCTGCGAGACGCGCATAAAAATCCGCGGTCGCCGCTGCAGTGTCTACGCGTACCATCTCGTTGCCGACGTCGATTGCGCCCTTGTAATCCTTCGCGTTCAGGTAGACAAGCCACCCGAGATTGAGGAGCGCAGGATCGCCCGGGTTATTCTGGATCAGATCCCGCATCAGGGGAACCGCGCGATCCGCGTGACCGGCCTTCGCGAATTCCGCCACGACATCCTGAATGAGCTTGATGTTGGTCGGGTCCGAGGCGGCCAGGGCGCTCAACACGTCGAGCTCCTTGGCGGTGTCGCCCCTCGTGCGGTACGTGTCAGCCAGCCTTCTCAATGCCACGTTATTGGCCGGGTCACTCGCGCGTATGCGCTCGGAAACGGCGATGACGGAATCGTCCATCTTGAGGCCGGCGTACGCGTCGACGAGGCACGCAGCGGCGATGTTGGCGTTGGGATACCCGGCCATCGCAGACCGTGCGGCATTGACGCCTTCCTGATACTTGCCCTGCGCGACGGCGTTGTGGCAGGCCTCTTCGCCGCTCAGCTGCTTGCGTGCGGCCTGTATCGATTTGGCGACCTGACTGGCCGCGTCATCGAGCTTCGGGGCCTGAGCACTCGGGAGCACCTGCGTGCGCGTCATATCGCGGGAAATGATCAGCCGCGAATCGATCTTGAATCCCGTCGGAGTCTTGGTGACGGTGCCGTCGAGGTACTGGGGAGCGCGAACAAGGCTCGCCAGCGCCTTCGCATCACCAGGAGCCAGGGCTTCGGTCGTGTTGTAGCCCGACGACGCCAGGCTGTTATTGATGTCGGCCTTGGGTACGACAACGAGATCGCGAATATTGGTCTGCTTCTGGAGCTGGCTTCGAATCGCTTCGGCGGCCTGGACCCCGAGTTCCTTGTCCGAGCTTTGAAGCGTTGGGATCATCACCCGTTCGCCCGTTTTTCCGCTTTGGGCGAATACTGGTGATGCGGCGAACACAGCGAGTGTCGCGAGCAGCAGCCCCGAATCAAATAGACGTGCCTTCAATGGTGTAACCTCCAAGACGGTAAACATTCTTACCCCACCCCCCAATCCGTGGGTCCCTGGCTTCGTTAAATGGGCGAGGAGGGACTCGAACCCCCGACATCCTGCGTGTAAGGCAGGCGCTCTAACCAACTGAGCTACTCGCCCGGTGCAGAAACCGAGCCTGTCCGCTCATCGGAGAATGGCCAGCGGAACCAGCACGCAGTACCCGATGACAAGGAGTATCGGGGCTAGAGTTTCCCCGCCTCGCGCCAGATCGGCGAAGCCGGCGAGCAACACTACTGTAGCGATTGTCCAATACATCCAGGAGCGACGCGGGCCGGAATCGCGGCCGACGCGGGCGCTGTTGGCAAGATCGGTTTTGGCCATAAGCGTGGTAGTGTAGGGCTGGATGAAATGCGTGTCAACCCGAAGGTTACGCTACTTCGCCGTTCGCCGCCCGTTGGAGTAGTGCAGCTCGACCCAATCACGGTAGCTACCATCCATCACCGAACGCCACCAGGACTCGTTCGCGATGAACCATTTGATGGTCTTGAGTAGCCCGGTGTCGAACGACTCGGACGGTCCGTACCCGGTCTCGAGAGTGGCTTTCATCGCATCGATGGCGTAGCGGCGGTCGTGTCCCGGGCGATCCTTCACGAAAGTGATGAGCTCGGCCGTGTCTCCGCCCAGCGAGGCCGGGCATTTCGGAAAGCGCTCGCGAAGCTTCTCGTCGGCTCCAAAGATCTTGTTGATGCTCGCGCAGATGGCTTTCACGACGTCCACGTTCTTGCGCTCCGAATTGCCGCCGAGGTTGTACGTCTCGCCGACTCTGCCTTTCTCGAGCACACGCTCGATTCCGCGGCAGTGATCCCGGACGTATAGCCAGTCGCGAACCTGCAGACCATCGCCATAGACAGGCAGCTGCTTTCCATCCAGTGCATTCACGATGGCGAGCGGGATCAGCTTCTCCGGGAAATGATACGGCCCGTAATTGTTCGATGAGTTCGTCGTCGTGACGGGCAGTCCGTACGTGTGGTGATAAGCGCGAACCAGATGATCCGAGCCGGCCTTGCTCGCGGCGTACGGTGAATTCGGTGAGTACGCGGTATCCTCGGTGAACGGAGCCGCGGTCGGCCCGAGACTTCCATAGACCTCATCGGTCGAGATGTGATGAAAGCGTCGAGCACCGCCCGACCAATCCTCCGTCCACGCCGCCCGCGCTGCCTTCAGCAGCTCGTGCGTACCTCTGACATTTGTGTCGATGAACGGGTCTGGACCGTGGATCGACCTGTCGACGTGCGACTCGGCCGCGAAGTGGACGATCGTATCGATCCCGTGATGCTTGATGATCTCTTGCACGGCCTCGCCGTCACGAATATCGCCCTTGATGAACGTGAACTTCTCATTCTTCGCCAGCGGCTCGAGGCTGGCGAGATTGCCCGCGTAGGTCAACGCGTCGAGGCCGACGATGACGTCGCCCGTACGCTGCTCGGCCCAGAAATGGACGAAGTTGGAGCCGATGAATCCGGCCGCGCCTGTTACCAGCATCCTACGCATCGTGGTCCATTCCCCCATTCATGCTGCTTTTCCTCGTGAATTGTGAAGCGCAATGAAACGATACCCCGGCCCTGTTCATCCGCCAATGCCTCTCACCGCAACCGCGCACAGATCTCTGATCAACGGCGCGATGTCGTTCAGCTTCGCGATCTTGTCAGTGCCCGCCGCCGCCAACGCGGCCTGCGGCATTCCGTAAATAATCGAGCTCTCGCGATCCTGTACGATCGCCCTTCCACCAGCCTCGCGGATTTGTCGAAGACCTTCCGCTCCATCGCGCCCCATTCCGGTGAGCACCACACCGATCGTCGCGGGACCGAATGCAGATGCCGCTGAAAAAAACAGCGGATCTGCGGCCGGCCGCACGCCCCACATCGTCGGTGATTCGTCGAGACTGATCGACACATTGCCGGGTTCGCCGCGCAACGTCATGTGATAACCACCGGGCGCTATGTAGACGCGGTTTTCGCGCAGCAGCTTCCCGTTGATTGCTTCCGCGACCCACAGCGAGCTCATGGCGCGTAGCCGTTCCGCGAGCAGTTTCGTGAACTCTCCCGGCATGTGTTGCACGATCACGACGGCAGCGCCAAGGTCTTCCGGCAGGCGTGGGATTATCTCGGCAAGAGCGCGAGGTCCTCCCGTCGAAGATGCTATTGCGACGACCCTGGTTGCCGCATCCGGCGACTTCCTCGGCACCGGCTCGGGATGACGAGCGGCGGCAGCGGGCGCTGAAGTCCGCACGCTGCCCATGTTCATCGCCCGCGCCGCTTCGAGAGCGGACATCAGCTGAACGCGCACCATCGACAGGTCGATACTCACGGGGCCCGACGGCTTCCTTACGAAATCCAACGCGCCACGTTCGAGCGCCCGAAGCGTCATCGCGTTCCCCAGGTCCGAGCCCGCCGCGCTCAGCATCACCACGGGCCGCGGCATCTCTGCCATTATCTGCTCGAGCGCCTGAAGGCCGTTGAGGCGTGGCATCTCGATGTCGAGCGTCACAATGTCGGGCTTGAGCGTGCGGATCTTCTGGAGCGCCTCGACTCCATCGCCAGCGGTGCCGACGACGTGAAAAACGCCACTGGACTCGATGATCTCGGCTATGAGCTTGCGCATGAAAGCGCTGTCATCGACCACCAGCACGGTCGAGACTCTCTCGGTCGTTTCCGGCACGCTAAAGCCTAGATCTTTCGGAAGATGCGCTCACGTGAGTTCACGGGAGTGAACAGGCTTCTGGCCTCACCCAGGAGCGTCTCGACCTTCCCGAGCACGAGAAACCCACCTGGCGCGAGCACGCGATGGAAGGTGGCGAACAGCGCGTCCTGCGCTTCGCGCTCGAAGTATATGATCACGTTCCGACAGAGGATGAGATGGATGTCGTCCAGCGGCGGCTGGTGAGCGAGGAGATCGTCGCACTCGAAGCTGACCATCCGCTTCACATCGGGCAGCATGGTGTGAAGTCCTGCAAACAGCGGGAAGTATCGCTCACGCAAAACCGGCGGTGTATCGCCCAGTGCGGCCTCCGCGTAGAACGCGCGCTCGGCCTCGCCGAGACATTCTGCGTCGATATC
>Ga0157372_10001102_pt1 | contig 29382 bp, 30 predicted proteins | sample C55metaG_FD_115307 | JGI IMG/M metagenome (GOLD analysis project Ga0157372, IMG submission 115307) | Corn rhizosphere microbial communities from Kellogg Biological Station, Michigan, USA - C5-5 metaG | ecosystem: Host-associated > Plants > Roots > Rhizosphere > Soil | place: USA: Michigan...
GACGCGGCGGTCACCGCGGCAAAGGTCTCTGTGCTGCTGCAACTGCACCTCCAGAAAAAAGAGCTGGTAAGGAAGAACGAGGAGATCAGGCAGTTGAACGCTGACCTGAAAGACAATATCAGGCTGCTGGAAGCGGCCAATAAGGAATTGGAATCCTATTCCTACACCATATCCCATGACCTGCGCACGCCGCTGAGAAGCATCAACGGTTATTCCCGGATCATTCTGGAGGACCACGACGCGCAATTGGATGACGAATTGCGCCGCCTGGTGAGGAATATCCTGGGCAATGCCGGCAGGATGGGCGTTCTGATCGACAACCTGCTGGAGTTCTCGAAATTGGGCCGGCGAAAGCCCGCGAAAAGGCCGGTCCGGCTCGAGGAGATGGCCCATCGGGCCGTCGGCGAATTGCAGGAAGGCCGGGGGGCAAGGGCCAGTATCCGCATCGGCCGGCTGCCCCCGGCGGAAGGGGACCCCGTCTTACTGTACCAGGTACTGGTGAACCTGGTCTCCAACGCAATCAAATACTCGGGGAAAAGCCCTGCGCCGGAGATCGAGATCGACGCTTGGGAGAAGGATGGAGAAAAGGTGTACTTTGTAAGGGACAATGGAATAGGGTTCAATATGGATTATGCGCATAAGCTCTTCGGCGTTTTTCAACGCCTGCATGGTGATGAGGAGTTCGAGGGCACCGGCGTCGGGCTGGCCATTGTGCAGCGTATCATCGAGAAACATGGGGGCAGGGTATGGGCGGAAGGCCGCCCGGGCAAAGGCGCGACATTTTATTTTTCGCTGCCGGCTTCCCTGAACCCGCTACCGGATTGACAAAAAAAATTGCCGATGGACGCCGAATGGAAAGACCCCGTTAGGATATTGATCCTGGAACACGAGCCGGGCGATATTGAATTGCTGCAATTCGAACTGAAAAAAGGCGGGTTGCAATACACATCGCGGGTGGTGCAACAGCGAAAGGAATACGAAGAGGCGCTCAGGGATTTCCGGCCGGACATCGTGCTCTCCGACTTTGTACTCCCGGATTTCGACGGCGCCGCCGCCTTCTACGTCGCCAAAGAGATCGCTCCCGGTACGCCGTTCATCATCGTCTCCGGCACCATCGGTGAAGAGAATGCGGTGGATCTGATCAAGGCCGGGGTCACCGACTACGTCATCAAGGACAAATTGTTTACCGTCGTGACGAAAATTGCCCGGGCCTTGAAAGAAAGCAGGGAACATCGGGAAAAAAAGGAACAGGACGAAAAACTGGCGAAGTATGCCCGCGAACTGGAACGGTCAAACCGCGAGCTGGAAGAATTTGCGTATGTGGCGTCCCACGATCTGCAGGAACCGCTTCGTATGGTAGGCAGCTTCCTGCAGCTGTTGCAGCAACGATATGGAGATAAGCTCGATAAGGAGGCCAATGAATATATTTATTATGCCGTCGACGGCGCCGCCCGGATGAAACGGCTCATCGGCGACCTGCTCAACTATTCGCGCACCAACCGGGAATGGGTCATCGAACAGGTGGATATCGCGGCGGTCATCGGCGACGCGCTGAATAACCTCGCGGCCGGCATCCGGGAAAGCGGCGCGATCATCCACGTCGATGAGATGCCCCACCTGGCCGCCGACCCCGCTCAAATGCTCCAGCTGTTCCAGAACCTGGTCGGCAACGCCGTCAAATTCAGAAAGGCGGGCATCCCCCCGGTCATCGCCATTTCCGCCGTCCGGAACGACACCGGTTGGCTGTTTTCGGTGCAGGACAATGGGATCGGCATCGACAACCAATATGCGGAGAAGATATTCGTTCTCTTCCGGAAATTGCACCATAACGCAAAATTCGAGGGGACAGGCATCGGCCTTTCCATCGTCAAAAAGATAGTCGAAAGACACGGCGGTAAGATCTGGTTCGAGTCTGAACCCGGAAAGGGCGCCACGTTTTATTTCACCCTGAAACCTTTACACAAATGAAAGAGATCAACCTCCTCCTCGTCGAGGATAACCCTGGAGACGTCCTCCTCGCCCGGATCGCCTTCGAAAAAAGCCGGTTCCCCGTCAATTTTCATGTGGCCCTGGATGGTGAAGAAGCGCTGAACTTTCTCTATAAAAAAGGCAAATTCAGCGGCGCCGATACCCCCGACCTCATCCTGCTCGACCTCAACCTCCCGGCAAAAAGCGGCGCCGAAGTGCTGGCCGACGTCAAGGGCGACGAATCGCTGAAAGTCATCCCCGTGATCATCCTCACTACCTCCCAGGCGGAATGGGATATCATCCAATGCTACAAATTGCACGCAAACTGCTTCGTCAACAAACCGTTCGGCTTCGACTCGTTCGACAAAGTGGTCGCCTGCATCGAAGAGTTCTGGTTCGGCATCGTGAGACTTCCCGGAAACTGATCGGTGGCGCCATTATTTTAGTGGCAATTTTCCCTAACTTCATACTACTAAAGCAAAAATAATATCTAATCCATCTTAGAACCGCCGGCAAGGCGGAAAAAATGGAGGTTCATAACCTCGGCGCATACGGACTACCTGATACAGGCAGTCCGTATTTTTTTGCCCAATGCATGTCTATGAAAGAATTTATATCACCTGCATCCCGTGGGAGACCGGATACCGGAGCGATCGACAAGCAGGTCAATCAATATGACAAGGTTCTTAAGGAGAACATGGAGGCGGTCCTGCCGGCTTTGATGAAGAACCTTCTCGGTATTCATGTCGCCGATACGCAGGAATTGCCGGATGACATTCAGCATACTAAAGAGCGCAAGCCGGACGTATTGAAAAAAGTGACAGACGGCCAGGGGAACATCTTTGTGCTTCACCTCGAACTTCAGGTCGCCGACGAAACACAGATGGCATTCCGGATGGCTGAATATTGCATTATGCTGTTACGGCGGTATGGGCTCCCCGTTCGTCAATATGTCATTTATTTAGGGGAAGGGTCGCCTCGGATGAAGAATCATATCCATTCGGAATATTTGCAATACCAATTTCAAATGGTGGTTCTTTCCGTCGTCGACTACCGTTCATTTTTGAGCGCAGACAGCTCGGAAGAAAGGCTGTTGGCTATCCTTGGCAGTTTCGGGAATACCGGTCGCCTGCAGGCAATCGAACACATTGTCAAAGAGGTCATTGCCGGATCAAAAGACGACCTTTCGAAACAGAGGTGCCTCCGGCAATTGCTGATCTTGTCGAATTTGCGTAAATTAGCACCTGAAATAAAAACCATCATGGAAAGTGTAGCAAAATGGTTCCAGAAAGAAAGAGATGTACTCTACCTGATCGGACAGGAAGAAGGTAGAGAACAAGGCAGGGAGCAAGGCATTGCTCAAGGCGAAGAAAAGAAGACTCTGGAGGTCATCAAAGCTCTATTGCTCAACACGACCCATTCCATTCATGAGATCGCAAAATTGGTGAACGTGCCCGAGTCTCTCGTTCTGGAGGTTAAAAGCGCATTGTGAGAAAGTCCTTACAGCCTCCGACAACGCAACGATATTCCCTTCCTTCACCGGATCACCGGCCAACATCACCTCTCTTTTAGCCCGTTTCCGGAAACTGATCGTCAGCATCTCAAAGTGGATTGATAATAAGCACCGGCGACGAAGACGCCTTCGATAAGGTTTTATGTTGTGGGGACAGTAGGGACCCCCGCAACCTCGTTTCCTCCACAGGATTGGCCGTCAAAGAGGAGCAGCTGGAGTTCGAGATCAAATTCCTCGATGCCGTTACAAGGGTGGAACTGCTGGATGCCTATGCGCATGCCGGCCGCCGCATGCTGTTGCTGGACTACGACGGTACGCTTGTCCCCTTCACGAAATTCCCGGGCGCGGCCGTTCCAACACCGGAGATCCTCGAGACCCTTCGCGCCATCGCAGAGAATCCGCTGAACGAAGTCTATATTGTCAGCGGCCGCGACAGCCGGACGCTCGAAAAATGGTTCGACGGCACTCCGGTCGGGTTGATTGCCGAACATGGGGCAAAGGTTCGTCATCGGAACGGGATCTGGGAGTCCGCACTCATCCCGCCCGCAGAAGACTGGAAGACAAAAATGGAAAAGATAATGCAGGGGTATGTCGACAAATGCCCACACACCTTTATCGAACGGAAGGACTTTTCCATTGCCTGGCATTATCGGAACGCCGATCTGGGTGACGGCGCGGTAAGGGCCCGGGAATTGTATGACGACCTGATGCGCCCCGCCAACCACCTAATACTAGGATGGTGCTCACCGACGAGCAGGAGGTGGACCGTTATCCAATGGCCACTATGGAGACCGGTGATAGCGCCACGGAGAATCTCTATTATACGATGCTCGACGCCACGCGGAGTGCCCTGCCGGCCGGCTATCCAACGGATACGGCCACCAATCCTAACAGCTACGTGGCCCGCCTCAACGGCGGCACCGCCGGCCCCAAGATCGGTCCCGGGATTACGCTGAAGGTGATGGCCGGCGACCAGTTCTCGATCAAGGTTTCTAGCTGGTACAGGCTTAATGGAACGACCCCAGGCACTCCGGTAAATCCTTTGACCGATATCGTCACGGCGCTGATCAGCGGTATTGGCGCCTTGCCGGGCGGGGGGCACCCTTCTCCGGCTGCTCTACAAGCGAATAGTGCTCCTCTGAGCAGTAATGTCACTGAATTCCTGAGCGACACCGGTGCCACTATTGTGCAAACCAAGCCGCACGCCTTCATTAACTGGATCCTCTTTGACAACCAGTTCAATTTGGTGGAGGCCAGCAGTGGCTTCGATCAAGTTGGGGCTGACCAGGAATTGCATAAGCATATTCTGACGAATCTTCCTGTTGCGTCCAGCGGATATTTGTATATTTATACCAGCAACGAGACACCCAACGTTGATGTGTTCTTTGATAATTTGCAGGTGACGCTAACGAGAGGACCGCTATTAGAGGAGAATCAATATTATCCGTTTGGGTTGACCATGGCGGGGATCAGTGATAAGGCGATTAAAGGCGGTTACGCTGAAAATAAGTATAGGTACAATGACAAAGAGCTTCAAAATAAAGAGTTTGATGACGGCTCCGGCTTAGATTCGTACGATTTTGGGGCGAGAATGATGGATCCGCAGGTAGGGAGATGGTGGCAAATTGATCCTCTATTGGAGAAAATGAGAAGATGGAGTCCATATTGTTACGGAAATAATGATCCAATAAACCATATTGACATTGAGGGTCTAATTATAGGCAACCCTAATGATCCATTGACAAAACGTATTCAACGGCTTCTGAATGCAACAAAATCAGGAACAAAAATTTGGAATTCGCTAGTGGCAAGCAAACGAACGTTTAGCTTTATAGGCATAAGCACTAGTGATAAGGTAGAATGGGAAACAAACCTAAGGCGAAAGCGCATGATCAATACAGTAGAAGGGGAAACTGTTTCCAAAACTATGTTCTCAGAGATAAAAACGGGTAACACTGATGTATCAGCTCAGGACTATACAACTTTCAATAATAAGACAGGAAAAGACGATAAAACCAGTGATTGGGATGAGACATTCATTTTGATTAACTTAGATGGTATACAGCAACAAGGTAACATTAGAGCTGCTGCAAACGATGGAAATGTTGATGATTTTATTGATGCAGAATTAGTCGAGACTGCCGCACACGAAGGACAGCATGGCCTACAGGATTCATATCAATTTAATGAGGCTATATTAGACCCTTCTACTAGGCTTTACAAAAAAGGTAGTCCTTTACCCAATCGAGATGCCGATGGTAATCTTGTGCCGCCTCATGAAAAAAATGCTGATTTTAAAGGGCGACAAGTAAAAGATGAGTGGTGGCAATTTATAAAAAGCCATGGTGATAGCCATACTAACTATGATCCCAAAGGGAATAATCCTATAATTAAAATTCATTAAGATGATACTTAAACTTGTTTTATATGTGTATTTAACCAGCTTAAGCAGAGTAGATACGATGCAGTTGCCTGTGCGCGATGGGTTTATCACCAATTTAAAATTGGATAGCTCCTTATTTGAAAAAAGAGTTGGTATCGATATTAGTGCACAATATGATTTTAACGTATTCTCTTGTTCGGATGGTAAAGTACTTAAAGTTTTTAAGCTTAGCTCTGAGAGCATGTACACTGTCGTGATAAAATTTGGTAATAGATCGTTTGTATATTCCCAATTGGACACCTCTCGTGTTCGTCCAGGTCAATACGTAAAGGAAGGTGATGTGATTGGACTTAAGATGGTTAATGAAAAGGTATTTTATAAGTACATGTCATTTGCGGTTTATGAGGGGAATAAAGAGCTTCCCGCAAAGAACTTCCTAAAGTATAGATAGTCAGGAAGATTACATCGAATGCCATCGAAGTTCTAGCGATTTAAGTTGCCAGATTGGTTTTGATCGGTATTAAACACGCGCAGAATGATAACTGAACCGTCTGGTTCGATGATGAAATGGATCGTATAAGGGAAAATATCAAATGGCTTGGCCCGGACGCAGTCCTGCCTGTCGGCGCTTCAAAAACACATGCAAGGCGGGCGGTGCCGCTCCCCGCATTGTTTTGCGCGGCCCACCAGTCTGCCCTCCGCAGCCGAAGCTGCATATTAAAGTCCGCCACCTGCCCGTGACCGGCCGCTTGTCTCATAACAATGCCTCCGCCCCGCTCCGGCAGAACAACCAGGGCCGAACCGCGGGTAGGGGCCAGGCGGCCTCGTGCCTCGGCCCTCCCCCGTGCCCCACGGTCACATGTTACCCTATTAATCTTTGACAAATTTATAAAAATGAGCCTTAACACTAATGATGGAGAAAAAGACTTCCAAGAGTTGGTCTTATTTGTGAGAGCTCAATTAAGGGAATATAAGAGATCAATAACGAGGGAAACTTCGATAGAGAATGACCTTGGGGTGACAGGCGATGACGCGGGAGAATTATTATCCGCTTTTAGGGATAAATTTAAAGTTAATCTCAGTAAATTTAACTTCGAAAAATATTTTAACGACGAACCTAGCTCGTTTACGTATGCTGGAAAGCTGTTGCCCTTTGCTGTTGGGCATTTAGAGAAGGCTGTGATAGCCGGACGCCTAGATGATGATATAATTAATGGACGACATAATGCTCACGATACATAAGCCTTCTTTGTTTTTTTGTCGCGCAGAAAGGCATCAGGCAGTTCGAAGACATTGTAAGCATCCTTTACGGCGTAAATTGGTCTTTCAAGAGAATTAATTTTTCGGTTATCAAAAGGGAAACGGACTAAATATATTCTAATCTAATTGCTCGATTACAGTTTTGTTTGTTTTTTCCGGCGGGCGCTACCTTGGAGTTTAAGATAAGCTGTACCAGGCGGGGAAGTGCGTTGCATGTGATCCAATCTTAATAAATCGAACCTATGCCTACTGGGCAACCAAGGGACTATTGATCGGCATGTTCATCAAAAGACTGGTGGGCGCAGCTACATGTCTTTGACAGACAGGTCGCTGCCAACAGGGAGGTCGTTCGGCCCGACCTGCAGAACCCCAGGCCCAAGAAGCTTCCCCGGTATTTTTACATGAACTATAAAGACGTGTAGAACCCTTAACTAAACGACATGGGTAAATACACCCAATTTTCAAATCCCGCCGCAAACCCTCACCCTACTCCGGCTCTTAAAGTTCCTCGACGCCCGATACTCCACCAACCCCATCTCCACCAACTCCCTCATCACCCTATAGTAAGTCCCCAACCCCGAAACCCTCGCCAACCGCATCACCTCCTCCCGCTCGATCGCAAACCACCCCTCCCTCCTAAGAGAACACTGTAAAAGGGCCAGGTACACACTAATATGTACCGGCCCAGTTCGCTGATCAACCACCAACGGCTCGAGCACCTCCCGAAGCCGCTCGACAAAACAGCTCATCCCCTCGCCAAAAAAAGTTCCCACCAATTCAGCTTCGCCGGCTTCCCCGCCACATTCGTCAGCAACAGCCGGTCATGCACCAGGTCCACCTCCACAAATACCTTTTTCCCATTGATCTCTAATCGCACGCGATCCCCTTTCTCCAGCTTCCGCGCCAGGTCGTAACAACCCTCCGTCCCAAGCCGCCTCCGGAACAATCCCCTCTCCAACGCGGCGTCCACAGAAAATTCCCAACCGCTCCTGAGCGGAATATGCGGCCCATCAGGCGATTCCATCAGTCGCACCCAATACCCTTTTCGGTGTGGATCATGGGTATAGTCCAGGTACACCGGCCGCCCCCGCATCAGGTTCACCGCCTCCCGCAGGCCGACGGCAACCCCTTCCGTTCGTTCAAACCGGGACTTCGGCACTTCGGTATCGCCAATAACCTCCAGCTCAAATGCCGCAAACCGGTACATATCGTTCACCGGCATCTGCTGAAAGAAGAGCATCCCTTTCAATGCGCAGCCATAAGCAAAGGTTTCAAGCGTCACCGTAAAGAACTCCCGCCACGACCATGGCATTTCCCGCCGCAGGTCCCAGGTCACATCATCCGGGAAACCCGCCAGCTCCAATTCTACTTCCAACATCCGCAAATTTGCGTCGTATAGTTTTCTATCGACTTGCATAACGATCCAGTTTTTTTGAATGAAGGATATCTTTCCGATCTAACCGCAGGATCATCCGCCGATCCCCGTTCCGCTCCCGCCATTCCAGCACCAGGTCCTGCCCCTTCCCCGGTAACCTCGGCGACAACCCATAACATAAGGCGACCGCAGAATCCGATCGAACCAGCAAAGTCTCCCGCCGCACGGCTGTGGCCAAAGTCAACTCCTGTCTCGCTCGCCGCTTCCACACCCGCCGATCCCGGATCAGGATGCGCATCGGAGTCCCCCGCCAATCGATCACCGACCCATTCGACACCCGCAACGAGAACCAAAGCAATCCACCCAGAACATACATGCCTCGCAATTCCAGCCGCACATCCCCAACTCGCACCCGATGCGAGGCCGAAGCAGGAGCCGCTAACACCGTCGCCATCTCCGCCTCCCGATCCTGCGCCCACAACCCCATCGCCACCCCCAGGGCGGCAAAAAACAAAACCATTTTTTTCATAACCCTGAATTTTTAACATGAAGTAATACCCGGTACCCCGCCGGTATCGTCACCTTCACCGGCCGGATCTTTTTCCCAATGAGACTCCGGGCCAGCACGACACCCGCACCAGCCGCCTGACCCACAAGGGTAGGAGACAGCACCCCCGACCCCAGCGACCCCAACTCCTGTCCCGCCGACTCCCGCAACGCCTCTGATACCGGCGCCCCGGGAATATAAATGCCGGGCATCCCATCCTCATCCTCCACCTCCAGGCCCACTGGCAACATTCGTCCATCACACGCCACAGCCCCGATCGCCACCCGCAATCGCTCCCCGCTCAGGCTCACCGTCCCAAACACCGGCGTTCCCGCCGGCACCCGCTGCCGGCCGATCAACACATCCCTCACCAGTTCCAGCCGCAGCTCGCCACCGCTCACGAGCACCATCTCCTCCGGAACCATCGCCTCGATCCGGCTCGAATCAAAACCGCCTGCCGTATCCTCCACCTCCGGTAAAGCCCGCACCGGCAACACCGCCCGCGCCGCAGTCATAGAACCCGCCGCCGCAAAGCCGCCCGCCGTGAAGCCGCCCGCCCCAAAGCCCGGACCCAAAGACCCAACAACCCTTCTCCCTGTATCCACCTGCCCCCGCTGCAACGCCAGCAACTTCTCCACGACCCCACTCAACTCCCGCATCTCCGCCGATCCACCCTCATCCCGCTGCAACGCCCGCATCACCGTCGCCAGCCGGCCCAATTCCACCGGCCGCCCAACTTCTCGCTCGCCCGGCATAACCACCTGCGGCGGCGAAGCCGGCGCAGGTCCCTTCACAAGAACAGGCAAAGCTGGCGCATGCGCATTAACAGGACCCTGCGAAGCCGGCCCCCTCACCACCCTTTTCAACACCTCCAACTTCTCCTTCACCCGCCGCACATTCTCGTCCGCATCCCCAAACCCCAACTGCCGCGCATAATTACTCTGGATCACCATCCGCTGCCTCGCCGCCACCGAATCCCGCTTCGCCAGCTCATAATACCCCATCTTGTCCCGCTTCGTGATCTCACCGACAACCGCTCCCGGCAATTGCTTCAGAAATCCCGCTGCTACGACCATCGCCGCACGACCCTTACCGCCGCCCCCGACAAAAAACAACAAGGTCAGTAACGGCACAACCACCAACGGCATCCACAACAGCATCTTCCGTTCCCTGATCTCCCTCCCTGTCAACACTTTCTCTTCCATGATAAAAGTTTTAAAATGAATAATTAACGACTCACGGTCTTCACATCCTTGTTTTGCTCTACTTCAAAGGCCTCGATGATCCACCCGTGCGGATTGTTATCGCTCCGTTCACACCGGCGCAACCTCCCCCGGGTCACAATGGTCCGCGTAGTAAGACTCGTCGACCGGATCAACGTCTGCACCCCCGAGCACCGGAAAGCAATGGGCTGACGGTCCATGTCCAGCCAGATACTGTCAATAACCACCGACTGCGTGATATTCCCGCTGATCAGCCCGCTGATGAACCCACTCTCCAGCAGGTTATCGTACAAAGCCTTCGCCGATCCATCGGCCAGGTAAAGGCTCCGGTCCACACTCGCCTTGATCGCCTTCTCATCCGGCCCCAGGTCGAAAAAGTAATGGTGGAAATTCCGCAGGTGATCCCGCGCCTCCACCGGCACATTCACCACCGTATCCACCGCCGTCGCCCGTATTGCCTGCCCGTTCGAAATCACGTAAATCCGCGCATAGGCCTCGTCCACCGCCGACTTTCCCCACCAGATCGCCCATCCACTCACCCCCATCATCCCAAGGATCGACACGATCGCAACCCACCACACCACCCTGAATCCATCCTCCAGGGATTTGATCTTCCCGAACATACCCACCTCCTTATTTAATCGATCTCCCAATGTTTCCTCCAATCAAGCGCGCCACAACCGAGCGCTCGCTTCACACGCCGCAGCCGCACCACCGCCGCAACCAAGCCCCTCATCCACCCGCAATCTTATCCCTCCCGCGCCCGGCACCGCCAGAACCACCTCTTCCACCCCAATCAGCACCCGATCCACCCGAACCCCCAACACTCCGTCCACCCTTCGCCACCGAACCACCGATCCCAAGCACCCCGCCGGCCACAGCCTTCCCAACCCCAACAGCCCCGCTCACCACCATCGCCGCCCCCGCATTCACCTTGCTCAGCACCGCCTCACTCCCCGCCGCCTGCACAATGTAGCCGGACACCGAAGGCACCGTGAAATACCCGATGATCCCGATGATCAAAAAGATCAGGTAACCCGCGTCCATGGAGGAAAAATAGGTCCCGCCGCTCGCCTGGATCTGCTGGATGTCCAGCTGGATCATCTGCGCTTGTATCGTCGCCAGGATCGCCCCGAAGATATTGGCCACCGGCAACCAGAGAAACACCCGTACATACCGCGCCAGCCACGCATTCAATGATGACCGGAACGGATCAAATACACTAAGCCCAAGCACGATCGGCCCCAGTATAGCCAGCACGATCAACTGAAAGGTTCGGATAGTGTTGATGCAAAGGTCCGCCGCCTCGTACAGCAGCTGCAGGATCTCCGACAACCAGACTTTAATAGAATTCTTCAGGTTGTAAAAGGCCTTCGACAACTGAAATCCAAAGAACGCCGTCAAACCCGACACCGCATCCACCGGGAGGTTCCCCGTATACAACTCCCAAAGCGACTCTCCGGCATCACCGTTGTTATACAGCTGATAGGGTAGGGTGGTCTTCAACGCATCCTCCTTCTGCTGCAACAGCGTCGCGATCGCCGCATTCGCATTTGTCACCATCGCTGATGTCCCATCCACCGCCGGACTCAGTACCCCATTCAACAACCCGATAAAGGAAGGATATAGCAGGATCACCAACCCTATGACAAAAGGCCGCAACAACGGGAACACATCCACGGACTCCGCCGCTGCGATATGTTTGCCAACCCGTATCCCGATATAGGCCAATGCTCCCAGCCCCGCCAGCGCCTGGCCCACGCCCATTAGCTGCCCGCACATCGGCAGCATATTCGTATACAACTGGTCCAACACCCCCTGCAATCCGCCCGCCAACAAAAGTTCCATCTCCTGAAATTTTTAATTGTTAATCCCAAACAACTCCCGCAACACCGAAACATCCCCCGCCTCCCGGCTCCGCAGCAAAGCCAGCAGCGCTCCCTGATTACTCAACCCATCAACCAGCCGATAATTACCGAGGATGCGGTTATACACCGCATCCAGCTCCTGCATCCGCTCGTCATCACTCGCCCGGATCGCCCCATCCGTCAACAGCAACACAACATCTCCCAGGTCCTCCGCGCAATCTGCCAGCACCGCTCCATACACCTGCCCCATCGCCGCCACCTCCTCCGGCCTCCAGCTCCCGTCCTGGCGCATCCGGCTCATAACCGCCTCAGCCCGCTGCACCATCTGCACCTGCAGGTCCGCGATCTCCGCAACCCGTTCATACCCCCTCACCGCCGGACTCACGGCAAGCAAGCCGTCCAAAAAGGCCTTGTGCAGATTAAAGCTCCCCTTCGCGATGTCTCGGATCGCCGAATACCCCGACTCCAACACCTGGTACCCATCCTTCAGGTCCTGCAGGATGTCCTTCAGCTGGCTCAGCTTTTCCACATCCAGCAATAACTGCTCTGTCTCGAAGCTCTGCGCCCGGCAACAGGAAACCCCAAAAAAGAAGATCGACCCAAACAACAAAACCCGTTTCATAACAATGGATTTACAGATGAATACTCTAATTGCCCAAGCAGCAACAGGGCGTCTCCGAACAATAACCGCAGCTGCCGGTATGTCTCGTTCAGTTCCCTTAATCTCTCCGCATCCTCCATCGACAGCCGCCCGGGCGTAAGCAAATTCTCCAGCCATCGCTCCGCCTTCGCCGCCGTCTCCCGCAACCCTTGCGCAAGGGAAGGCCCCGTTCCCGGGAAGGCGGTCTCCAATTCATCCGCCACCGCCGGCAACAGCAAAAGATATTGGCGGATCGCCCCCACCACCGCATCCTCGCTCACCGCAGGGCTCGCCATCTCCAATGCGGCAAAATGCTGCGAATGCAAATCGAGGTCATCCTCCCCGATGTCCAGGATGTCCCCCAACCCATCCTTCGCCGCTGCATACCCCGCCCGGAGCACCCCATCATATCCCCGCAACGCCGCAATCTGCGCCCCCAGGTACTTCAGTTGCGTGTGGTTCTGCCGGAACCACTCCGAAAAAGTCTGCGCCATCAGCTGCCGCCCGATAAAAATGCCCAACAACACCAACAGTACTTCTTTCATAGTCCATACAGTTTTAATAAAAAGGAATAATCATCCAAATCCTTCGCCCGCTGAAGACTGAGCAGCTCGGTCTGCTCCGCGAACCGCACCAGGTCCCGGTAATTCCGGTCGAGACCCGCCGAAGCCTCGTCCACAAGCGCCAGCCGCTGCTGGTCTGTCATTTGAAACACAAGCACCCCGACCGCCTTCCCCAACTGCTCAACATTCCGTTCGCTCGCCGCAAGCACCCCCGCAAAAAAGGCCTCGATCTGCCCCAACTCGGCGGCATTAAAGTTCTCGTCCCGCCGGAACCGCGCCAGCCCCTGCTGATAAGCCGTAACGATCGCCTCCTGCCGCGATATCGCCTCCTTCACCCGGTGATAATCGGCAATCACCGCCTTCACCTGCCCCAGCTCCTGGAAGTACTCGCCATACAGGTCCTTCTGCTGCTCCACCCAATCGCGGATATCATCGAGCTCCAGCGCACTCATCACGTTCTCCACCTCCTTTTGCGCCTCCTGCAAGACGATCGTCTGCGTCTGCGCCCGCTGGATACTCAGGTCCACCGCCCGGATCACCGTCTTGATCCCTTCGCTGATGATCGCAGCGATATCCTGGGCGAAAGCCCCCGATCCCGCAAACAGCACCATCACCACAAGCACCACTTTCTTCATACAGATAATTTTTTCACCCTCTGATCGGCCGCCAGACGTTTCATCGCCGTTTCGACATCTCCGTATCGTTGGATATATTGCCACACCAACACCTTGTCCTTCTGCTCCGAAGTGTAGACATAGTACTCCTCTTCGGACACCTCCAGCCGGTACACTTTCGAACGCAAGGCCCCAAGTCCGATCCACAGATCTTTATACAGCCGGCCCGGCTCATGCCCCTTGTTGATGCTCAGCACCTCCGCTTTTTGTTTATCGGTAATCCCCAGCAGCGCCTGGATCTCATCGAATTTGTTTTGGAACTTGCTCTGGTCCAGCAACACTTTGATATCCGAATTATTGACGATCGCCTGCCGGACTATCTCCGAGGAAACAATGTCCTCCACCTCCTGCGTCACCACCACCGCCTTGGCAAAGAATTTCCTCGCCGTTTTAAAAAGGTATTTGATGTATTCCGCCATTCCCTCCTGCGCGATCGCCTTCCACGCCTCTTCGATCACGATCATTTTCCGGATGCCCTTCAGCTTGCGCATTTTGCCAACGAACAGCTCCATGATGATCAGCGTGACCACTGGGAAGAGAATAGGATGGTTTTTGATATTGTCCAGTTCAAAGACAATGAATCGCTCGTTCAGCAGATCCAGGTTGCTCCGTGCATTCAGGAGATAGTCGAACTCCCCGCCCTTGTAGAAAGGCCGGAGCACATAGAGGAAGTTGCCAAGATCGAAATCCTTATCCTTCACCTTCTCGGCGGCCAGCACCCCGGCAAATTCATCCCGGAGATATTCATAGAAGCTGTCGAAACAGGGAAACACCGCCGGGTCGCGCCTGATCGCGTCAAAGTATCCTTGCAACGCATTTGACAAAGCGACATATTCCACCCGGTTATGTCCCTCCGACGACTTCTTCCACAACGCCAGCAGCAGGGTCTTGATACTTTCCCGTTTCTCTGTATCCAGTTCATCCCCCTCGCCGATAACGAACGGATTGAACCTTATCGGATCATCTTCAAGATACGTGAAATAGTATCCCCCATGCAGGGCACACTGCACCTCATAGCTATGGCCCACATCGATCAGCAGAACATGACATCCCTGCTCAAAGTATTCCCGTACCAGGTGGTTCATAAAAAAACTCTTGCCGCCTCCCGACCCCGATAGCACGAACATATTCCCGTTGGCGATCAGCCCTGCCTTCCGCGGTTCGTCATCGATATCCACATGCACCGGCCGACCCGTCAGTCGATCCCCCAACCGGATGCCAAACGGACTCCCGCTGCTCCGGTAATTCTCTTCGGGGACAAAGAAGCACACTGCCTGCTCGCCAAACGTCCGGAAGGTTTCATTCATGGGGAAGTCGCCTTCGTTCCCCGGCAGACCCGCAAACCAGATCGGCGCAGCGCCCACCGTCTCCAACCGGGGACTCGCCTCCAGCTGCGCGATGGCGCTCCCGATCCGGTTGCGGATATCTGCTTTCTCTGCCGGGTCTACCGTCCACGCGAACACATTGAAATGCGCCCGCACCGGAAGCCGCTGTTCTTCCAAAGCCTCGTTCAGATAAGCGTTCGTCGCCTCCTCGCTCACCGTATTCTCCCGAGAATAGGTTGACAACGACTGAAGCCGGAGTCTTTTGGACTCCAGCTTTTTTAGCGTCGCACCCGTCTCGTCGATAAAGAGGTATTGATTGTAAATATGGTTGCAGGGTAGGAGAGGACCCAGCGCGCTCGCAAACCCGACGGAATAGCGGGTGCGATCTGTGCAGTACGGGGCATAATCGATCCGGCTTCCGCAAAGGGCCGGCAGGTCTTCGGCATCCGCCAGCGTAAACAAAAGGCAATGCCGGTCCCCGATCCGCATCTCCGGTTTCCATTCAAGGTCCCGCAGCACGGGCCGGTCCTCTGCGCTGAGGGTAATATACCGTTCGATCAGCCCCGCCCGCTGTGGGCCGCTCCAAAGATCCGCCGCGGTCAGCGGCTCTACCGTTATCAGCCCGCTGTCTTCAAGAATGCGCACCAACTGCGACGCCTGGTCACGAAACTCCGAGATCACCCGCGGATCGATCGCTTCCGCCGGCAGCAGCCTCCCCCGCAGCAGGCTCGAGAAGGCCGAGGTCGATTCCTGCCGGTCCTTCGGTTTGCGCGTTAGGAAAAGGTAGGACTCCTGCCGCAGCCACGGCCGCTCGTGAAAGAAGCGCTCGCTGCTTGCCGCCAGAAAGCTCTTCTCCCCCGAGAAGTCCGCTTGGTACCGGTCTGTCAGGAACCAGTCCTGCAGGTGCACAACCGTATGAGGGGGCAAAACCCGCAACGCCTTCAAATAGGCCTGATGCAAGGCCTCATATTCTTCCGCCGACAGGGTGAAAATTTCCGGCTTCCGCAACCGGTAGCCAAGCGTATAGTCGCCCTTTTGACTCAGGATTGCACCCCCTTCTACTCCATAGATTGGTAACAGCTCACTAAGGTTCCTTTCCATAACGATCCCATTCTTCACGCGCCTCACCGCACAAAAAGTTTCCGCCATTGCACTGACACTCATGCTGCGCACGCCGGCAGACCCTATCGCACAAACAGCCTCCTCGATCGCACGCACACCCGCCCGGGTAATTTTCTGGCTGCCGCCCGCTTCATCCATCCATATCGCCCATACACCCGGTTCATCCGGTACACCTGCCGGAACAGCACCGTCCCGCCAACCCCAACAATGCCCAGACAAACAAACGGATTCACGCCGATGATATACAGTGAAGCAAACAGCACCAGTATGCCCACCGCACCCCCGGCCAGCCAGCCGATATACTGCGCCTGCAATCCGCGAAACTCAATAGCGCGGTTAACGCCTTTGTTAATAGTATACACTTCCGTTTTCATAGCCCGAAAAAACTCCGCAGCAACGTCGCCACCACCACCAAAAAAATGCAGCTCCCAAACCAGCTCGCCGCCACTTTCCCCGTATCATGATCCCCATGCGACCACTTCTGATAAACCTTGATCGCCCCGATCAGCCCCAGGATCGCTCCCACCGCATACATCAAATTCACTCCCGTGTCAAAGTACGATCGCACCATCGTGTTCGCCTGGTTGATCCCCGTATTGCCGTCCTGCGCATACACCGCCACCGAGCAATACACCGCAACCCATAGCATAAACCGCCTCTTGACACGCTCACCCACAAACAAACTTCTCTGCACTTTCTGCACTTTACTCACTCTCCGTCTCATCACACTAAGGTTTAAAATTCAAAAAAAGAGCTCCACCCGCCGGATGCTATCCATCCCACAGTCCCATCACAGGCAGCACTCACCGGCCACTATCCATCCCACAACCCTCTCACCCGCTCGGCATCCAGCGCGATGGAGCCAAAACTCGTCAGCACCCGAACAATCTCGTCCGAAACCTTCTCCTGGTAATCCGTCCCCTTCAGCCGGCAATAAGGCCCCTGCCTCATCAACTCGCCCAACTCCGCCGCCAACCCCTCCTCATCCATCCCTTCTCTCGCCGCCCGTTCGAGCAGCACCGCCACCTTTTTCAACAGGGCCGCCGCCACGACAGACAAAAAATCCCCACTCTCCGGCTCAACCACTGCTGGCACCGACACCGGCTCCTGCAACCCATCCACAACCGCCGCCGCCTGCATCACCGGCTCCTCCTTAATAATATGCACTTCCTTCCCCGGCTCCGTCCGCGCCGCAGCCACCTTCATCCCGTCAGCCGACAATTCCGCATATAACATGGTCAACCGATTATCAGCCGCCGACGCCTTTGCCTTCCGGCCACGCCGCGCCAGGCCGCCCCGATACTTAATAGCCCACCAGCCATAATAAAAGGCAACAGCCCCTACCACCAGCATCCAGTATTCTTTCCAGGAGATCGATTCTAACATCTTTGTTCAGATTTATAGAACAAAGATGCATCAACGAAAAGGCGGGATTCCAGAACTTCTGCCCAACTTGGGTAAGAAAAATTCGAAAACAACCTCGCCGTTTACCTGCCACTTTCAATACCTTTACTTGCCTTTTCTACCTTCCCAATCTTTTATTCATTCCGATCAAATGACTTCGGCAACTTCAGGTCGCAATTTGCGACCTCAAACTGGGCGATCAACCCGAGCCAACTTATTATATTCAGAATCAAATTGTTAATAGAGGTGTCGCAATTTGCGATACCTCAAAAAAACAATCTTATGGCAAAAGAAATAGGAATACCAGATGAAGTGATAATTGACAAGATATATTTTGTAAGAGGAAAAAAGGTAATGCTGGACAGAGATCTGGCTGAGCTCTACAATGTTACCACTGGGAATTTAAATAAGGCGGTAAAGCGGAATTTGAAGCGCTTCCCCGCCGATTTTATGTTCCAACTTTCCCAGGAAGAGTTTGACAACTTGATATTCCAAATTGGAAGAGCAAGTTGGGGAGGCACGAGAATAGTGCCATATGCCTTTACCGAACAAGGGGTAGCGATGTTGTCTGGCGTACTGAACAGCGATATCGCAATAGAGGTCAACATCCGTATTATTCGGATATTTACCCGGCTCCGGGAAATGTTACTCACCCATAAAGACATTTTGCTGAAATTGGAACAGTTGGAGAAGCAGGTTGTGCAAAATAGCGAAGACACACAAATGATCTTCGCCGCTCTCAAAGAGTTGCTAAATCCCCCGCAGCAACCCCGCCCGCGGGTCGGCTTCCGGAGGCCAAATGAAAAGGATTGATATTGTTGGGGGGTCGACTCCCGTCTCCCAAAGATGCAGCGGTACCACATTCTGTGATACCACGCAGAAAGTACAGGATGGTACGAGAACTTAAGTTCGCGGCGAAGACTGGGAGAGGTTGTGATAATGATTTGATAAACAATTAGATGTGATGCGTGAATATAGAGTGTACAAGTCCTAGTAAATATATTAGTAATATTTGCTAAATTAGTTGGTTATGAGCAGTGAGCAAACCAAACCCGTCAATCCCGAAAAAATATTTCATACTTATGGTGAGCTATTTCCAAATGAATTTGAATTTTTGGTTTTATACCACCTTTACATTAACTATCCTGCATCTGAGATGCAGTATACAGAAATCAAGCAGGGAATAATAGATACATCACGTCTTCCTTTTTTGACAACAGGTCGCGACCGTCAGATCGAAAGGACGTTCAAAGGTCTATTGCGCTCCTTTATTGAACGTGTGCCATCAAAATTTAATCGTTTTATCCTTACACCGCACGCAGAAAGAATTGTGGAGATTGTAACACAACGCATAAATAACCCTTATCTGAAATTTCCATTAAGAGATACATTCGAAACGTATTTTACTCTTCCCACGGACCTGTCCGACGATATTACAGGTCTCCAATCCTGGTTTAAATTCGGATTTCAGAACAATGCAAGACAAGTGGTGACCGGACATTTGGAAGGGTTAAAACTGTCTGTAGACGATGCGGTCAAAGCACTAAATTTAGTACTCGAAGCGGATAATCTTTCCGCGATACAAATGCTGGAGCAGTTTTCAAAGCATTTTCAAACACTAGGGGACAAAGCACGACAAATTACAGAAGCTATTAAAATGAAGGTCGATGTACACTATCGGTTACGAGATATTGTTGAAACATTTTCTAAAAATGCATCTGACCGGGAGCGAATTGTGGAAGACTATGAGGTATCGCAGATCCATCGGCGTACAGCAGGTCAAATAAAGGATGAAGTATCCGCTTTCTTTGATAAGGTGGACAAGCAACTGGATCTCATTAATATGAAAATGGCTTTCGCGAGTACAAAAATTACTGAGCTGCAGGAGTCCCTTCGGACACAATCCCGTTATAAGATCAGTTTGAAAAAGATGTTGACGTATCTCTTGGAAAACAGTCACTCGGATCCCCAACAATGGATAAAGTTGCCTGAAAAGTTCCCCTTGAGAGGGTTAGTCTCGCAAAAATTCCGTTTCAGAGGTATCAGGTATTATGATGTAGGTTTTCTTAAGAGAACGAAGCCATTTGAACAACGAACGGACGCAGACTATGAGGAGAGCCAGCGAGTCTCATTTGAACGGGAATTGCTTAAACAGGCATCTATTCAAAGGCATTTCGAGCAGATTCAGACCGATCTATCGATCTCTGGTGAAATTTTTCTTGATAAGAGATTGTTTGAAATTATCCGACAGGAGGACAATGTGGAAATAGGCATACAAACCGGCTATGAAGTCGTTCGAAACATGTCACCAGGTAGCCATATCGATATCCAGGAAGAACTTCAAAGCTATGACAATAATATTCATTTATGGAGAATAACAATACAATGGGGGTCGGCTTCGATTTCTTAAATAACCCTCAGGTCCAAAGACATTTTTCGGAACTAAACATCGACCTGTTGCGGGGTAGGCATATTATGCCTTCGTCACCTTCGATTTTTGCATTACTGGATCAGTTCGAAAAAGAATTTGCTTATTACTATCGCGTATTGTATGGATTAGTCCTTCAGAGGCGGAGTTATGATTCGGTTAGCTTCTTCTATCTTGAATTTCCTGAAGCCGGTAGAGGAAATCTTTCAAACCCCGCCCTTTATGCTGAAATGGATGGTAAAATTACTGTTGTAGCCTGCATATTGGCGAACCTATATTACTCAAACTATTTCAGTTACGACAAGAAATTTCAATGGGAAGAAATTCAATATGAACTAGAGCATGGCGAGCACCGGGAGGCGTATCAGCAGTTGTTTTTTAACGATGTTCGGCCGGTATTCACGGACAACGAATGGGATAGTGTTCGCAAACAGTTCGGAACTGTGATCAATTTCTTTCATCGAATTGGCTTGGTCGAGAAGGAAGACTCGGAAGAACATATACATTTTACCATATTGCCAACCATTCACCATTTCATCGAGGTCTATAAAAACGAAATAGAACAAATCGATGATTTTTTGAGACAAATAAAAATATGACCGGCGGACTATAATTGTATTTAATATGCCTCCTCGTTTGTATTCCATATCGACCGTTTGCCTGTTAAAGCACTACAATCAGGATTATTTATTGCATGCCCTGAGAACCGACTTTACCGGCTCAAATGGCGTTGGTAAATCAATAATAGCAGATCTATTTCAAATTGTTTTTGTTGCTGATACGCGATTTATAAAATTTGCGACCGAAGGTATTGATAAAAAGAAACGTAAGATTGAAAGTCTTCCTTATGAGAGTGCTATTGGCTATGTCTTCTTCAACGTTGAAGTAACTGGAGGGCATTTCCTGACATTGGGCGCCGCGATATTTCAACAGGGACACCAGCTCGTCAAACCTTTCCTGGTTACGTCATCCATTGATTTGGAGAGTGTCGGGTTGGAGCAACATACTTATTCAAGGAAAAAGCTAATGTTCAGCCGTGACCTGTTAAAGCCAAACCGGGAGCCTTACACGTTGGACGAGCTTGCAAGAATCTTGCCGGACAAGGACGGCTTATATATACATTATTTCAGCTCAAAGGATGAGAGGGGTGTTTATTACAACTGGCTTTATAAGAATGAACTGTTACCCATCAATCTAGTAAAAGAAGGTAACTTAAAAGCTTATGCTAAAGTGATTCAATCTTTTTCGAAATCTAAGGCTTTGGACATCGATAGCTCTAAAAGTCTTATCGAGTATTTGTTCGAGGAAGATGAAGTAGAAATTAGCCAGGAATATCATCAACAGGAGCAAGTTATCGGGAAACTCCTCCATCAGTTTAAGTCAACGAAAGGTCAGATTGATGACATTTCAAGTAAACAAACGGATTTACGACAGCTAAAAGCCTCTGAAGAGAGGAAAAATGACGCCGCATATAGGATTGACGTCGCTAAATACCTGCAATCTTATCAAAGCGATATAAGAAAACAGGGCGAGTTTGATAAATTGAAAGATGAGCTTGAGGGCAAGGCAAGGAAACTTGAAATGCTACGGGAGCGATCAGTCGAGTTGTCGGGAGCATTGGAGGAAGCTATCAGTGTCGCCAAACGTGATGAGTGGATTTTTACTGACCTTGCGGGAAAACAATCTTTGTTTAAGAAGTTGGAAGAATTGAATGCGGAAGAACAGGCACTTCGAGGTATTGATACCAGCGAATTGGTTCACCAGGTACCACCCGAACGTGTTGCTGAACTATTGGAAAAAGATGCCAGATATTATGAAGAAAATATTCGCGAATCAAGGGAGGTACTACGACGGTATAATTCCATTAGGGGCATAGAGAAAAAGAGAAAAGAGCAGGATGAATGGCTTCAGGACAGGTTGCGCACGATTAACGATAGGGAGAGGCACCTTTCAAGCTTTAAGGAAACACTGCAAACGGTTGATCGAAACAACCTGTTTGTTCAGGTATTAGCTAAAAATAGCAATTTAAGTAAAGTACAACAGGCTGTATTGGTACACCTACGGACGGTGTTAATTGGCAGACCGGGTGAAGCAATTGAGGGGCTCAGGTATACTGAGGCAATTGACTTAATTGATGAGTTGGAAGTGAAGGAAGATCAAATTAACAAAGGTTGGTGGTTGAAAACGGGCAAACTGCATGAGTTTGTCCCGGAGACATCCATGCTACTTCCTGACCTATCGGCGGTAGAGTTTAATGACGTCGGGCAACTGAAAGCATTTATTGACCAGGAAATGGTTGCATTGCAGGAGCAAACACAAATGTATGCTGACCTCCAGAATGGCAAAATGCCTAAAGCATTTTCTGAATATGATTTTGATGTCGATCTGTCAGATGCTACCAAAATTAAAAAACACCAAACTGCTGCTCATCTGATTGCGGTGGTTAATCACAAATTGGAAGAAATCAACAAGCAACAGAAGATCGAGATTGAGGAGATAGAAAAAGCAAAGCTACAGTATGGTATTTCTTCTAAGGGTGTGGCCTACGAGGAGTTGCTTGACAAAGCAAAGAAAAACCGTGAAAGTGCGAAGGACAGGCAACAGGAGCTTTCCCAACAATTTAACAAAGAAAAGACCGAAATTGCTTCACTGGAATCGGCTTTGCCTTTTTTGCAGCAGAACTGCGCAAAAGTAACGACGGAATTAGAGGCGTCTCAGGCAGCGGTTGTTAACGAGCGACGATCTTACCAGTCCAAGTATCCGAGAAAGGATCTGCCAGATGTAGAGACGTCCCCATACACGCCGCAGCAGATTAACCAATTCGAAAGAGATTTCGCTGAGGCAGCTGGAGATTACACAAGCAGGTACAATCAAATTGTCGGAAAATACAATGAAACTAAAGATTATCGGGATATCCGGATAAATGAGCAAATACGTAGTCATAATCTTAATTTTGAGGTTCTGGAACAGGTTCTGTTGGGTTCCAAAATTCGGACAATTGATGAAGTTACCGGTCACTTGGAGACACTGAACGCCGAACTGTTGGATATAGCAGATGAATTGTCAGCAAGCCTGATAAAGGTATTTGGGAAGACGGAGGACTTTTTTGATAAATACAAAGAGCTAGTTAATTCGTTGAATGATTTTTTTAGAGGTAAGCTTATTAGCAACCGATTTTACTTTAGGATCGATTTTGAACCGGCGCCAAAATTGGACATTAAGTGGATAGAGTATCTTAGAAGATCCGCGTCAGGGATTGCAGCTGGCAGTGTTTCTGGAGAGTTAAGTCCCGAGCAATTTATTGAAGAGTTTTATCTGAAATACTCTGGCAATAAGACAAGGGTGCCAATAGGAGACCTCCTGAATCCTAAACGTTATTTTGTGTTGAAGGGCACACTGACCGACAAGAACGACAGGGATATTCCAGGAAGTACCGGCGAAAGTTACACCGCCATTGCGTTGCTCGGCATAGCCAGATTATCCGTAGTGCAGGATGGAAACCGCGCTGGTTTAAGATTTATCATTCTTGAAGAATCCGCCACCTTGGATAATGTCAATTTTAACTTATTTCCGACGATCGCCAAACAGTATGGGTATCAAATTGTCACGATGACACCTAAACCGTATGCTATCGGTGACGATGAGGGCTGGTTTATTCACCAATTGATCCCCGGAAAGGCAAATGAGGACATCAATTATCCGAAGACTATGAGCTATTTTAGAACAAATAAATCGCAAATGGATCTTACTGAATATTTAAAGGCGAGGGGAAATGAACTGGCAAACGTTTAAATCTCTATTTGAACTGTATGAACTTGGAAGGACCAAGTCCAGACCCGGTTTAACGAACGATCCCACATTCAGGTATCATTCATATCAGACAAGGGAACTACTTTTTACAACGAAAGAAGTTTTGGTGACGGACAGAGTGTCCTTTGAACTGACCTTTAAAAATAGATACCTCCGGAAATACAATGAATGCCTTGAACTCTTGAACAATATTGGAGAGAACACTCCTCAATGCCGATTTGACATTGAAGATATCCTGCGATTAAGAGATATGAAATACCAAATGGAAAATGGTGAACTCGAGGAAATCAGAAGGCAGATAATTGAATCCAGTGAGACCAGACGTGGCGTCTCTCTTATGTTCTTTAAGAATGAAAAACATCTTGATTCAAGCAGTGCATTGGAGCGTGCCGTCAAAGGTATTCTCAAAATAGATTCTTTCGCGGATAATCGTGATTTTCAATATTTATATGTCTTGCAATGTCATGCCCCCGAAGTTGTCGTACTATGTGAAAACTTACACTTTTTAAAAAAGCCGGAAAAGGCTCGAAAACAGCACCTCGAACTTTGGTATGCGGGAGGTAGAAATGTTGAGAAACTGATCTATGCGGAACGTCGAAACTTGCCGATTTACTACTTGTGTGACTGGGACCATGATGGATTGGATATTTATCAGTCGGTAAAGGAAAAAATTCCTGAGATTCTCCTTTTGACTCCAAATGGGAGGAAACGGGGAATAATCGAAACTGAGCATAAGAGCTTGTGGCGTCACCCTGAAGATCCATCGCTCATATCAGGATTACCAAAGGAATTGTATAGCAAACGACAAAAGCAATTAATAGAAACACTGATTAGAGAAAATGCCTGGATAGTAGAGGAATCGAACGATTTGCTTGAATTAGTAGGCAAGGCGGCCTGACGATTATCGGTCATCTTAAACAAGGTTTGCAACTTGATATTCCAAATTGGCAAAGCAAGGTAAGTAAGCGCCTAAAAATATCCCGCACATTTTATAAATTTGAGATCATTTCACATTACACTCGCCATGACCTTTCGCGATTTAAACGAAGAGAACCCACAGCACCTCCACGAATTTTCGTATGTCGCACAGTGGTACCCTCTACGCACGGAGCAGCGAACGGAAGAGGAGCGGCGGAAGTTTAGTCAGAAATGGCTTAGTGGCAAAGCTGCGCTAGGTGAATGGGAAAAGGCGAATCCGGGGGAGACTGCGGCAGCCGAAAGAAGACTAAACGGCGACCTGGCGGCCGGCTTGCTGAAACGGCGGATGCAGCTTTACGACTGGTGGCTCGAATATCGGGTGCAGGGGCGATTGATGCGAAGGCTGATGGAAGTCAAACGATATGCACCCCACCAGGTGCAAGCGTATGCGCAGTTCGAAGACAAAGAGCTAGACCGTTTCCTGGCCGGCCAGATGACCGCCTTCGAACAGTTGATGTATCGTACGGAAAAGACCCTCGACCGTAGGCAGAATTACGGCCGGCTGCTCGCTTCGATGCAGAAGGGATATGTTAAGACCTATGACATCCACGATCCCCGCCATTTTCAATATGTGGAAGCGCTCGTTCGGTATAAGACCTACCTCCAACGAATCGCAGCAGAAGGATTGCAGGAAGAGGTTTCGGAAGTAGCTACAAATGAATTACCACATGTACAACTGTGGCGGGACCTCCTTAAACTGAGTGAGAATCTGACCGTCCAGTATCAAACGATACAAAATGCCCGCAACGGAAGGCCCTTCACAGACTATCGTATCACCGGTATTTCTGGTTGCCAGCATTCCTGGACGCTGAAGGAGAAACTTTTAGCCGTTTTCGAAACCGGCTTTGACGCCTTGTTGTTGCGATTGCCCGCAATGAGCTACCAAACTCAGCGGACTGTTCTTGAGTCTTTAAAGAATGGTGTGGAGGGACTTCTGGGTGCCATTGGTGACGGCATCCATACCTGGGAACGGGAGAAGCAGGACCCTGTTGAAGAGGTCCGCTACAGGCGATTTACTCGGTTGAGCTACCGAGGAGACGATGACCTCCGTCTGGTGTTCGACCACAAGGCCCGGGATTTCATGGATTTTCGGCTACTCTTTTATGCGGAGGAATGGCTGGATGGCATCCATGTTATCATCCGGAAGATCGAACATGCGCTAAATAATCTAAACCTTATAGCCGTATACGCAGAAAAGGCCGTTTACGATGTTGCGAATATTTTGAATAACACCTTCGTACTGGAGTCGGCAGAAGGTGCATCACAAGGAACTGCTTTTTATTTACGGCACGTAGGAATTATCACCTGCGACCATTGCGTCCGCCGGATCGGGACCGACCCCTTTTATTCGGATCTTGTCATATACCGCGCCGACAACCTGAACACCCGTGCGAAGGTGAGAGTAGTCAGAAGTCATCCGCACCTTGATATAGCCGTTTTAAAACTGGAAACAGAAAAAGATGATTTTCTCGCCGAGGGACTGGAAAAAGGCGATTCCGATACCGTTCGACAGATGGACTTCATCCTGGCAGCCGGATTTCCCAATTATAATTATGGAGACTCCGGGGTCACGACAGAAGGTAAGGTGATCGGTATTCGGACAATCGGCGGGATTCAACATCTCCTGGTTAGCAATCCGCTGGTAACAGGCAACAGCGGCGGCCCGGTATTGAACAGGGAAGGCAAAGTGATCGGCGTGGTGGTGACTGGTTCTGATAGCCTTCGATCGGCTCCAAGCACCGAAAAGCACGGACTGGTGCCGATCAATGTTTTGGAATGGCTGTTGGCTCAGGATACGGTTTAAATCCACCCAAACCCCCTCTCCTTCTTCCGCTGCCAACACACCGTCTCCTCCTTCTCCACCCCAAAGATCCGACACGCCCTATCCAACGAATGCTCCATGAGATACATCTTCGCTTCCTTTAGATACCTTTTCACCGTATCAAACCCATAAAACCGGATCAACTCATCCACCTCCGAATCCTTGCCATGATCCAACACCCTTTGGATCACCATTTCAATATGCTTCCGCCAATGGATGGTCTCATATTTATACTCCCAAAATAAGACAGGAGGCAGATTTGGTTTGTTACCCGCAGTAACCCTCTTTTGATTCATAAGTCGGCTTTTAAGATAGCACGTTAAAGATAAGAAATCAACCCGTGGAAAAACAGGATCACAAACGCTTCCCCTTTTTCTTTTGTCCCTTACCCAAGGACTGCCGTTGGTCTTCGATCTTCTTCTCAGGTGCAACAGTCTTTGGAAACACCTGGCCTGGCGATAGCACGGCACTTCTCAGCCTGAAATCGTTCTCCTTCTTATTATAGGGTTTCAGCAGCATATGCAGTTGCGCCTCCTTTCGGATTTGGCCTTGGAATAGCAGCGCATTTCTTGCCAAAATCACATTTTGATCGGGATACTTTGCTGAGTATGCGTTTGTGACATCGTTCAGGCTCCGATGCTCCAAAATGTAGTACATATCCACAAAATCCTTCAATCGAGTGCCGTCATTAAAGATCGCATGTAATTTCATTGCTGCTATATCGTCCAACGAAGCCATTCTCACTCCATCCGTCGTCAACAATGGTGCAGCCATTGGATACTGATGGGAGATCATCCCTATTTTTACCCCCTCTATTATCCCAAACACGTTATTTTTCGTCGCGGAGACAATATCTGCTTTGTAAGCTCCCTCCAAATAAGTCGCCACAGTCCCTCCAAAGAACGCCTTCGACCCAAACAGATCGATATCCACCGATCTCCTATGCCCTAACTGCAATGCCAATGCCGTCCCACCCACCAAAACAAAATCCTGTAACATCTCGTCCGCCGAAAGCCTCTTTATCAAGTCCAATGTCTCCGGCGCAACCGTCTCCTCATGTAACATACTTCCTCCTTGTGTTTGATTTGCAAATCTCCACAAGGAAAACCCGCCCATCTCAGAAGTTCTGGCAGAACTTGGGTATATGACGGCCTATTTGCATCCTGGTATCGCCTCCCTAAACGTTCGAGATGTTACAGATAAATGGTCCTCTAAATAAGGACTAAATGGGACTAAGAGACGGAATGGTTGGGTGTAAGTTGAGTAAAATGCTAACAAAATTAGTATTATAAAACGCGGAGCCTTTATTTTTGATAACAAGATGGGTTACGTTCGTATCACAATAAAATTGCACAATAGCAGCACGCTTTCCGGAGTTCGAAAATTCCCCGACCCAATGATCCTCGCGGACATTCGCACGCATGCCTGGCATTTAGCCACGGATACTCTGGGTCGAAGAGCAATTGAAGACGTAACAGTTCTCGAAGTTCCGGCCGACGACCCAGCGGTTGTCGCCTTGATACTCCGCGAAGAGCGCAATAGCAGGCCCGCTCAATCAAGCACCGGAGAACATCCCTATGTCAAACAGCAACAACGTCGTCCACCGAGGTAGCAGGATACTTGAAAAAAGGAGACCAGGCCGATCATGGGAACAGTCTATTTATTCGGCCTGGTCATCCGTCGTAAAATAATCTCTTAGGATCATAAGCGCCATAACTCCATTGGCCGCGAACAGAAGGATGATGCCATATAAATTGTCTCTGGCGTTCGGTGACAATACCTGGTAGAACCCACAGGATACGATCACCAAATTTGCCTCGCCAAGAATCAGATAAAAGACTGATCCATTGTGCCGGTATTTTTTAAAAACACGGCGCACTAGCAACAGGATGCTCACTACTGTAACAAGTATCCATCCAATGACAAGTAAGGGGAAAAATCCCATTTTCGAGCCCTCTCTCGCTTGGCTAATAAAATAGAGCGCAAGGACCAATACTGTCCAAATCGCGGCTGTCCAAAGGAATGTTTTAGCTTTCATAGCATAGGCTGAATTAAGGAATCGATGCATGCGGGTCGGCCGACATTAATGACCTATTCAAATATGCATGCCAGGCGGCCCGTAATCCAAGGTCGTCGGGTAACTCAAAATATCGGCTTGATACTGGATCGAAGAAAAATCCGCCGTAGGTACTAAAGATAATTTTTCGGATGGCATGATCTATCTCACAGGTACCAACTATATACCCCTGCCAAACCGCGCCATATGTTGATTCGATTGGCCTTACGTTAGCAAGGTATAGGCGCATCGAGTCTTGTTCAAGAGATTTGGACTTGAAGTTTTTTAAGGTGTCTATCGGGAAATTCGCTGCTTTTTTTCCAGGGAGGCTATATATTTTCCAATTCGTGGATTTAGCCCAGTTGATGTCCGGCATAGGCGACCGTAAATTCTTCCCTTTTGGTTGTTGTGAATACAAGATGA
>Ga0157372_10001103_pt1 | contig 29356 bp, 25 predicted proteins | sample C55metaG_FD_115307 | JGI IMG/M metagenome (GOLD analysis project Ga0157372, IMG submission 115307) | Corn rhizosphere microbial communities from Kellogg Biological Station, Michigan, USA - C5-5 metaG | ecosystem: Host-associated > Plants > Roots > Rhizosphere > Soil | place: USA: Michigan...
AAAGGTCCGGCACCGATAATTCCTAGTTATCGCACCTCAAGTTCTCCAGAACGTTCGCCTTGTTGATCATGGAGCGAAGCGCTTGATCGGTGGCGCGGGTGTACAGCTCGGTGGTGGTGATGCTGGCGTGACCTAGTAGCCGCTGTACGTACCGGATGTCTATGCCTGCCTCGATCAGCTGAGTTGCCGCGGAATGCCGCAACATGTGTGGGGTTACGTGCTGTTGCAGGCCGGCGTGCTGAGCTGCCCTTGCGAGACGGTTCCGCATCGCGGAAGGAGTCATGGGTGCCCCGAGCCGGTTGAATAACAGGCGATCGTGTGTGACTCCGAAGCGCTGGCGGGTAGCTAGGTAAGCCGAGCATAGGTCCGTTAGCCAGTGCCCTGGCAGATAGACGGACCTCTCCCGGCTCCCCTTGCCCAGGACCCGAATGCATCCGCCGTACAGATCTAGGTCAGTGACTCGGATGTTCACCAGTTCGCTGACCCGGATACCTGTTGCGAGCATTAGCGCTGCGGCAAGCAAGGTAGTCGCCTCCTCCGGGTGGTCGAACTCGGCGGGCACGCATCCCCCGCGCAGACCTGCCGACCTACCCAAGGTGCTGACAAGTCGCTCGAGGTCTAGTCCTGGGATGGCCCGAGGCAACCTCTTGGCGATCGGCAGTCGAAGGGGTAACGAAACCCAGGGATCGGCCTTCAGAGTTTGAGTCGATGCCAGCCAGCGAGAGAAACACCTGGCACCGGCCACTCTGCGACGAATGGAGTTCGCCGACGCTCCACCGTCCCGTAACGCCGCCACGAAACTGACCAGGGAGTCGCTCGACAAAGCGGTTACCGGCGTGTTCGAGCCGAAATACGCGCGCAGCGCAGCGACATCACCGTCGTATGCGCGCACCGTATGCGGCGACAGGCCGCGAGTCGTCCTGAGCCACGTTATGAAAGCTGGATGCGCAGTGCCCAGTAGCATGTGCGATGCAACTCCCCCGGCGTACTGATATGTGGTTGCCACACACCGGGTGGCCTCTATCGCCCGGATTCAAGCGTTGGCCTGAATTCGATCGGCTGATAGAGACAAAACTGAATCAGCACGGGTAGCACATCCCTCCTGTCGGTCGCGAGGACAGGCTACGAGCAACTGCAAACTCAGTGCGCCAGCGCCGAGACGTGCACGTAGGCGAAGGTGCTGGTGAAGCCGGAACCACCCATCGAGATCAGGCCGATCCGCTGCGCGCTGCCGAACTGGTGCGTCCAGGTGCCGCCCTTGTCCCAGTGCCGGCCGTCCAGGCTGGTGTAGGCGGTGTAGTAGTCGACGCCGCCGCGGGCCCGGTGCACGATACGCAGATAGGTCCAGTCCCCCGCCGGCCCCACCACGGTGTTGCCGTAGGTCGGATAGCCGTCCGGCTCCGGCGACTGCTGCTTGCCGAACTCGGTCTGCCGGGTGTTCCAGATGGACACCGAGGCAAGCTTGACGTAGTTGCCGTCGTCCCCGTAGATCAACAGGCCACCCTGTACGTAGTTCCAGCAGCAGCCGCTGGCCGGAACGTTCACCGAAACCTTAGTTTCCACGACGTAATCGCCCCGCGGCGCCCGCTCGGTCAGCACCGAGGCCAGCGGCGTGGCCGGCGGATGCAGGTCGGCGTTCTGCGTCTGCCAGCTCAAGCTGCCGTCGGAGACCGAGTAAGTGGCCGGATCCGGCTGGCGAATCCAGCTCCACTGCGAGGACAGCGTGTTGCCGGTGAAGTCGTCCGAGAGCGCCCGGTACGGCCGGGACGGACGGTCCTGCGCAACGAACCGCGGGTGGTACGCGGTGCGCTCACTCGGCTGCGCGGCCGGGCCGGCACGCCAGCTGTCCGACGGACCGTAGCCGCCGCGCACGACCGGCCAACCACCCTTCCAGTCCAGCGGATCGATCAGCGCCGGCCGTTTGGTGTAGCCGACATCGCCTGCGTAATAAGGGTCATTGCGATCCACCGCGTGGTAGACGATCCACTGCTGGCCGCTGTAGTCGGTGATCACCGCGTTATGGCCGGGACCCACCCACCGGTTGCCGTTCTGGGTGAGCAGCGGGGTGCCGCCAACCCGCGGGTCGAGGATGGAGACGCCGTGCTGGTCGAGGAACGGACCGAGCGGGCTGCGTGACCGAGCCACGAACACCGCGTAGCCGGTCAGCGGGCCGTTGCAGCAGTTGGTGGCCGAGCCCATGAAGTAGTACCAACCGTTGCGCTGGACGATGAAGGTGCCCTCGTAGCGGTTGTCGATGGCGATCTGCTGCTCGGTGCTGGCGATCGAGGTCATGCCGTCTGCCGCCAACTGCCGGGCGTAGATCCCACCGAAGTAGCTGCCGAAATAGATGTATCCGGTACCGCCGGCGTAGATGACCTCCGGGTCGAACTCCCAGCGTCGGCCCGGTCCGGTCGGCGAGTCGGCCGGCGGCACCACCGGGGTGTCGGAGGCCTGCCACGGACCGGTCGGGCTGGTGCTGGTCGCCACCCCGATCGCCGAACCGCCACCGGGCAGATTGGTGTCGGAGGCGGTGAAGTACAGCAGGTACTGGCCATTGCGGTAGACCACGTCGGGTGCCCACATGAAACCGGTCACCCAGGACGGCTTGGCTGCGAAGGCGTCCCCGGCGTAACTCCAGTGCACCAGGTCGGTGGAGGAGAACATCGGCACGTTGTGGATCAGCGGCTTGCCGTCCGGGCCCAACTCGGTGGCGGTCAGGGCGTCGGAGGTGCAGTACAGGTACCAGTGTCGATCGCCCGCCGTCTGACCGTGCAGCACGAACGGGTCGGCGCAACTCTCGGCCTGCTGGCCGTCCGGCAGCCGCAGCGTGAGCGGGTTGTGATAGGCCGGCGCCACCTGGCTAGCGGGGCTGGCGGCTTGGTGCGGTTGAGGACTGGCCTGTGCGGCCACGGGTACCGAGACCAGTCCGGTGATCAGAAGTAGCGCGCTGGCGGCAGACCGGATGCGCATGACGTCCTCCTGCGACGGATCGCCCGAGTTGTTCGCGGGCGTATCGTCAGTCTGCCCATCGCATACAACGTTGTAAATGGTTATCCGGAGATCTGGCCAGGAGGCGATCGGCCGTGGGCTCAGATCAGGAATGCCTTGCGGTACAACGCCTCGCTGGGACCACCGACGATGCCCACCTGGCGTAGGAACGGCATGATCTTGCCGGCCATCCAGCGCCGGGACGCCTGATGGTGCGGATTGGCCAGCGCCGCCGCCCGTCCCACCGACGGCGCGATCCCGACCGAGCGGTACACCGCCGGGTCGATCAGCGAGTCGGCTAGCAGGTACGACACCACGGCGACCACCGCACGCTGCCGATGCAGTTGCCCGCGGCTGAGCAGGGGCATCATCCGCACCAGTTCCTCCCGGGCGTACCTGACGTGCCGCGCCTCCTCGACCACGTGGATCTGGTTGATGCCACGCACCAGCGGCTGCACCGCCTCATCGGCCATCGCCTCGCGCTGCAACCGGTCCAGGATCTCCTCGGCCACCAGCACCGGGGCGAACATGGCCGGCCCGCCGGCGGTGGCCTTGTAGAGCCGCCCTAGGTTGTGCACCCGCCGCGGCGCGCGGTAATGCGGCGTGCCCAGCTTCTCGGCCGCCCGGGCGAACATCACCGAGTGCCGGGTCTCATCGCCGATCTCGGTGAGCGCGTACTGCGAGTGCGGCAGCCGAAGGTCCAGGTCGTAGGCATATCGCAGCAGCATCTGCATCAGGATCAGCTCGAACCACAGCCCGACCTGCATGAGGCTGGCCAGCTCGTGCTTGGACAGTTCCACCTGCTGTTGCCGGCTCAGCCCGCGCCATAGCTCGGTGCCGTAGAGCGAGACCCGGTGCAGCGGCAGGTACGGCAGGTCCGGATCGAGTTCGGCGGCCCAGTCCAGATCCGCGGCCGGGTCGTAGCTGCGATGCGCGGAGGAGACCAGCAGCCGCATCGCGGTCCGCTGCCGGTCGGGCACCGGTCGGTCGTGCTGCACCGGTCGGTCGTGCTGCGCCGGTCGGTCGTGCTGTGCCTTGGTCATCGGACCTCCTTTGCTGACATCAGCAGCAAGTCAGGCAAGTCAGTTTACAAAACTGCTAGAAATGACAGTACGGCACTCCTGACAACCGGTCCAGCCGGCCGGGCGAGGACTTCGCTACCTTTGACCGACCGACCCACCGCGACAGGAGCGACGATGAGTAGCCCGCCAGTCCCGCAACGACCGGGCCGCCGGCTCAAGCTGGTCGGGATGTTGCTCATGGTGCTCGGCGTGGCGATCGCGGCGCTGGCTGCGGCGCCGATCGTGCGGACCCTCTCCGACAGCTTCGTCGACGAGCTGACCGGCCCGGTCTACACCGCCCCGTTCGACGAGTTCATCCAGCTGGACCGCGGCAAATACCTGCTGCTGGAGTCGGAGACCAGCAGTGCTCAGGTCAGCCCGGACTCGGTGCGGGTGGCCGACCTCGCCGGCGGCACCCTGAGCAGCCTCCGGCAAAGTTCGGGCAACAACACGGTGGATCGCGACGGCGAACGGTTCGTCGACGTCATCGAGTTCACCGCCGCCCACTCCGGCCGGTACCGGATCGACGTGATCTACCCGCCGCAGGCCCGGCTGATCGTGGGTCGGGATCCCGTCGATGCCTTCGGCAGCGTTGCGAACTGGTTCGCAGTCGGTGGCATCGGCGCGGTGACGCTGCTGCTCGGCTTCACCCTGCTGCTGCTCGGCTTCTCCCGCGGCCGGCCGGCTGCCCGGGCGCCGGTGCTGGTCTACTACGGCCAGCAGCCATGGGCACCGCCGCCGCCCGGCTGGTACCCCGACCCGCAACGTCCGGGCGGCTGGCGCTACTGGGACGGCTACCGCTGGCAGCCATGAGCCTGGATCGGACGCTGGCCGAGTCCGGCTTCGGCCGAGGCGACCTGCTGGCCATCGCGACGCCTCCGGCGTCCGAGCAGGTGACACCTCCGGCAGCAGAGCGTGGCTCCGGATTGACTGTCGGCTTGGCCTGGGCCGGCGGTTGCTGGTCCGGCCGGGTGAGCATCGAAGAGCTGGCGCGGCTCGAGACCGACTGGCGACCGCGCTGGACCTGCTGGTCGGTGGCCACGCTGCGAATCCTGCTCGAGGGCGGCTTGCGAATGGCCACCTGCTGGCACCTGCCCGCCGTGCACCGGCTGCTGTTCGGTGGCTGGCGGGCGAGTCCCGAGCTGATCTGGGCCGCCCTGCACGACCTGCCACCGGACTCGTTGCCGACAGCCGGACAGCTGGATCTGCTCGGTCCCAGCGGCGAGGAGGGCACCGATCCGGAGCAGCCGGTGCGACCGGACCGCCATCTGCGCCCGGAATGGACATCCGGCGGCTGGGCGCGGTCGGCCGACCGGCTGGCCCGGTGGGCCGAGCTTGCCCGGCAGGCCGCCGAGTTGCAGCAGGGCAGGCTGGCCGACCTGCGGGTGCGCGGGAACGCCCAGGCAACCGCGCGCTCGGAGTCGACGGCCGAACTGCTGTGCGTGGAGCTCGGCGTGGACGGCCTGCCGATCGATGTCGAGCGGGCCGAGCAGCTGATCGGCTCGGTCATCGGCCCGCGGCCGCGCACCGCCGAAGAGGCGGCCGTTCAGCGCGACCGGCGGGACGCCAGCGTGCTCAGCCTGGTACCGGGCCTCGTACCAGGCGAGTTCGACCTGCGCAACCCCGGTTCGGTACGCGCCCTGTTGGCCCGGATCGGCATCGACGTGCCGGACACCCGGTCGTGGCGGCTGGAGACGTTCCGCGGCGCCCACCCGGCGGTGGAGGCGCTGCTGTCCTGGCGCAAGGCCGAACGGATCGTCACGACCTACGGCTACGACTGGCTGGACCGCAACGTCGGTCCGGACGGGCGGTTACGCGGCGAGTGGACCGGCTCGGACGGCGGTGCCGGTCGGATGACGGCCTCGGCCGGCCTGCACAGCCTGCCCGCCGAACTGCGCGCGGCGGTCGCCGCCGAACCCGGTTGGGTACTGGTCCGAGCCGATCTCGGCCAGATCGAGCCGCGGGTGCTGGCTGCGGTGTCCGGTGACCGGGAGCTGGCCCGGGCCTCGGCGGGTGCCGACCTGTACGCGCCGGTGGCCGAACGGCTCGGGGTGCAGCGTCCGGTGGCCAAGGTGGCGGTATTGGCCGCGATGTACGGCGGGACCTCCGGCGCCGCCGGTGCCGCGCTGAAGGGCCTGGAGTCCGCCTACCCGGTGGCGATGCGATTCCTCCGGCAGGCCTACGACGCCGGCCGGACCGGGCAGTCGGTACGCACCTACGGTGGTCGGCTGGTCCGGATGTGGCCGACGCCGGACGGGCTGAGCCCGGAGGCCGAACGGGCCAACGCCGCAGCTCGCGGCCGGTATGCCCGCAACGCCGTGATCCAGGGCGCCGCGGCCGAGCTGTTCAAGGTCTGGGCGGTGACCGTACGAGCCCGCGCCGCGGCGTTCGATGCGCAGGTGGTGCTGTGCCTGCATGATGAGTTACTGGTGCACGCGCCGGCCGAGGTCGGCGAGCAGGTGCGGCAGTTGCTGGCCGACTGCCTGGTCGAGGCGGTGCACCGGTGGGCGCCGGACCGCTCGGTGCATTTCGTCGCCGACCTCAGCGTGATCCAGCGCTGGTCGGAGGCGAAGTAGCCGGCTCGCTTCACCGGACGCGCGCGGCTCAAATTTCGGCGGCTCAGATCTCGGCGGCTCAGATTTCGGCGGCTCAGATTTCGGCGGCTCAGCTCTCGGCGGCTCAGGTCTCGGCGACGAACTTCGTGATCGCGGCGACGAAGCGATCGGCATGGTGGTGGTGCGGCTGATGGGTGGTGCCGGCGAACAGCTCAAGCCGGCTGGCCGGCAGGTGCCGGTGTACCTGATAGGCATGCTCGACCGGCACGATCGGGTCGTCCAGCGACCACACGACGAGGGTGGGCAACGACTTGGCCAGGTAGTCCAGCTCGATCAGCGAGCCGCGCTGGCCCGCGGAGTTGATGACGCCACGCAGGGTCTGGAAGAACGCCACCCGGCCGCTGGGAGTGATCAGCGCCCGGCCGGCGCGGCCGAGGTTCGCCCGGACGTCCTCGGAGATCCGCAGTGAGCGGTGCAATCGCCGCCGGCGCAACAGCGGCGCGGTGCGCTGGTTGAGGGTCAGCCGGAACAGCGGATGCGCGCCGGGCAGCGTCGCCGCCCGGAACACCGGATGGATCCGGCGGCCGAGACCACCGGCCGAGACCAGCACCAGCCGACGCACCAGTTCCGGATGGTCCTTCGCCATCTGCATGACGATGGCGCCACCCAGCGAATGCCCGACCACGGTCGCCGGGCCGGCCTTCAACTCGGTCAGCAGCCGTTGCAGGCTGTCCGCGAAATCGGGCAGCAGGTAGCCGCCGTCGGCCGGCTTGCTGGACTCGCCATGACCGAGCAGATCCGGCGCGATCACCCGGAAGCCGGCCGCGGCCAGCCCGTGCGCGGCCCGGGTCCAGGTGGTGCTGTCGGAGATCATGCCGTGCACCAGCAGGATGAGTGGACCGTCGGCCGGTCCAAGGTCGGTGTAGACGATGGTGTTGCCGTCCTGGTCGACCGCACCCTTGGCCCACTCGACCGGCGGTTCGACCAGCGGTGCCGGCTCTACCACCGCGGCAGTCAACTCGGCAGCCAGACCTGGCGGCAGAGCTGACGGATCGACGTCGGGCACGCCTCGATCATGCCCTGCCGGCCAGCTCCGCGCGAAAGACGGTGCCCTGGCCTGCGAGCCGCTGCCGGCCCGGCCGTCAGCGATGCGATCGTCGATATCGGCCTGGGCGAGACGCCATGCGCGCCCAAACTTCCGGACCAACTACCCCGCCCGGCGCGCTATTCAGGCAGCCGGGCCGGACAGCGGGGGCACGTCACCCCCCGTGCGGACGTGCCCCCACCAGGTTCAGCTACCCGCAGGCAGGCCAGATCGGGAAAGCCACCCGGCACCGACGACGAGTCGAACGTCTGATAGGACACCTGGCCGGCCGGCTCGAGAACACGAGCCATCCCCTGCAGAGCCCGGTGCAGATCCGAGTCCGCGCAGACTCGAATCCGATGCGTCCGCGTGCACCGGTCCACCTCCCAGAGCCGCTGGCGAAGTCGGCTCAGGGTCAGGTCGGAGCAAGTGAGATCAACCGCCAGCAGCGTGAGCGGCGGGGAGGTGCCGCTCTGCCGAACGAACCGGATGGGCAAGCGGAGCTCGCCGTCCGCTCGCCAGCAGCATTCGAAGCAACAATGCCCCAGCCGACGCAGAGCCACACCGAGGGTAAAAATATGGGGGACGTTCGATTGCGGGACGCCGAGGGGAGTCGCCATGCACACTTCCGGAAGCTGCGATTTCCGTAGGGTTCGGCGCGCGGAGCGTGTGCTCCCCGAGCCAGCAGCGTACGGCTGACTCGTCCCGGACTGGCTGACTCTCAGCAACCTCACGCTACACCCCTAGCCGGCGTCCCACCCTACGGAGAGCTGGCTGTGGCTACCGCAGAGTCGGGCCGCCGGGCTCCGCCTTGCCGATGCTGTCCAGGATCATGGCGGCGACCGCCTGCCGCTCCACGCCGCCCTCGACCGCTCGGCGGTCCAACTCGAACCGTGCCCGCTCCAGGGTGTAGCCGCGGCCGATCAGCACGCCGATGGCCTGATTGACCGCTGACAGCGCGGAGATCACTCCATCGGTACCGGTCTCGGGCGGGATGCTCAGATGCTGGTCGAAGACGAACTCGCCGACCGGATAGCCGGTCAGCCAGGCTAGGTCAGCGGCGAGATCGACGAATGCTCCTGGTTGGCCGGCATAGAGGACCAGGCTGGTCCCGGGCGGATCCGAAGCCGACAACGGCACCAGCACTGAGGTGCCGGCCACGTCCTGCCGCATACCGGTCTCCAACGCCGTGATGGCAAGCCGATTCGCAGCGTCAGCGATGATCAAGGTCAGACCCTGATAGGACGGCACCGCGAACCTGGCATCGGCCGACAACTGATACAGATTGTCGACGATGTCGACTGCGTCATCCAACGCCTGAGCGAGAATGGCGAGGTCAGCAGCCAGCGTTTCGCTGATCTCCATGACGCCGCTCCGGCGAGCGTTCCCGAACGCAGACCTCAAGCCAGGCGCCGAGCCCAGCGGATCGCCGATGCGCGGTGGGAAATCCGGGCGCGGTCAGGGCTCATGCCTCACCGACTCCCCGTCCATACCGTACTGGCTGGGCGAGTCCGGAGCTAACTTCGGCAGCCGCGCTCCCGCTGGCAGCCCGCGCGGCTTAGGAACTACCGCGGTGGTGGGCTCGCCGTACCGCCGCATCCACCATGCGCTGGGCCACCTCGGCAACCTTCCGGTGCTCGTTCTGGCTGATCTCCTGGAGTCGGGCGAAGGCCTCCTCGGCGGTGTTGCCGGTACGGCCGCGAATCAGGCCGACAGCCTGATCGATGACCGGCCGCACCGACAGCGCCGCCTGCAACTGGGAGGTCAGTTGCAACGCCTTCGTCAGGACCTGGGCGTTGTGCACAGCGACCGCGGCAGGCGCCGCGAACAACTCGCCGAGTTCGGCGGCGCGGTCGGTGAAGACTCCCTTGGCACGGGCGTAGACGTTGATCGCACCGACGGTCTGCCCGGGCAACCGCAGAGGTAATGACAGCGCGCTGTGTACGCCCATCCGGCTGACGCGTGGCCCGAACCGTGGCCACATCTTCTCACCGCCGAGAGAACCGGACCGGACCGTCCGACCTTCCAGCGCCGCAGTGATGCAGGGGCCCTCGTCCAGGACCACGTACTGGATCTGGTCGATCTCGCTGACGAAAGGGTGGCTGGCGGCAAGCGCCTCGACCCGTCGGTCCGACCGATCCACCCGCAAGAGCGTCACACCGGCCCCCTCCGCGCCCGGAATGGCATGGACGGCGAACGTCGCCACCTGGGTCATGAGTTGCTGCAGGTCCATCGCATCGCTGACCAGGCCAGCCAGGTCGGCAAGGCTGGCCTGCAGGTCCGCGCTATCGCCGCCCACCTGTTCCGGGGTGAACTCGGTCATCACCGGCCCCCTGTTTTCCGAGGTAGCTCCCGGCGGTAGGTCGGGACTGAGCAAAGCGTTGGCTCGACTATAGCGGGGCTCGTTGCGTGCCGGCCGCATCGTGCCTATGACTCGGTTCCCGCAAGCTGGGTTGCTCAACACCTCGGCCGCGCAGCCAAGCTCCAGCCGCCCTCAGGGATGGATGGCCAGCGCATAATGGCGCCATGACGTCGACCCCGCAACGGATCGCATCGATCGCCCAGTCGCTCGACGGCGACGTGCAACTGGCCACCGCCCTGTGTTCGGCCACCTCGCTGGCCGAGGTCGGCACGATCGCCAGGGCGGCCGTCCGGCAGCGGCTCCGGTGTGCTGGGGTCACCTTCGTCCTGCGCGACGGCGACCAGTGCTTCTACGCCGACGAGGATTCGATCGCCCCGCTGTGGGCCGGTCAGCGCTTCCCGATCACCGAGTGCGTCAGCGGCTGGGCCATGCTGCACGGGAAGCTGGCGGTGATCGACGACATCGAACAGGACGAGCGGGTGCCGACCGCGGCATACCGGTCGACCTACGTCAAGAGCATGGTCGTGGTGCCGATCGGCGGCCCGGACGGTCCGGCGGCGGCCATCGGTGCCTACTGGCCGGCCACCTATCAGGCCAGCCGGGCCGATCTGGACTGGTTACCGCGGCTGGCCCAGGCGACCAGCGGCGCGATCGCCGACATCGGCCTTGCCGATGCACCGTGGGCGCCCAACTTCCGGACCAGGTTCCCGGCCTCGGCGCACTAACCTGAGTGGGCTGGCCCCAGCTCAGGGGTGGATGGCCAGCCGCACTGTCAGGAACTGCTCGGGGGTCGCCCGCAGCACCCGCAGCCGAGGATCGGGCACCGGCAGGAACGGTTCGGTGCGCAGGGCCAGCAGTGATGCCAGCCGTGGATCGGCCAGCGTGGCGTCCACCGCCGCGTGATCGCCGCCGCAGATCAGCGCTTCCAGATCCGCCTTGGCGGGCAACAGGATTCGGGCAGCCACCTCGGCCGCCTCGGCGAACGCCGCGCGGGCCTGGTTCTCCCGGCGCCGGGCGAAGCGTTGCGCGGACTGGCCGCCGGCCTTGGTGCTGCCCTGGACGTAGGCCGAACCGACCTTCGAGGAGACCAGCTCCGAGCCCTCGAATACGCCGGCCGCGTAGCCACCGCGCCGGACCAGCAGCACGCCGATCCGCCGGCTGCGGTTCAGGTGCAGTTGCAGTGCGGTCAGCGGCCGCGAGCCCGGCACCTCCCAGGGTCCGAACGGCACCTCGATCCAGACCCGGGATCCGTCGACGGCGGTCACCAGCACCCGCTCCGGCCCGGAATCGGTGGTCAGGCCACCGTGTCGGTCGGCGAACCCGTCCAGCCAGCGGGGCAGCCGGCCGAAGGCGACGGTGACCCGACGGGCGTCGGCCGGGATCTCCGGAATCACCGCTACGCGGTCACCCGGTCCAGCACCAGCGGTGGCGCTCCTTGCGATGCTCGCTCGCTGTCGCCTTCGGCTGCGATCCCGAACGCGCCGTCCAGTGCCTGCTCGGCCCGGGCGAACCGGCCGGCGTCGTCGGCATGCAACTCCAGCAACGGCTGCCCGGCGTGCACCTGGTCACCCGGCTTGGCCAACATCACCACGCCGGCGGCCGGTGACACCGCGTCCTCCTTGCGAGCCCGGCCGGCGCCGAGCCGCCAGGCGGCCACCCCCACCGCGTACGCATCCAGTCTGGTGAGCACGCCCGTTGCCGGTGCGGCGATCACGTGCCGCTCCGCCGCCGTGGGCAGCGGCGCGTCCGGATCACCGCCCTGCGCGCTGATCATTCGCCGCCAGACATCCATCGCCCGGCCGTCGGCCAGCGCGGCCGCCGGGTCGACGTCGGTGATGCCGACGCCGGCGAGCATCTCGGTCGCCAGCGCTACGGTCAGCTGCACCACGTCGGCCGGCCCACCACCGGCCAGCACCTCCACCGACTCCCGGACCTCCAGCGCGTTGCCGGCGGTTCGTCCGAGCGGGGTGCTCATGTCGGTGAGCAGCGCGACGGTGTGGGTGCCGGCGGCGGTGCCGAGCGCCACCATGGTCTCGGCCAGTTCCCGGGCGTCGGCGAGGTTCTTCATGAACGCACCGGAGCCGACCTTGACATCCAGCACCAGGGCCGAGGAACCCTCGGCGATCTTCTTGCTCATGATGGAACTCGCGATCAGCGGGATCGCCTCGACGGTGCCGGTCACATCGCGCAGCGCGTACAGCTTGCGATCGGCCGGCGCCAGGTCGTCCCCGGCGGCGCAGACCACCGCGCCGACCGTGTTCAACTGGTCGATGAACTCCGCGCTGGACAGGCTGGCCCGCCAACCGGGAATGGACTCCAGCTTGTCCAAGGTGCCCCCGGTGTGGCCGAGGCCCCGGCCGGAAAGCTGCGGCACGGCCGCACCCAGCGATGCGACCAGCGGCGCCAGCGGCAGGGTGATCTTGTCACCCACTCCGCCGGTGGAATGCTTGTCGGTGGTCGGCCGGCTCACGGCCGAGAGGTCGAGTCGCTTTCCGGACGCGATCATCGCGTCGGTCCAGCGAGACAGCTCCGCCGGCTGCATGCCGTTGAGCAGGATCGCCATCGCCAGTGCGGACATCTGCTCCTCGGCAACCGCGCCGCGGGTATAGGCGTCGATCACCCAGTCGATCTCCGGATCCGGGATCCGGCCACCGTCTCGCTTGGTCCGGATCACGCTGACGGCGTCAAAGGGTTCACTGGCCATGGCCGAAGCCTCTCATGCGATCAGGCTGCGGGTTCTCAGGGCGGGATACCGGCTGAAGTCACGATCCAGGGTCAGCAGTTCCCGAACCCCGTGGCTCAGGCAGATGGCCGCGATCTTGGCATCGTAGATCTGCGACCCGACTATCGGCAGAGCAGACAGCAGGCTGCCGAGGCGGGCTAGGTGATCATGAGCCTCGGCGAGCAGGCGCACGGACGGCGCAGCCACCCAGGCTTCGATCTGCGCCAAGGCTTGGGCCGGGGAGGATGGCGGCGCGTAGAGCCGCGGATGGGTTACGACGGCGTAGAACTCCTGCAAGCACGCCCAGGGGATCGCCCAAGCCGCAGACGATCCGGCAAGCTCGGCCAACGCCGCCTTGGCCCGTGCATGGAGCGGTACGCCCTGCTTATGCGCATAGACCAATACGTTGGTGTCAACTGCGAGCATCTTCCGATGTCCTGATCGTCGGCAGCGGATAGATCTCTTCGCGGATCACATCCCATGATGCGTTCGCGAATTCCGGCGTGAGCTCACCTGGCACGCTCAGGTCCGGCAGGGTGAACGTCCTCGGCTGCTTGGCTTCGTCCAACAGCTTGATCAACGCTTGCTCGACCAGGCTGCGGGTGGTCACCCCGCGCTGCTTGGCCAGCGCCTTCACCTCGAGCAGCAGGGGTTGCGAAATATCGAAGCTGGTCTTCATACCGCTCACGGTAGCAGGGAATACCGCTAGCGGTATTTTATTTGTTCAGGTCGGCTGGGCCGAACGCGCGCGGCAGCAGTTCGGTCAGCGGAATCGGGCCGTCGGTGGTGTCGATCAGCATGCCGTCGGCGGCATGTTCCCAGAGCAGCTGCCGGCACCGCCCGCACGGCATCAACACCGCCTCCTTCCCGTCCACGCAGGCGAACGCCACCAGCCGGCCGCCACCGGTGGCGTGCAGGCTGGAGACCAAGCCGCACTCGGCGCACAGCGTGAGGCCGTACGAGGCGTTCTCCACGTTGCAGCCGGAGACGATCCGGCCGTCCTCGGTCAGCGCCGCGGCACCCACCGGGTAGCCGGAGTACGGCGCGTAGGCATGTCGCAGGGCCTGCCGGGCGGCATCCCGCAGCGCATCCCAGTCGAGGTCGGGCATCGAGCTTCCTTCCGCGCCGGTCGAGACTCAGGCGCCGGCGACGTAGGGCTGACCGTCCGCGGCCGGTGGTTGCACCCGGCCGATGAAGCCGGCCACAGCGAGCAGCGTCACGATGTAGGGCAGCATCAGCAGCAGGTTGGAGTCCACCGGCGCGCCGGCCAGCGACAGCAGCGACTGCAACTGGTCGGCGAAGCCGAACAGCAGCGCGGCGAGCACCGCGCCCATCGGTCGCCAGCGGCCGAAGATCACCGCGGCCAGCGCGATGAAGCCCTTGCCGCTGGACATGTTGAGCGAGAAGGTCACCGCCGAGCCGGCGCCCCAGATCAGCGACACCCCGCCGAGGCCGGCGATCAAACCGGCGATCGCCACCGTCCAGAACCTGGTGCGGTTCACCTTGATGCCGACGGTGTCCGCCGCGCGCGGATGCTCACCCACCGAGCGCACCCGCAGCCCCCACCGGGTGTGGAAGAGCGCGAAATGTACGACAGCCACCAGTACGTAGGTCAGGTACAGGAAGATCGTGCCCTGGAAGAACACCGGTCCGATAATGGGAATCTCGCTGAGTCCCGGAATCTTGACGAGGCCGAAGTTGCCAGGCTGGTTGTAGGTCTCGGCCTGCGGCGAGAGCAACTTGTTGAACAGGAAGCTGGTGATGCCCAGCGCGAACACGTTCAGCACCACGCCGATGATGACCTGGTCGACCAGGTACTTGATCGCCAGCGAGGCCAGCACCATGGCGACCAGCAGGCCGGCGATGATGCCGCCGAGCGCTCCGAACCAGATGCTGCCGGTCAGCGTGGCCACCACCGCGGTCACGAACGCACCGAGCAGCAACTGCCCCTCGATGGCGACATTCACCACGCCCGACCGCTCCCCCAGCACGCCGGCCAGCGCGCCGAGGATCAGCGGGATCGCCGCCGGGAACAGTGCGCCCTGCAGCAGTGAGACCACGTTCAGGCCGTTGGCATTGCCGGCCACCCCCCAGGTGACGAAGGCGATCAGCAGGGCCACGATCGCGATCGTGGAACACCAGCGGGCGGCCAGCAGCCGGGTCAACCGGGCGATCCCGGCCAGCACGATCAGCAGGCACATCACCAGCACCACCGGCCGGGCGGTGAAGCTGAGCGTGCCGAGGTGCCACTTCTCGCCGCTGAGGGATAACTCGAACAGCGCTCGATGCCCGCTGCGGGAGTCCAGCCCGAATCGCCAGCCGGCCAGCAGGCCGAGCACGGTCATCGTCGAGCCGGCCAGGATGTGCCGCGGAACGCGGGCGGCCCGGACGTCGCCGATAACCAGGGCCAGGTTCGTGGTAGCCGTGGCGACGGGCGGAATACCCAGTCGCTTCAAGCGGAAAAGCCCTTCGATCAGCTTCGGCGCGGCGATGAAGATGACGATCAGCGCCTGCACCACGGTGATAATGTCCACCGGTGCCTGCACCGATGCCTCGGCCTGCATCCGGGCACCACCGGTCCGCAGCGCGCCGAACAGCAGGCCTGCCGCCACCACTCCCCACGGCCGGCTGCGGCCGAGCAGCGCGACGGTGATCGCGTCGAACCCGACGTTGGAGGCGATGTTCGGCGTCACCACATAGGACGTACCGCCGCCCAGCGCCAGCGTGGTGCCGCCGAGCCCGGCCAGCCCACCGGCCAGCGACATGGCGAGCATGGTGGCGGCCCCGACGCTTATGCCGGCCGTTCGGGCGGCCGCCGGGTTGATCCCGACCGCCCGCATCCGGAAGCCGATGGTGCTCCTGGCCAGCAGCCACCAGACGAACGCCGCGGCAGCCAGTGCGAGCAGGATGCCCAGGTCGAGGCGTTCGCTGGAACCGAGCAGGTGTGGCAACCGGGCCGTGCCGTGGATCGGCTTGCTGGCCTGCGGATTGTTCGGCGCCACGATGGACTTGCGGCCGAGCATGTACAGCAGTCCGAAGGCGGCGACGTAGTTGAGCATGATGGTGGTGATGACTTCGTGGGCGCCGGCCCGCGCCTTAAGGAAGCCTGCGATGAAACCCCAGAACGCACCGGCCGCCACGCCGGCGGCGATGGCCAGTACCAGGTGGATCACCGGTGGCAGCTTGACGATCAGGCCGACGTAGCCGGACCCGAACGCGCCCGCGATCACCTGGCCGTTGCCGCCGATGTTGAACAGGCCGGCCCGAAACGCCAGCGCCACCGACAGACCGGCCGCGATCAGCGGCGTCGCGGTGTAGATGGAGTTGCTGAGCGGGCCGAACACCTGCGACAGCGTAGAGGCGTGCGTCGGGTCGAAGATGGCGCCCTCGAACAGCGCGATGAAGGCATCCCGGAAGGTGAACCAGCCGTCGCGCAGCGCGTCACCCGGAGAGCTGAAGAAATAACCGAGATCGGTACGCACCTGCTGGTCGGAGAAGACCACCATGAGGTTGCCGATGATCAGCGCCAGCACGATGGCCAGCACCGTGACCACCCAGGACCGGTTGCGCCGGTTGGCCGGCCGCGGTTCGTCGGGCAGGCCGGCCGCGGTGGGGGCGATGGACAGTTCGGTGGTCATCGAAGCGTCCCTCCTCGGTCGTCCAGCTCGGTGGGTGGCGCCGTCGTTGCGTCCCCGGTCGAACTCCCGTCGGCCTGCTCGGTGCCTTCTCGGCCCTGCGCTTCTTGCGATGCTCGCTCGCTGTCGCCTTCGGTGCCCTCTGCTCGGCTCCCCGCTCGCTGCGCTTCTTGCGATGCTCGCTCGCTGCCGCCTTCGGTGCCGCCTTCAGTGCCGCCTTCGGTGGCGAGGAGCAGGTCCTGCTCGGCCAGCAGGCTGTGCCGCTCAGCGGCCTCTGCCACCGCCTGCTCGGCGGGCACGCCGGCCATCATCAGCCCCACCTCGTCCCGCGAGGCGCCGGCGGGCAGCTCACCGATGATGCGGCCGCGGTACATCACCAGGATCCGGTCGGCCAGCGCCAGCACCTCGTCCAACTCGGTGGAGACGAGGACCACCGCGGTCCCGTTGTCCCGTTCGGCAACGATCCGTTTGTGGATGAACTCCTGCGCCCCGACGTCCACCCCGCGGGTCGGTTGGGATGCGATGAACACCCGCAGCGGCCGCGACATCTCACGCGCGATGACCACCTTCTGCTGGTTGCCACCGGACAGGGTGGCCGCCGGCAGCTCCACCGACGGCGTCCTGATGTCGAACTCGGCGACCCGCGCGCGGGCGTTGTCGGCGATCCGGTCCAGCCGCAGCGACAGCCCGCGGGCGAAGTCCGGTCGGTCATAGAGATCCAGCACCAGGTTCTCCGCGACCGTGAATCCACCGACGATGCCGTCATGCTGCCGGTCCTCCGGCACGAATCCGACGCCACGACCGAGGATCTCGCTGATCGACGAGCCGGCGATGTCGGCACCTTCGATCACGATCGCGCCGGCTCGTGGAATGCGCAGCCCGAGCAACGCCTCGACCAGCTCCTCCTGGCCGTTGCCCTGCACGCCGGCCAGCGCCACGATCTCACCACCCGCGACGGAGAAACTCACCCCGTCCACGGTGACCTGGCCGCGGTCGTCGGCGACGGTCAGCTCGCGCACCTCCAGCGCCACCGCACCGGGTGCGGCCGGTGGCTTGTCCACCACCAGGCTGACGTTGCGGCCCACCATCATCGCCGCGAGTTCGGCCTCGGACGCGGTGGGCTCGGCCGAACCGACCACCTTGCCACGCCGGATGACGGTGATCCGGTCGGCGATCGCGCGCACCTCGCGCAGCTTGTGGGTGATGAAGACGATCGAGGTGCCGCCGCTGCGCAACTCGTTCATCACCCGGATCAGGTCGTCGATCTCCTGCGGGGTGAGCACCGCGGTCGGCTCGTCCAGAATGAGCACCTTGGCCTCGCCGAGCAGCGCCTTGAGGATCTCCACGCGCTGCTGGACGCCGACCGGCAGGTCGGCCACCAGGGCGTCCGGGTCGACGTCCAGGCCGTACTGCTCGGACAATTCGCGCACCCGGGTACGCGCGGTGCGGCGGTCGAGCCGGCCGAACGGCCCGGAGGTCCACTCGTGGCCCAGCATCACGTTCTCGGCCACCGTGAAGACCGGCACCAGCATGAAGTGCTGGTGCACCATGCCGATGCCGGCGGCCAGCGCATCACCCGGCCCGGTGAAGCGCTGCGGGACCCCGTCCAGCAGGATCTGGCCACCGTCCGGCTGGTACATCCCGTACAGCACGTTCATCAGGGTCGACTTGCCGGCCCCGTTCTCCCCGAGCAAGGCGTGGATATCACCGGGTTCGACCACCAGGTCGATCGCATCGTTGGCGGTCAGGGAGCCGAACCGCTTGGTGATCTGCTGCAGCTCGAGGCGCACGCTCACTCCCCCATCTAGGCTGTCGAACCCGCCGCTCGGCCGAACGCTGCTCTGCCGAAATGCTCGGCCGGTATACGAACGACGCTGCGCTGGTCATCAAACCAGCGCAGCGTCGTTCTTCAAAGAGCCGGGCCGAGTAGCTCCCGGTGCGATCGCCGAACTACTTCGGCTGGGACGGCGAGGTGATGCTGATCTTGCCGCTGATGATGTCCGACTTGACCTGATCCAGTTCGGACTTCAGCGACGAGTCGATCTTGGAGTCGAACTCGTGGAACGGCGCCAGTGCCACGCCGTTGTTGGCCAGCGTGCCGATGTAGTCGGTGGTCGCATAGTTGCCGGCGGCGGAATCCTCGACCGCCTTGGTCACCGCGTCGGCGATGTTCTTCACGGCCGTGGACAGGAACACCGAGGAGTACTGCGGTGCCGAGACCACACCGTCGGTGTCGACCCAGATCACCACCGCCTTGCCGGAGGACTTCGCGTACGCGGCGCTGCCCAGGCCGGTGCCGCCGGCGACCGGGAAGATGACGTCCGCACCCTGGTTGACGAAGTTGGTCGCCAGTTGCTGGCCCTTGTTCTGGTCGGTGAAGGATGCGGAGAAGCTGCCGTTCTGGCTCTTCTCGTCCCAGCCCAGCACCTGGACGCTCTTGCCCTTCTGCTGGTTGTAGTAGTTCACGCCCTCCTGGAAGCCGTCCATGTAGACGGTCACCGGCGGGATCTTCAGGCCGCCGTAGGTCGCCACCTTGCCGCTCTTGGAGTAGCCGGCGGCGAGGTAGCCGGCCAGGAAACCGGCCTGCGCGGTGTTGAACTGCAGGCCCTCGAGGTTGGTGCCGTTACCGGCCGAGTCGACCTCCACGAAGTGCTGGTTGGAGTCCGCCTTGGCAGCCGCGGTGGTGGCGTCGGCCATCAGGCCGCCCACGGTGACGATCAGGTTGCAGTTCTGGCTCTTCAGCGAAGAGATGTTGGTGTTGTAGTCGGTCTCCTGCTTGGACTGCACGTAGGAAACCTTGGCCTTGCCGTCCGACTGCGCCTTCTGCATGCCCTGCCAGGCGGCGGCGTTGAAGGACTTGTCGTCGATGCCGCCGATGTCGGTGACCATGCACGCCTTGTAGTTGGCGCTGCTGGAGCTGCTCCCCGAGGTGCCACCGCCTCCGGCGTTGTCGGTGCTGCTGCCCTTCTTCGAGCCACAGCCGGCCAGCAGCAGCGCCGCCGCGGTGGCGGTCGCGAGCACCGCCGTGGTCCGGTGGGTGGTCAGAAACTGACGCAAGACCCTCTCCCTCTTCGTGTCCGGTCGCATACGGGAACAAACCCCGATCGCCGGTACCGTAGCCCCCGGCACCGGTCGGGAAAAATTCGGCACCCCGGACCGTCATCACATTGTTGTGCTGCTCGATCGCGGACGGGCCTCGACGTCCGGCTGCCGGGGGCGAAGATCAACCGATCGACGGCTCCCGACGCGGTCGACATCCGGCTCGTCGAGCGGCTAAAACCGGGCGTTTCGGCCGGCCGTCCGCCGGTGCCCGCCGACCGCTGTCCGACGCGTCACAACCCGGACGTCCGAATCGGCCGACCGAGCACTCGCGACTACTGTCGAATACGCCCGGTGGGTAGTGCTTTCCGCCGACGTAGCCGGCAGCCTGCCGGCTCGGCAAGGCAAGGAGATCGGGTGTCGACTGATACCAATTCAGGAGCTGGCGCTGGTACCACTTCGGGAGCCGGCGCTACCGGCCGGCTCGCTGGCACGCTGTACCGAGGCCGCGAGGGCATGTGGTCCTGGGTGATGCATCGGATCACCGGCGTGCTGACCTTCTTCTTCCTGTTCGCGCACGTGCTGGACACCGCGCTGATCCGAGTGTCGCCACAGTCCTACGACACGGTGATCGCCACCTACAAGAATCCGGTGGTCAACCTGCTCGAACTGGGCCTGGTCGGAGCGGTCCTGTTCCACGCGCTGAACGGCCTGCGCATCATGGCGGTCGACTTCTGGAGCCGGGGGCCGCAGTTGCAGCGGCAGATGCTGTGGCTGATCGTCGCGGTCTGGGTGGTGGTGATGGTGCCGGGAGCGTTCTTCATGCTCAAGCACTCGGTCGAGCAGATCGTCGGGAGCTGACCAGGATGAGCGCGCTCGAGGCCCCCCGCTCGCCGCAGCGCCGGATACGCGGCCGCACCAACACTGAACTCTACGCGTGGTTGTTCATGCGGGTGTCCGGAGTACTGCTGGTGGTACTGGTGCTCGGGCACCTGTTCATCATGAACATCCTCGACGGCGGGGTGCAGCGGATCAACTTCGGTTTCGTGGCCGGCCGGTACGCCTCACCGTTCTGGCAGGTGTGGGATCTGCTGATGCTCTGGCTTGCCCAGATCCACGGCACGAACGGCTTGCGCACCATCATCAACGACTACACCCGCGCGGACGCCACCCGGTTCTGGTTGAAGATGGCGCTGTACACCGCCTCGACACTGGTGATCGCGCTGGGCACGCTGGTCATCTTCACCTTCGACCCGAACACCTCCTAGCCGGCCGCCGCCAGCCCGGCCCGGATTTCCCCGCAGGAATCGAGGCATCGCATTGCAGAGGCACAACTACGACGTGGTGATCGTAGGCGCCGGCGGCGCCGGCATGCGGGCCGCGCTGGAATCCTCTACGCGGGCCCGTACCGCCGTGCTGACCAAGCTGTACCCCACCCGTTCGCACACCGGTGCCGCACAGGGTGGCATGTGCGCCGCGCTGGCCAACGTCGAGGACGACAACTGGGAGTGGCACACCTTCGACACCGTCAAGGGCGGTGACTACCTGGTCGACCAGGACGCGGCAGAGGTGATGTGCCGCGAGGCCATCGACGCGGTACTGGACCTGGAGAGGATGGGGCTGCCGTTCAACCGCACGCCGGCCGGCCGGATCGACCAGCGCCGGTTCGGCGGCCACACCCGCAATCATGGCGAGGCCCCGGTCCGCCGGTCGTGCTACGCCGCCGACCGCACCGGCCACATGATCCTGCAGACGCTGTACCAGAACTGCGTCAAGCAGGGTGTCGAGTTCTACAACGAGTTCTACGTGCTGGACCTGCTGCTCACCGCGCGTCCGGACGGCACCGAGGTGGCCTCCGGCGTCGTCGCCTACCAGCTTGCCACCGGCGAGATCCACGTCTTCAACGCCAAGGCGGTGGTGCTGGCCACCGGCGGTTTCGGCAAGGTCTTCAAGACCACCTCGAACGCGCACACGCTGACCGGGGACGGGATGGGCGTGGTCTGGCGGCGTGGTTTGCCGTTGGAGGACATGGAGTTCTTCCAGTTCCACCCGACCGGCCTGGCCGGGCTCGGCATCCTGCTCTCCGAAGCCGCGCGTGGTGAGGGTGCGATCCTGCGCAACGCCGACGGCGAGCGGTTCATGGAGCGCTACGCGCCCACCATCAAGGACCTGGCCCCGCGCGACATCGTGGCCCGGTCGATGGCGAACGAGGTTCGAGAGGGTCGCGGCGCCGGCCCGAACGCCGACTACGTCCTGCTGGATCTCACCCACCTGCCGCGCGAGCAGATCGACGCCAAGCTTCCCGACATCACCGAGTTCGCCCGTACCTATCTGGGTGTGGAGCCCTATACCGAGCCGGTGCCGGTGTATCCGACCGCGCACTACGCGATGGGCGGGGTGCCGACCAGCGTCGACGCCGAGGTGCTACGCAATAACGTCGACGTGGTGCCCGGCCTGTACGCGGCCGGCGAGGTGGCCTGCGTCTCGGTGCACGGCTCCAACCGGCTGGGCACCAATTCACTGCTGGATATCAACGTGTTCGGCAAGCGTGCCGGTATCGCCGCGGCCGAGTACGCCGGTCGGGTCGAGCTACCCGAACTGCCGGACGCGCCGCAGGTCTTCGTGGCCGGCCTGGTCGACCGGCTGCGCACCTGCACCGGGGGCGAGCGGGTCAGCGTGATCCGCACCGAACTGCAGCACACCATGGACCGCAACGCGCAGGTGTTTCGTACCGAGGAGTCGCTGGCCCAAGCGCAGGCGGACATCGCCGCACTGAAGATGCGGTACGAGCAGGTGGCCATCGCGGATAAGGGGAAACGGTACAACTCCGAACTGCTGGAGGCCGTCGAATTGGGTTTCCTGCTGGATCTGGCCGAGGTGCTGGTGGTCAGTGCGCGCAACCGCAAGGAGTCGCGCGGTGGCCATGCCCGGGAGGACTTCCAGCAGCGCGACGACGACAACTACATGAAGCACACGATGGCCTACCGGCAGCCGGACGGCGAGATTCGGCTGGACTGGAAACCGGTGGTGGTCACCCGCTACCAACCGATGGCCCGCAAGTACTAGCCACGCAAGTATCTAGGAGCGTCCGCTTCCCATGACCGCTGTCTCCGAACGCAAGACCTTCCGCCGACCGGCCGAGACGCCACCGCCGCGGCAGGTTTCGGTGAAGATCCGCCGGTACAACCCGGAGGTGTCCGACGAGGTCGCCTGGGTCACCTACACGGTTACCGCCTACCCGACCGACCGGGTGCTGAACCTACTGATGCGGATCAAGGACGAGCAGGACGGCACGCTGACCTTCCGGCGATCCTGCGCGCACGGCGTCTGCGGCTCGGATGCGATGCGGATCAACGGCGTGAACCGACTGGCCTGCAAGGTACTGATGAAGGACATGCCGGCCAAGCTCACCATCGAACCGATCAAGGGCCTGCCGGTCGAGAAGGATCTGGTCGTCGACATGGAGCCGTTCTTCGAGGCATACCGGGCGATCAAGCCGTTCCTGATCACGCAGGGCAACCCGCCGACCAGGGAATGGCTGCAATCGCAAGCAGATCGCGATCGGTACGACGACACCACGAAGTGCATCCTGTGCGCGGCCTGTACCACGTCCTGCCCGGTGTTCTGGACCGACGGCTCGTACTTCGGGCCGGCCGCGATCGTCAACGCGCACCGGTTCATCTTCGACTCGCGGGATACCGCCGCCGAGGAGCGGCTGGAGATCCTCAACGACCGTGAGGGAGTTTGGCGCTGCCGCACCACCTTCAACTGCACCGAGGCATGCCCGCGCGGCATCGAGATCACCAAGGCCATCAAGGAGGTCAAGCAGGCCTTGATCTACCGCCGGGTCTGAGCGGCTGGACCCTGACCATTCACCGGACTTGACCGTTGGGCCTACTGACGTTCGGTTTTGTCGATGCTGGACACACTTAACCACTAATTTGCGGCATGGTCTCGTTTCTGTCGGCCTGGCATGGTTGTATCTGCTCCGGTGCCCGTCCGGGTACCGTCCATCCGTCACGAAAGGGTGGCGTAGGTGCACAAATCTGCACGCTCCCTCACCGCGCTGACCGGTGCCGCCGTGCTCGCAACCGGAATGCTGGCACTGCCTGCCGCCGCATCATCCGGGCGCAGCACGCTGGCCGGCAGTCAACCTTCCTGGGCCAACGCCAATGCGCTGCGTTCCGACGCTCCGGCGACCGACTACGTCAACATCCGGGTCAACCTGGGTTGGCGCGACGAGGCCGCGGCCCAGCAAACGGCCCTCGCGATAGCCACACCAGGTTCCTCCACATATCACCAATACCTGTCTCCGGCACAGTTCCGGCAGCAGTTCGCCCCTTCCCAGAGTGACGTGTCCGCCGTCCAGCAGTTCCTGCGCAACGCCGGCTTCTCGATCGTCGACACGCCTTCCAACAACCACTTCGTGGCCGCCGAGGGCACCGTCGCGCAAGCCGAGGCCGCGTTCGGAGCACAGCTCGGCGAGTACTCCGCGTACGGCCAGACGCTGCGCGCGCCCGAGTCCGCGGTGTCCGTGCCGTCCTCGCTGGCCGGCATCGTGCAGAGCGTCACCGGGCTCGACCAGAGCTTCGTGCTGCTCGGTACCGACAACACCCAAGGAAACTCGCCCAAGCAGAATCACGGCGCTCCCGGCATCGGATTCCGGGCCGGCCAGCCGTGCTCGATGTGGTACGGCGAGAAGACCGTCGCTACCCCGAACGCCCCGGCCTACGGCACCAGCACCAAGCCGATCGCCCCGTGCGGCTACACGCCGGCCCAAGTGCGCGGCCTCTACGGCCTGGACGGTGTGGCGGCCAACGGCAGCGGCCAGACCGTCGCATTCGTCGGCGCGACGGCCAGCCCAACCCTGGTCCAGGACGTGACCCAGTACAGCTCGCTGCACAGCCTGCCGGCCCCGTCGATCACCGAGATCGTGGCGCCGGGCGTCTACCAGCACCCGGACACCCCGCAGCAGGTCCCGGGTGACTTCTACGGCGAGGAGACCCTCGACGCCGAGGCCATCCACACCACCGCGCCCGGTGCCAAGCTGCTCTACGTCGCCTCGTCCAACGCCTACCAGGACTTCGACGCCTCGATCAACCACATCGTGGACCGGCACCTGTCCAACATCATCTCGATCAGCTACGGCTTCGGCGGTGAGGGCGTGCCGCAGGGCTTCATCAACAGCCTGAACGACACGTTCATCCAGGCGGTCGCCACCGGCATCGGCGTCTACGTCTCCAGCGGTGACAGCGGTGACGAGGTGACGCGGTTCGGCTCCCCGCAGGTCGACTTCTACGCCGACAGCCCGTTCGTGACCGCGGTCGGTGGCACCTCGGCCGCCGTCGTCCCGGCCGGCAGCGCTCCGGCCGGACTCGGCTACGGCGCCGCTGACGACCCGGCATCCGCGGTGAACCAGCCGGGTTGGCGGCGCAGCTTCGAGGTCGGCTGGCAGACCGGGCTCGACCCGATCAGCTCGACCGCGACGGATCACATCTCCGGTGCTCCGTACGAACTGGACGGCACCTTCGCCGCACCGCTGCCGGGCTCGTTCAGCGGTGGTGGCGGCGGTGGCGTCAGCCAGGTGTTCGCCGAGCCGAGCTACCAGCGCAACGCGATCGGTTCGTACTCCGGCCGGGCCGTTCCGGACATCAGCGCGCTGGGCGACCCGTCGACCGGCTTCCTGGTGGGCCAGACCCAGACGTTCAGTAACGGCACCTACTACGACGAGTACCGCATCGGCGGCACCTCGGTCGCAGCGCCGCTGACCGCCGGCATGGCCGCCGTCGCCGACCAGGTCGCGGGCAGTCCGCTGGGCTTCTTGAACCCGCGGATCTACCAGGCCTACGGCACCAACTCGTCGGCGTTCTACGACGTCGACCAGGCCGACAACTTCGGCACCTCGGTGAACTCGCCGTTGCCGTCGATGGTGCGGGTCAACTACCTCAACAGCGAGAACGCCGCGAACGGCCTGAGCTACAGCCTGCGCACCGAGGAGGAGCCCAACCAGACGCTGCACAGCACGCGTGGCTATGACACCGCTACCGGAGTGGGGACGCCGAACGGCGCCAGCTTCTTCGCGGCGGTCAGCGCTCCGTAGATTCCGTTCGACAGGTAATCCGAGTTCCCGTTTCGACAGGTAATCCCGAGTTCCCGTTTCGACAGGTAATCCCGAGTTCCTGTTTCGACAGGTAATCCCGAGTTCCTGTTTCGACAGGTAATCCCGTTCAGTCAGTGGGGGTGCTCGCCCGAGAGGGTGGGCACCCCCACTGCCGTACACACCCTCACCCCGCTGCCGCGCGCGCCCCAGTTGATCTTCATAAAATTCAAGCGCCATGACGGCCAGCAACTATGAAGATCGCCTCATCGCAGCACTCGCCGAAGCTGAACGGCGATCAACTCGGGCTGGCCACGGACAATGACGCTAGGAAACCGAAGGACAACAGCTCCGCTTATGACTAACTCGTTCTGTCGAAGTTGGTCATCCCACCAGCGCTTGGTCGACAGGTGTATCGCCCCATCCACCTCGACAACGAGGAGCCGACCGCCCGGCAGCCGCCAACTGGCATCCAGGTACCGTCGGCGACCTAGGCTGTCACGCCTGATTCGCTGCTGCTCTGGAGGCGGCAGCTGAGCACGCCGACAGAGCCGGATGAAATCAATTTCGCTCAGCGCTTGCGCACCACCGATGATGTCGTGCATTGCGCTGAGCAGGATGCGTCGATGGCGCAACCGAGGTGACATCCTCAGCGTTTGTTGCAAGGCCTTCGCATCGATCAACCGCTGCTGAACGCCGGCGGCAAGGATGCCACAGGCTGGTCGCGATGAGCTGAAGCTAGCCGCCGCAAGCAGTAGTGCTCCGTCCAACGCGTGGCATCGATAGCCGCCCAAGGTCGGCACGGGCCACAAAGACGTCCGGTGAAGTGTGAGAGGAAGCTGGGCGCGAGACACCGATGCGGCGCCGGGCGGTCCGAGGACGTGGATCTCCGGTCGTTCCCAGCCTGACAAACCCGCGAACTCAGCGGCAGTGAAGGATGTCAACAAGGACCGACGCCCGGCATTCACCAAGCCGGCGCGCCAACGTTCGTGCTGGGTCAACGTGCCCGAATGCAGGACAATCGCCCGCCCACAGCGCTGCCAACGATCGGCAGCCAAGTTCGCTCGGATCACCGAATCGGTCACTCCAATCGCGTGCAGATCTGCCGCCGACCACACCATTCGTGGTCGACCGATCCCGCGAGCTCGTTGTGCAGCCTGACTGAACATCACTCAAGCATTGACGCGAAGTGGTCCGGTCGGAGATGGCCAATCACATTTGTGGACAGCGATTTTGCGATCTTCATAGTTTTCGAACGTCAGAACGACGGGAACTTATGAAGATCGCGGGGACGGGTAGATCGCGGGCGGACGGGCAGAGCGCGGGCGCTAGTGCAGCGGGACGATGTCGGGGGCGCCGAGCCGGGCCGCGTCGGCGGTGGCGTCGTCCGGCTGCTGCTGTGATTCCCGCTCGGCGGCCACCCGGGCCAGGTAGTGCTCGACCTCGGTCGCGGTGTGCGCGGCATCCCAGCCGAGCTCCTTGGCCATCAGCTCGGCCACCACCGGCGCGGCCGAGACGCCGCGGTCCCAGCCTTCGATGGAGGCCCTGGTCCGTCGGGCCAACACGTCGTCCAGATGCCGCGCACCCTCGTGACTGACCGCGTATGCCGCCTCTGCCAGCAGGTAGCCATCCACCCCCGGGATCGGTGCGGCCAGCGTCGGATCGGCCTCGATCAACTGCAGGACCTCGCCGATCAGGCTGCCGTACCGACCGAGCAGGTGGTCGATCCGCGCCACATGCAGCCCGGATCGGGCGGCGAGTTGTAGCCGCTGGTTGCGCATCCCCTGCCAGCCCTCGGCACCCAGTAGCGGAATGTCCTCGGTGACCGACTCCGGCACCAGGCCGTCCGTCAGGCCGGCAAGGCCACGCACCGCCTCGTCCACCGCGTCGCGAGCCATCACCCGGTAGGTGGTGTACTTGCCCCCGGCCACCACCACCAGGCCGGGCACCGGATGGGCCACCACGTGCTCGCGAGACAGCTTCGAGGTCAGCTCCGACTCCCCCGACAGCAGCGGCCGCAGTCCTGCGTACACGCCCTCGACATCTGCCCGGGACAGCGGTGAGGTCAGCACCGAGTTCACCCGATCGAGCAGGTAGTCGATATCCCGGGCACTGGCCGCCGGATGCGCCAGATCCAGGTTCCAGTCGGTGTCGGTGGTTCCGATGATCCAGTGCCAACCCCAGGGAATCACGAACAACACGCTGGTCTCGGTGCGCAGGATGAGCCCGGTGCTCGACTGCAGCCGGTCCCGCGGCACCACCAGGTGCACGCCTTTGGAAGCCCGGACATGGAACTGGCCACGAGTATCGGCCAGTTGTTGCGTCTCGTCGGTCCACACGCCGGTCGCGTTGATCACCTGCTTGGCCCGCACCTCGAACCGCTCGCCGGACTCCAGGTCGACGACCCGAGCGCCGGTCACCCGCTCGCCCTCGCGCAGGAACCCGGTGACCCTGGCTCGGTTGGCCGCCAGCGCACCGAACGCGGCCGCGGTACGCACCACGGTCATCGTGTGCCGGGCATCGTCTACCTGCGCGTCCCAGTACTGCACCGCGCCGACCAGCGAATCCGGTTTCAAACATGGGGCTTCCCGCAATGCCCGGCGCCGGCTGAGGTGCCGGTGCCGGGGTAGCCCGCGGTTGTTGCCGAGCGCGGTACCCATCGTGTCGTAGAGCAGCACGCCGGCGCCGACGTACGGCCGCTCCCAGCCCCGGTGGGTCAGCGGATACAGGAACGGCACCGGGCGTACCAGGTGCGGGGCGATCCGCTGGATCAGTAACCCGCGTTCGGCCAACGCCTCCCGGACCAGGCCGAAGTCGAGCATCTCCAGGTACCGCAGGCCACCGTGCACCAGCTTGCTGGACCGGCTGGAGGTGCCGCTGGCCCAGTCCCTGGCCTCGACGATCCCGGTACGCAGGCCACGGGTCACCGCGTCCAGCGCGGCACCGGCGCCCACCACACCGCCGCCGACGATGAGCACATCCAGTTCGCCGGCCTCGCGCATGGCCGTCAGCGCATCGGCACGCTGGCGAGGGGACAGCGCCGCGCGAGGAACGTTCATGAAATGCGGGTACCTCTCGATCGAGCTGCGGTATCCAGGGGACTCACTCGACGTCCACCCAGTCCAGGGTACGTTCGACCGCCTTCTGCCAGCCGGCGTAGCCCGCGGACCGCTGCTGCTCGCTCGATGCCGGCTGCCAGCGCTGGTCCTGCTGCCAGTTGGCGCGCAGCTCGTCGGTGTCCCGCCAGAAACCCACCGCCAGGCCGGCCGCGTACGCCGCGCCGAGCGCCGTAGTCTCGGCCACCACCGGACGGCTCACCGGCACGCCGAGGATGTCGGCCTGCAGTTGCATGCAGAGGCCGTTCGCGGTTACCCCGCCGTCCACCTTCAGCACCTCCAGCCGTACGCCGGAATCGGCCGCCATGGCGTCGGCGACGTCCCGGCTCTGGTAGCAGATCGCCTCCAGCACGGCCCGAGCCAGGTGGGCCCTGGTGTGGTAGCGGGACAGCCCGACCAGCGCCCCGCGGGCGTCGGAACGCCAGTACGGCGCGAACAGCCCGGAGAAGGCCGGCACGAAGTAGCAGCCGCCGGCGTCGGACACCTGCCCCGCCAGCGCCTCGATCTCGGCGGCCTCGGCGATGATGCCCAGCTGATCGCGCAGCTATTGCACCGCCGAGCCGGTCACCGCGATGGAGCCCTCCAGCGCGTACACCGGCTTGTCCTGGCCGAACTGGTAACACACCGTGGTGAGCAGGCCGTGCTCGCTGCGCACCGGTTCGGCGCCGGTGTTGAGCAGCAGGAAGTTGCCGGTGCC
>Ga0157372_10001104_pt1 | contig 29339 bp, 18 predicted proteins | sample C55metaG_FD_115307 | JGI IMG/M metagenome (GOLD analysis project Ga0157372, IMG submission 115307) | Corn rhizosphere microbial communities from Kellogg Biological Station, Michigan, USA - C5-5 metaG | ecosystem: Host-associated > Plants > Roots > Rhizosphere > Soil | place: USA: Michigan...
AATAACGAAGCATTCTCTTCCATCTGTCAGACGGCGAGGCGAGGCCCTCGTGTACCGGAGCTGCTTCAAGTGCATTTACAGCAGTGGATGCAGGATTGGGCGGCGGCGCAACGCGAACTTCTTCGCGGCGACGCTTGACCTCTACGCGGCCGACAAAGCGATACCCGCGTCCTGGAAACGTTGCGATGTACTTGTTTCCGGTCTCGGCCTCGCCAAGGCTTTTACGTAGAACCGAGATGTTTTGGCTTAAATTCGACTGGTCGACAAACTGATCTGGCCAAATGATGGTGAGCAGCTCATCTTTTGTCAGGACTTTATCCCGGTTTTCAACAAGCACAAGAAGAGTCGTAAATACTTTGGGTGTCAGGTCGACGAGCTTATCGCCATATGTGAGAGTTCTTCTATTCGGATTGAGTGTGTAACTATCAAACTGGTAATAAGCGCCGATTCCCAATTCGCCGTTCGCTTGCATTTGATTTTCTCCGCTCGAATCGCTGGCTGATATGGACAATCGACAATCGTGTCTAATCGATTGAATTAATGGGCCTTTGTTTCGCGCCAATGCGAGGTGTTAACAGATCTCAGCCTTGGCCGTATAGTGGTAGTACCAATCATCACGCTGCGCTGACCGTTCGGATAACGGAGGGCCAGTTCTGGTGCAACACCACGGGATGAGAACGGGATCTCGCCGTTTTGAATCACGGCGTCTTCAATTGCTCGTGATGTCCTCCCAACGGAGACTCGGCTAGCGCCACATTCTCTCCCGCCACGGCTCCAAATTCATGGCTCTGAAGCAGGATTTGTATCCCATTCGGAGCACAAATTCCAGACGAACTTTCGCTGCTGCGCAGGCTCCCAACACTGTGCGCGGAGGACTCCTGCCGAAGCCGGCGACACAGAGTGTCCAAAGGATGTGCTGCTTTGTTCGGTTCCAGCAACCGATTCTGGCCCGTGACGCGGCGCATTAAAGATTCGCTCAGCCCCTCATGATAACGCTTGCGGATTTCACAGGCCACACCTTCGCAAAACTTCCATTCCGGCTCAAGGGCCCACTTTCGACATCGACTGGCACTGGCGCCGGTGCCAATTTTAAGAAATGAGTCGATTTTTTAGTTTTTCAAAGCGCCCAAAGAAACCTCCAACGGGTATCGTTGAGCTGTCTATCTAGCAGAAAAATAGACGATTATGGCTCCGGTTCGATCGAAGTTCGGAGATATAGAATTCAGCTTCCGGGTTCTTGACTCGGCTCATTTGCGGCTATACAGTCCACTCAATCAACGGAACTTTGTCGGGCTGCAAGATGATCGCAGCCAGGAGCCAGGAATGAAAAAATTGCACTTGACAGCAAACCAAATTGCGTTTCTCGCAATCGATTGCAATCTAATTTGGCGCTTCCGGTGGTGGTTTCGAGCCCCCCGGCCTAACGGCAATATCGATCCCACAAAACTTCAGATTCCAGGCAGAACCGGAATGCGGGAAGGGCAACTCGCTTCACCGTTTGGGTCATGACTCATCCTGCACATAAGCAGACGGGAGAAACAAAATGAGAAGAATTCGCAATGCAGTACTTTTTGCCAGTGTCGTATTCATCGCATTAGTCGCCACCAAGGGATGGACCCAGACCGCTGCGGGCGGAGTGGCTGGAACCGTAACGGACCCTTCGGGGTCGGTCATTAAAGGTACGGTTATCACTCTGACCAATGGAGCTACCAATGTAGTTCAGACAACGCGCTCTACATCGAGCGGGACCTACGTCTTTGAAGGCGTACCGGTCGGCAGCTACACCTTGAAGGTTGATGCACGCGGTTTTAAGACGTACGTCTTGACCGGTATTCAGGTCCACGTGCAAAGCGTGGTGACCGCCGACATTTCTCTCCAGCTCGGCAGTCTGAGCCAGGAAGTGACCGTCACATCTGCCGTCCCACTCTTACAGGCGCAGGACGCTTCCCTTGGACAGACGATTCCCAGTGCGCAGGTGAACGACCTTCCGTTGAATGGCCGCAACTGGCTCTCCCTCGCCCAGCTCTCCGCTGGAACCTATGCGACGACGGGATCGAACACAGATAACCCAAGCCAGATACAGGCGAATGGCGTGAGCCAAAACCAGGTGGACTATCGGCTGAACGGTATCGACAATAACATCGACGTATTTGAGTCGGGCGCGAACGGCCAGGCCGGCAGTGTCGCACCGGTTCCGGATGCAATCCAGGAATTCAAGCTGCAGGACGGCAACAACAGCGCCGAATTTGGGCAGTTTAGCGGTGCTGTAGTCAACGCGGTGGTCAAATCAGGCACAAATCAGGTCAAGGGAGACGTGTGGGAATACCTGCGCAATGAGGCCCTGAACGCCAACGACTACTTCAATAAACGGAACAACAAGCCGCGGCAGGAGTATCGCCAGAACCAGTGGGGTGGCACAATTGGCGGCCCGGTTTATATCCCCGGCCTCTATAGCGGCAAGAATAGGACTTTCTTCTTCTTCGATTTTCAGCACACAGGCATCACGCAGCAGGCCTCGTTTACCGATACAGTGCCCACAGACAGTATGCGCAGCAGCAATTTCTCCAACCTTCAGGACCTGATCACCGGCAACAGTGGATCGGCTAAGGATGCTCTCGGACGAACATTCTCCCACGGAACCATCCTCGACCCGGAAACAACGCGGCCGGTCACGAAGGGCCAGGTCGATTCCACCACGGGTCTAGTCGCCACCGGAACTGGCTACGTGCGCGATCCGTTTTACACAGGCGGCAGTGTCGCCGGCAAAACGGATTTCACCGGCCTTACCTCGCAACTAAACATCCTTCCGTCGGCGAGAATTGATCCAAAGGCGATCAAGCTGCTCCAGTTGCTTCCCGCTGCAACCAAAGCGGTCCTTCAGAACAATTACTTCGTTACCCCCGCCGCGACTTCGACTGTGAACCAGTACGACGTACGGATCGATGAAAGCATCAATTCCAGCAATTCGATTTGGGGCGTCTTCAGCAGAAGCGTGGCGCTGTACGATTCATACCAGCCCTTCCCCGGCATAGCGGGCGGAGCGCTACAGATAGCTCCGAATGACAGTGAGCCGCACTATGCGATTTCCAGCGGCTACACGCATGTCTTCTCGCCCACACTGGCAAATGACTTCACCTTCGGTTACAACCATGTCGACCACAACTTAACCATACCGACAGCCGGCACGCTCGGCATTCCGGCGCAGTATGGCATTCAGGGCATCCCGCAAATCGCCAACAACGGCGGACTGCCGACTATTGATTACAACGGCTTCACAAGCTTTGGCGGGCGCAGATTTATGCCTACCATTCAAACCACAAGTGGTTTGCAGTTTTTCGATAACGTAATGAAGGTATACGGCCGCCACGAGATTAAGGCAGGCGCCGAATACAACCACATCGTTGGAGACATTACACAGCCTTCCTACAGCAAGGGTGAATTTGGCTTCAACGGATCGTATACGGACGTACCGAACGCAAACAGCAACCTTTTGGGCATCGCGCAGATGTTGCTCACGCCAGGTCCCGCTACGGTCCCAGGCGGTATCGACAACATTGGAGGCCTTAGCTCTTATACGGGATCAAACTATGCCGGTACGGATTACTTTGCGAATTATTACGCCGCCTACTTCCAGGACAACTGGAGGCCCACGCCATCGCTCACTCTGAACCTTGGTGTCCGGTGGGATTACTCATCGCCGTATGGCGAGAGCCAAGGAAACCAGGCTAACTTCCAGGAGGCTGGAGGCGATGGCGCGGGAGGAATCTACTATATTCCGAAAAAAGGATGCGCAGTGGCGCGGTCATCAGCCTTCAATGCGCTGCTCGCGAGCTATAACATCGGCGTCCAGTGCGTTTCCGGCGTCGACGTCAATAAGGCGCAGCGTACTAACTTTGCTCCACGTCTCGGAGTTGCGTATCGAATTACGCCGAACCTTGTGGTTCGCGCCGGCTATGGCATATCTTATGGCGCTTTCGACAATGTAGGATATGGCCAAACCCTGGGAACCAACTATCCGTTCCAGTTCCAGATCAACAGCCCGAGCCTCACCTCGCAGACTCCAGACCTGCTCCCGAATGGCCAGGTGGCAACAATGGAGAACACATTCAATGCCATTAATCTGCAAGATCCATCGCAAGTGTCCGGGTTAGGATTGTCGCTCTCCGGAAAGCAATACGGTTACAAGACTCCCTATGTACAAAGCGTGAACTTTACTGTTCAAGACCAATTTACAAATCGGGACTCAATTCAGGTGGGGTACGTCGGGTCGCTGGGACGAAATTCAGATGTGTTTGGATCCCAAAATTCCCCGTCTCAAATCCTGCCCACGAACGTCAATCAAACCAATTACCGCCCGTTCCCGAGTTTCGCGGCTAATATGCAGAATGTAGCAACGATAGGGATCAGCAACTATAACTCCTTGCAGACTGTTTATCAGCATCAGTTCAAAGACAATTTGGTACTGTTGGCCAACTATACCTATGGTAAGTGCATGTCCAACGGCGGCTCAGGGTTTGGCTACTACGGATTTCGCGCCCAATGGCTGAAAGGCTTTGGCGTTGGCCCGGATTATGCCCTATGCACGAACGACGCCACTCACGTAGCACACGTCTCTGGAGAATACGCTCTGCCCTTCGGAAGGGGACGGCAGTTATTGAGCAGTATCAATAGATTGTCCGATGCCTTGATCGGCGGATGGCAACTCAACTTCATCTATACGTTCCAGACCGGCCAACCTTTCACCGTCGGCTGCCCAACTCGCACAACTTCGGACTTCGGCTGCAATGCGAATCTGGTTCCGGGACAGAATCCTTACGCCGGCCCGCATAACGTGACACAATGGCTGAACCCCAGCGCATTCGCTCAACCACCGGCTGCAACAGCAATTGGGCAGACCGATTTCTCGCCTCTTGGAGGCGCACCAGAACAGGTGCGCGGGCCGGGCTTCTACAATCTCGACGCTTCTGTGTTCAAAAACTTCACCACTGGCCGTGAGACCTCACTCCAGTTCCGTTTGGAGACCTTCAACACACTGAATCATCCGCAGTTCAGCAATCCTGGGCAACTTAACTGGACAACAAGCGGCTTTAGCAAAATCACAGGCGACCGCAATGGCTATCGTATCGGCCAGCTCGCGCTGAAGCTCTTCTTCTGATTGGCATGTTTGTCTCGGCTGCTTATGCAACGCAACATAACGAGCGGAAGATGTCACGCAGATATGAGGAGCTAATAATGTCAGGCAAGCACCGAATTCTGAAATGCGCTCTGATATTGTTGTCCACTGTTTTAAGCATGGGCTGCATCTATGCGCAAACGGCTTCGGTCACGGTGGACACCACGTCGCGTAACTATGTCATCCCGCCGGATTTCGCCGGGCTCGGATTTGAAACAGCTACCGTAACGTCAAACGTCAACCAGGGAGGAGTCGTCGGCAATTTTTGGTCTCCCAACAACACCAAACTGATCACTCTCTTTCAGAACCTGAGCCTTAAGAATTTGCGCATTGGCGGCAGTTCGGTCAATGGTTCCCATCCAACAAACTCCGATATCGATGCATTGTTTCAATGGGTGCCCCTGGCCGGCGTGCATGTCATCTATTCCGTTCCTATCTATTGCCACCAATCCGGAACGCAGCCCTACTACTGCCCCCAGCCATCCGACGATGCTGCAATCGCGGGCTATATCTCGACGGCAGGGTACCAGTCCTCGCTCCAAGCCATTTCCATCGGCAACGAGCAGGACTGGTCCGGTTTCCTCTCCGGGAACGGTGGGACCGACCCGAATATATCGGGTCTTCCGTCTTATCTAACCGACTGGCAAAAGTTCGCTTCCGCGATCGACCAAACGGTTCCGGAAAGTTACGCCTCCCCCGACACGGGATCCTACAGTACAAGCTCATACTATACTGGGAGTTCCTGCGGCACCTCCTATCCCAATGGTGTCTCCTGGACGCAGGGCTTTGCCGATTGCAAAGCCACTTCGGGCGGCATCCTTGCCTCTCAGATCAGCTCCGTCACCCAGCATTTGTATGTTGGAGGTTGCCATTGTTGGACTACTGCCGGCGTTGAGTCTTACCTTTCGCCATCCCAGGCGATCGAAGATATGCTCTCAGGAGACTGGGTGGACAACGACACCGGAAGCGGACCACAACTCGCTACGGGGCCATACGGTCTCGAACCCTATACGCCTTATCAGTGGCTGTACAACCAGAATCTGGCTCCAGTGCTGAGCCACAATTTGGCTTATCGCCTGACGGAATCGAACGCGTATCTCGGTGGCATCGACGGCGCCAGCAACACTTTCACCGGAGCGCTCTGGGCGCTGGATTATATGCACTGGTGGGCAGCGCATGGAGCGGCGGGTGTCAATTTTCATAACAATCAGTGGCTTTACTCGGACACGATCCTGCCCGGCAACCTTCCTGCCACTTATGGACAGCCACCTGTGGTGAAATTTACTGGCGGCAACTGTCCGTCGGTCTGCGGAAATGCAGGCGCATTTGTGAGCAGCACGGGGTCCAAAGTGACATCAATCACCGTGAACAACGGGGGAGTCTACACCACCGCGCCCACCGCAGTCACGATTGATCCTCCGTGCTCAGGCACTGGTTGCACAACTGCAACTGCCACGGTCCAAACGGCCCCGATTTCGGGCACTAATCCTACGCAATATGAGGTTACAGGCGTAACGATCACCAATGGTGGTGCCGGCTATCTGCCCGCAGGCTGCCAAAACAGCAGTGGTGTATCGGAACCATGCGATGATTGGGTAGTCACCCCCAAGGGATACGGCCTCAAAGCGTTCGACCTGGGTGGCCACGGCTATGCTGAGACCGTGACTCTTACTGATTCACTAAACCCAACCAGTCAAGCCACCGCTTATGCGGTTGGTTCCGGACTTACCAGCTATGTAACTTTCATCAATAAAACAAACAGTGTGAGGGGTAACAGCGCTACAGTCAGCCTCACCATTCAGCCGACGGGTTTCAGCACGGCCAGCGGCGCCTACATGACGTTGACGTCCGGCACAGCCGGCGATCCGACTCCAAAAGCCGCGACGCTAGCCGGCCAGACCATCAGCAACAACTCACCTTGGCTTGGCAGATGGACGCCGCTCTCACCCGACACGTCCGGCTCGCTGACTCTATCTGTACCCGCGGCTGCGGCGGTAGTGGTGAGGATTGACGCCGCAGGCGAACTCTCCGGGCCAATCCAGATGAACCAGAACGGCGCGTTGGAGATGTTTGCTATTGGATCTGGCGGCGCCGTGGAACACGACTGGCAAAAAGCCGCCAACGTACCGCAAAGTCCCTCAATGGATTGGAACGGCTGGACGGGTTCAGGTTTCAGCGGCGTCAGTTCGATAGGCGGGAGCGCAGTTGTCAAGAATCAGGACAACACGTTGCAAGCTTTCGTGCCGACGAGCGGAGATGTGTATTGGACTCAGCAGCCTTCGCCCGGCGGGGGCGCGTGGACGCCCTGGACCGACATGACCAGCAGCGCAGGGCTGGGTCTGGCAAATTTGGCAGCCGGGAATAACCCCGATGGCAGCTTGAGTGTTTTTGGTCTCAACAGCAATGGTGTGATCTATACCATTTCCGAAAACGCGCCTGAAATAGGCTGGGCTACCAGTTGGACCCCGCTAAATACTGGAAGCGGAGACCCCACAATTAAGCCTGGATACGTCGTGGCCCACAACCTTGATGGCCGCCTGGAACTGTTCGGCGCCGACTCCTCCGGTAATGTCTGGCATTGCTGGGAGAAGACCACCGGGGCTGGCTGGAGCGGCTGGCAGGAACTGACTGGCGTGCAGTTGAATACCCAACTGGCAGTGGCGCGAAATCTTAGTGGTGACTTGCAGCTCTTTGGTGTAGATTCCTTCGGCAATGTCTGGACGAACGCGCAAACCTCGGCCGGCGGGAGCTGGAACACGAACTGGACTGAGATTACCGGCAAGACGCTCAAACCGGGGATCGTCATAGGACAAAACAAGGACGGTCGCCTGGTGTTGTTCGGCATATCGACACAATCACCTAATGACGTTTGGAATATCTGGCAGCAAGGCTCCGCTGGCGGTAGTTTTGGTGGCAACTGGACCGATATGGGCGGCAGCGGTCTTGATCCAAAGCTGGTTGCGAGCAGCACCGAAGACGAACGCATTCAGCTATTCACCGTCGATAGCAGTGGCAGCGTCTGGTCGGACTGGCAACCTTCTACCGGTGGCGGCTGGAATGGCTGGTCCAATTTTGGAGGCAGTAGCCTTGCCTTTTATCCAGGCCAACCCTGATTCGACAAATTCGACAAGATAACCACTTCAAAAGATCCCTGCCTTGGAGATCTGAGCGTGATTCAACTTCTAATCGCTCTCCGAGCCAGGAAGAGACGCAGGTCTAACTTTTTCGAATGCATGCGCTACGCAGATCGACCCACGCATTTTTTGCTCCCAGCAGGGGATACGACTATGCAACAACTCAAAATCGGAGGGAGATTTGAAGCGGAATGCGACTGTGTACGTCATTTGGATACTGGGGTTACTGCCCGGGGTTTTAGCAGCGCAGACGAAGGTTGAAATCTCGGTGAATGCCGATTACCTGAGCATGGCGGAGCGCGAGCCGATCGCGCCAGATTTTGCCGGTTTGAGCTTTGAGATCACCAGCGTAATGCCGGGTACCAATGGCCTCGCGACCGGCGTCCACCTCTTCGATCCAGATGCTAATCCGCAACCGCTCGCCCTATTCCAGCAAATAGGCATCAAGAGCCTGCGCGTGGGTGCCGCAACAGGCGATGGCTGCCGGACACCGTTTCCTACCCGCGCCGATCTCGATGCGCTCTTTCATTTTGCCCAGCAGGCTAATCTCAAAATCATTTACCAGTTTCGGATGCTCAATCCAGCTTCGTGCAGGATTCCCGATCTGGCGCAACAAAGTGCTGAGACTGCGCAGTACATTTGGAGCCACTATTGGCAGAACATCGCTGCGCTGAGTACCGGCAATGAGGACGATTACCACACGGCGCATAGCTTCTGTACTAACAGCAGCGAGTGCGCTTGCATTTCGGGCAAGGGCTGCTCGTACCATGGCGACGATCCGCGCTGCACGCAGGCGCGCTCGGGCAAGTCGGCTCCGGATCTCGTAATCCGCGATCCGGCGATGTATGAGGTCGGCATTTCCGAGGCGATGACCAATGCCGGAAGTGCTTTTCCCTCGTATCTAGACGAGTGGTGGAAGTACATCGGCGCGATCACTGCGAAACCGGGGCTGGCGCATGTTCCTGTCGCAGGTCCAGATGCCTTCTCTTATACGTTGGAGGCGCGGTTCAATGGCAACGTCTGCGGATCGAGATTTACGACAGCGGCGTGGCCGGAATTGCTGGCCACCTGCGAGAAGAGCGACCCGAAAATCAACTTTCTGGCCTCGTTTGGCCATTACTACGTGGGCGGTGGAATTGCATCCGGCGAGTACACACTCACAGCCGCGGAGGGCATCGCCAACATGCTTTCTCCTGCGTGGCTGGAGGCCGATGAGATCACGCCTGAACCTGCGCAGCCGTCCGGGATTCCGCATGACCGGCAACTGGTCTACACGCCCTACTCTTGGCTCTACAAGAACGACTACGAGCCCATTCGCAAGCTTGGGACTAAATTCAGGCTCACGGAGTCGAACGATTACTTGGGTGGCGTTCCCGGTGGGAGCAATTCGTTTGCCTCGGCGCTGTGGGCGCTCGATTACATGCACTGGTGGGCCGAGCACGGCGCAAGCGGCGTGAACTTCCATAATAACCAGTGGATTTATACCGACACGCTCGTCCCGCGGAACAATCTTTGGAAGGCGCCCGGGATTTGCGCCCAAGGTCCCTGCGGGGATTACTACGCTACTCCGAAAGGCTACGGCATCAAAGCTTTTAACCTCGGCGGCCACGGCTACCCTATGCAGACATCCGTGCGCGTTGTTGATGCGCCGAAGGATTGGAGCCTGACGGCGTATGCAGTGGGCGCCGGGCAAGATCTGTACATCACAGTGATCAACAAAATGCAGGGTCACAAGCCCGAACATGCGGCCCGGGTGATCATTATTCCGAAGGGGGAGCCGTTCGCGAAGGCGAGCGTCGCGACCATGATGCTGTCATCGGGAGTTCCTGGCGATTCAACCCGTCTAGCCGCGCAACTCGCCGGTGCGACGATTGCCAATACCGGGGAGCAGTGGCGTGGCGTTTGGACTCCGCAAAGCGCCGATGTTTCCGGCCACGTGACGCTGATGATCGAGCCCGCAACGGCCGTGATTGTCCGCTTCCATGCCGGCAGTCGCTACGCCGGGCCCATCGGCATCAACGAGAACGGCGCGCTAGAAATCTTCGCCGCCGACCTGCAGGGGCGGCCTTGGCATGCGTGGCAGAAGACCAGCGGCGATCTGGTAACCGAGCCGAACAGCGCTGCCAATCGTTGGAGCAACTGGAGTGATGAATTCTCGGACGGCCTGCCAGCCGTGAGCGGCGGTTTGGCCATCGCTCGCAATCAGGACAATACCCTACAGGCCTTCGCCGCGACTGCGCAGGGCGTGTACACGGCTCGCCAGGAAACGTCGGGCGGCACTTGGAGCCGGTGGGTGATTCTGGGAGGATCAGGCCGTTCACTGAGTGGAGTGCAGGCGGCGCAGAATGCTGATGGGAGCCTGAGCGTTTTCGGCCTCGATGGGGCTGGAGATTTGTGGATGTCAACGGAGGCGGCACCCGGCGTGGCATGGTCGTCGTGGAAGATGCTGCCGAAGCTCGCGGGGGGAGTGCAGCGCGGTTTTGCGGTAGCGGAGAATCTAAATGGGAGAATCGACGTCTTCGTGCTGGACGGGAGTGCGCACTCGGCGCTGTGGCGGATCGGGCAGACGCTCGAGAATGGCTGGGACGAGTACTGGTCCTGTCTCGGCGCGCCGCACGGGCAGATTCTCCAGCCGGGCTTGCAGGTGGGCAGAATCCTGGCAGGAAACCTGGCGGTCTTCGCACTGGATCGGAGCGGTGGTGACCATGGCGGAAACATTTGGAGCATCGCACAGGAATCGCGGGAAGGAGCCTGGCGTGGCTGGTCGGCGCTGCCTGTCGTGCGTGGAGCTTCATTGCGCTCCGGCTTCGTAAATATGCAGAATTCGGACGGCCGCTTCGAACTGATTGCCGCAGGATCGAACGGAAAAGTCTACAGGCTTGCAGAACAAGCGGACGGCCGCTGGGGAGACACCTGGGCGGCTATCGGCGGAGGAAACGGCGTGAATCTGACGGATTCAGTCTTTGTTGCGGGCAACACCAATGACGGACGGCTGCAGGTCTTCGCGACGGACGAAAAGGGGATGGCCTATTCCAATTGGCAACAAACGCCGGGGGGCCGATGGCAGAGCCGTTGGAATGCGATGGGTAGACGCAACGGGCTAGCATTCGGCCGATAAAGAAGGCACGCGAATTCGTGCGTGGGATGAGAGCGGGCACCCATTCAAGCTGCGCTGAACTTCGGTGTCGAGGAATACACCAAAATCCCTGTCCCGGTACTCGCAATACTTGTGTGCCCTCACGATTGGAGCCGCTTCTTTCCGAACGATCCTAATCGTAGGGCAGAGCGGCTTGCGGCGGACACTGCTCGCTGCACTGCCCAGGCCGATGCATTTCAACATGGAGTTCCCGGTGCCCGAGTCGTGCGGATTGCTAATGCCGATCACTACGTGTACCGCTCGAACCAGCAACAAGTCATCGATGAGATGAAGAAATTCCTGAGTACTCTCCATTAAGGAGATCAAAAATGAGAAGTCGGCCAGTGTTCAGCGATCTGTGGACAGTTCGACATCAACTGTTGACTTCAGACCAATGCGCTCATCGAACCGGAAACGATGCGGATTACTTCCGCAAAGCGCGTTTTCCGTTACTCATCCTGCGATGCCGTGCACAGACAGAGACCGCCGGAAATAGACCCCTGCCGCTGCGCGGCGGAAGTCAACCTCCGTTTGGCTGTCGCCGTTGATCGGCAGAGGTCCAAAGCGAGTCAAATTAGGCTAATTTGCCACGGCAGAGGTCAAACCCCACGCTATCGAAGTAACTAGTCGGCGTCAACGGATTCCTGATTCTTCGCGACTTCGAAGAACTTGCCAAAAATGTGGCCGGAGACATTCGAATACCTATCGATGATACTCAGACCAAACCTAATCTCTGAAGCGGATTCCGCTTACGACATCGACTTACATTTTCGCAAAATTCATGTGCTTGATGAGTCCTTGGCCTGTTGGCACCAATCGAGATTCAATCCTTGACGAACTGGAATTTGGCTCGCCCGTAGACGGGCAAACTAATCATCCCTGGATACTTTCGCGTGAAAGCATTCAGCACATATATGAGATCCGGCCTCGCCGTCATGATCGTAATATTCTCCACAGTCGTGACAGATCTCCATCTGTTCTGAGCTATTTTCATATCCGCAGGTAAAGCAATAGAAATCGCGCGAATCGTGTCTGCCCGGCACCGCCGTCACGAACGTATCGTGGCCGCATTCGGGACAAGTGCGAACCGGCCACTCACCTCCGTCTTTTTCCACTTCGAATCTGCTGGGATAGCCGAGTATGTTCGTTACATACTCCTCTGCAGCATCGGACGGGTCTGGAGCGAAGAAACAAAATAAACACCTCACGGCGCCGCCGTCAGCATTCATTGCCATTTGGAGGCATGATGGGCACTGAATGGCTGAATGAAGCCCCATCACTTCTGGTCTGATGAGCGCCACTCGCTCCTGTACGACGGCTGCGCAGCTGCCGAGGCTATTGCGGATCTCCGTAAGGAGCTCTTGTTCTTCCTCTTCGAACTCATCGACTTCGAAATTCTGATCGATGAAGTCCACTAAAAAGCTAACCATTTTGGCTGTGCTCGATTGCATTGCCAACAGCGTATCTACGACGTTGAAATGCTCCACCTTATTACGTCGACTGCGGAAGCTCTTCAGTTCAGCCTTTTGCATCGATGTCAGATCGATGCCACAATCATCTTCCAGACGATTGTGCAAAGCCTTGAAGTCGACGCTGAAAAACTCGCCCGTCTCATATGCTTCCTCAGTGGCATCAGCTTGATTTTGAAACACCAGTCTCCAGTCTTCCTGCCGGAGACGCTCTTTAAGGACCAACTCGATACCTGAGCAGAGGTGGATGAGGGCATACTTCAGATGGCGCTTCTGGCCAGCATTTTCTGTAATCCGCTGCGCCGCGTTTAGGTGCTCAAGGCAAGAGCGCACAAAATCCAGACCGTTCTCGAGAAGTGTAAAGTGAAAATCGGTATCCATGTCATCCTGACGTGGCTCGGCATAGAAACGCCTTGAGCCGCTGAAAGAACGATTCTACGAGATCAGGCTCTTGCCACGGATAGACGTGCCAAGGGTAGCCGCGCTATCGCCCTCTGGTCGCTTTCGCCGCTTTCGTCAAATCGCTGGGGCGCTTTCTGTTTCCGGGAACTTTAACGATTACCAACAGGCGAGGATGATCCTCGCCAGGCCGTTGCACCGACCGCGTTTGAACGAGGCTCCGAAGATGCGGCGTGCCCTCGGCGGTGTTGTTCGATAGATCGAGAACCAACAGAAAGCCAAGCCGCACACTTACATTTTGATAATCGGTCGCCTGGGCCTGGTAGGACGCTGCCAGTGCATCGAAGAACGAATCCTCGAGTTCGCGTTTTACCTCGACGACAATACGTTCGCTACTCGACTTCAGTTTAATGTCAGCTCTCCCACCCCCCACATTTGTTGGTTCGAGGTCCGAACCGGCAGCGTTCGTCGTGAGCCAACGAAAGAAATCTTCCTGGAGAGCATCTTCCTTTACATTCGTCCCATCAGGACATTGGAAGAGGTATTCAACTGTTGGATCGTCCGCCTTGGTTACCTCCAAACGATTAAAGAGAAAACGAATCACCCACAGCAGGAGCGTGTCGAATAGCCGGCGGGCATGTTGATTCTTTTGATAGTCAGGGTGATGCTCAACGATCCCGACCGTATCGGCAATGATGTCAATCTCAGCTCCTGTCAGATTGTCTACATGAACTGAGATAGCGCTACTGATCACCTGCAACAGAGTATTTTTGACTGATTCCGGAAGCTCTCTTTTGTCGATCAGCGCGGCGATCGATGGCTGCTCAATCGCCGCGTCAGAAGGGTTTACCGGTGAGTCCGTTCCAGAGGCCATGCGTTCGACCTCGTCAAGCAGATGCTGGGCTTCTGCAGCCCACTCATGACTCACGTTCTTATGGAGCCAGGTCTTCAACTGGTAGGCCTGTCCACGATTCCTTGTCAGACTTGCGGTGATCCGCGGACGTACCAGCGAGTTGATGGCCCCATCAGGTCCGCGCCTCAGGATAGTACGGTTTGCGCCATACACCGCCAATACGTGTTCCTCGATTACCGCAGCAGGCTCCCACCAACTGGCTTCATCAAGACGGTCAAGCAACCCCTCCAGTGCCAATGCCAGCTGATTCCAATACACCGTTTCGAGGCGACGAGTGCCCAGCCAGGAAGGCGACTCCTGTGTGTCAAGCCATGCTGACAACTCAAAGGCGCTCGTCGATATTCGGTTTACCGCCTCAGTGAAGGTTTGTCTGTCAACAGGTGCTTGATAAGCTGCGAGCAGATTCAGGCAGTCTACAAAGAGCTGCGCCTCCGGGTTGACCTCGGAATGCGCGAGAGACCTTTCAAACCACCCTTTGGCGATCTCAAACGATGACAACGCGGCGTTCTTTCCGTCAGCATCGAGACCATCTTTCAGACTCGCCATCCCTAGCTCAAACGATGCGTCGACTGCAGCTTCGGGGCTCGCGGCAAACTCCCTAAGCTTGCCCAGCAACTCTGATTCGTGCCAGTGAGAATGCGCAATCCCGCTGAGCTTCGCCATGCGACGGACTAATTCAGGTGTCTCGGTGACCGGAACGCCCAGTAGGAAGTCGAGCAATCGTAATTGCCAACGGCGGTTCGAGGCCGCCCAGCGAAAGCTTCCTTCTGCCGCTATCCCACGCGTCAAGGCAGGCAGGGAGACATCCTGTGCCCTGGCAAGGAAGCTGGAAAAGCAAATCTCATCACCCTTACCCGGCAGCGGACGATATCCGTCGAGGAGATCGATGGTTTCGATCAGAGTGAAGTCGTTCACGTTAGGCGGTGTGGAATGGCCCGGGACGCGACGGGACAGGCGCAATTCGACTTCGGCGTGAGTGCCCGCAGGGCTGCGCCCGATGGATCGGCAAAATCCGAATCAATTCACCTCCTGCTGAAGCAGGCAAAGAGCAAAGGGAATGTGATTTACAATTCGTGCCGAACGGTTGAGGCGTATCCCGTCCAATTCGCACTGACTCTCCTTCAGGGAAAATGGAAGGTCGAAATTCTGTCCCGGCTTCAACATGGCCCTGTGCGATTGAGCCAACTACACAGAATGATCCCTGCGGCATCCAAGAAGGTGCTGACGCAACGTTTGCGTGAAATGGAGAAGGACGGCATTGTTGTGCGAACTGATCTGAGTACAAAATTGCTACGTGTGGAATATTCCCTATCGGGCTCGCTAGGTTTCGCTGCGTTGTGCCTGGTCGATGTTTTGGCGCAATGGAGCGCACAATATGCCACGTCTCTTCCTCCAAAAAAACTAGGGCTGAGCCCCCACGGTCAGCCCTCGCCCACTGGTTAGTAAGTTGATGCCAATTTGATGCCAAATATAGCCCGGAATGCCGGTTTTACCGGCTCTTCCGGCTCATAAAGCCTTTACAATGTGCATCCGTCCACTTCCGCCACACCTTCACACGGTGGAAGTCGTAGGTTCGAATCCTGCTGTGCCCACCAATCCTTTCAACAACTTACAGGCGCTGATGACCCCGGGTCTTGCTCCGTCTTGCTCCATTCGCCTCAAAGATCAGCCTTGTCCTGCGCAATCGGAACAGGCGCCCAAACCCATTCCTCTTCATTGAGAAGAGCCTCGACCAAACGACGTTGCGCCGCACGTTGGTTCGCGCCTGAGCGTGGCTATAGAACTGTAGCGTGAAGTGACTACTGGCATGGCGCATCAGCTCTTGAACGACCTTCACGTTCTCACCATTCGCGATAAGCAGAGTGGAGTAGGTATGGCGAAACGTGTGCCACCCAATATGTTTGCCGATTCCGGCCTTGAGGGCTGCCGGTTGAATGATCTTCTGCAGAACAGTTCCAGGCCACATCGGTCGACATCCCTGATGCACGCGGCTGGCGAAGATCCAGTCGTCGGGCTGCGAGTGTGGAGTTGATTCTTCCATATCCATAGATCCGCTGCCACTCGGTGAGTGAGAGGAACGGCCTGCGCGAAGCTTCGGTTTTGCATCGACCAACCGTTCCTCGGTAGATAGAGCGGGAACCTGCCTCTGCTGAGAGATGAGTTGCGATGTAGTGATCGATCAAATCGCTGATCAGAATAGGTGTTTGGCGTTGGCGCAAGATGTCCGCGTTTATGCGCATTCGAAGGCCGTTCGCAGCCGCTTGAGCCGCGCTTTCGTCTAAATACTTTTCGATCGTTCCGAGAATCGCCGTACGCCGCCGCATGACTCCGCTCTCGTCGCGTTCTCTCCAGAGGAACTCCCACTGGTCGGCGCTGGTTTTTCTTTTGCTTCGCCGAAGGTATCCATGTTGGTAGGTTTGTTTCATCTATCCGGCGCTCTATCCCTTGGAATCCAAAGGTTGGATCAGATCGGAATGGGGAGCCTCAGAAAACAATCGGCAGGCAAAGTTTCGCATGCGCTTAGGTAGCTCAGTTTCGATTCCATGCCATAGATGTTCTTGTCGAGTTCCCGCTTAGAGAGCGCAAACCTGCTCGTCAATTTCCAAATCTTCTCTGTATTCTCTAGACAGTTCCCCGCTATATCAGCACGAGGGCACTTCCAGCTTTCAACAAGTTTTCAGCGATGCAAGCGACCATCCTGCATCTACCGCAAGCACCTGGCCTGTGATCGAACGCGATTGGGAAGTAAGCAAGTAAACACAGGCTGAGGCAACATCTTCCATAGGAATCATGTCCGCGATCAGTGGTTGCTTTTGCTTTATGAATTTCAGGATTTCCAAGTCCTCAGAAGCCCGAGCACTCATAGGGGTCCGGACTAGAGCGGGAGCGATTGCATTCACGCGAATCTTATCCCTCATATAAGAAGCGGCCATAGTGCGTGTCATGGCGAGGATAGCGCCTTTGCTGGCAGCGTATGCTACGGTGTCGAAGTGATCGGGTTCAGGGCTAACCGCGAGAATACTCGCCATGTTTAATATCACTCCCCTCTGCCCGTCTGGAGCTGGCGCTTGTTGCAGCATGGCTTTTAAAGTTTCACGACACATGCGATAGAGGGTAGTGACGTTCGTTTCCATTGTGCGTGACCAACCGTCCTCCGTGCATTCATGCGCTGGCCCATCTCCGTAGCGGCGGCCACTGATGCCCGCGACATTGAAGAGGCCATCGATGCGGCCGAAACGAGCGATACATGCAGCAACAACTTTAGGCGCCGTGTCGGTATCGGTAAGATCGCCAACAAAGTATGTGCTGACTGCTCCGAGGTCATTCAGTTCAGCAACCAGGGATGCACACTTCTCCTCGTCGAGAGCGGTAAACAAGATCTGAGTTTCCTTATCGCGCAGGGCAAGTTGTCTCGCTGTTTCTGCTCCGATGCCTGTGTTTGCCGTAATGAGGAATGTTTGAGCCATAATTGTTTACGCCATTTTTGGATCTAAGCGGTTGGGATTGGAAAGAGCCTTTGCGTAGCGTTCGCGCTGATCGGCAAGCCACTCGTGGTAATTCACGCGGGTTTCACCTAGATGCATATTCTGTAAAACGTGATGCGTAATTCCACGTTTATCCAGTTCACGGATCGTCAGCTCATTGAGTGAGTGAATTAGAGTAAGTGCCCCGATACTGGAAAGCGGGCATACGTGGTAGGTCGCCTGCTTACCGCTTACGATTGTCGAGAGATCTCCGAGCGGCATGCAGTTATCGAGCAGATATCCTCGTTTTGCGCTACTCGCGACATGGTAGAGCGTCTTTCCCGAAGTGTGTTTTGGTGGTGCCTGACGCGATTGCTGCAACGAGGTAATGCAGATAAGCGGATTGTCAGGATAGCGGCGGTTGAATTCGAGAGCAATATCAACCGCGGCCTGTGTTTGTCCTGTCGCGGAAATGACGATTAGGGGCTCCCCAACAGAAAATTCGTACTCATCGAGCAATATGGCACCAAGGCCTTCAACTTTTTCAATGGCCTGATTGATGCGCAAGCCATCGGCGCCCACGACGTCTGTGAAATTAGCTAGCGCTTGTGAGAGCAGAGGGTGGAAGCCTGTGAGTGCACCCATGCGTACACAGAGTTCTTCAACCGTGATGCGTGAATGACCGTTAGCGTAGATATGCACAAGCCCACCGGAACCAATAGCATCGGCAAAGCAGCAAGCCACTTCGATCAACTGTTGTTGTTGTGCGAGCACGCCGTCGCGTATACGGTCCAGTTGATGTGGGAATGTCAAGGTAATCATAGTTACTGCTCCTTCTTCGTTGTTATTCGCTGTGCGCGGATTTCCATTCGGCGATGCGAGTACAAAATTCTTGTGCGCGTCTCGTAATGTTCCCGTAGTTACCCTCTAAAAGGTCGCGAGAATTGACAAGATCGTTACCAACACCGAGAGTCATGGCCCCAGCATCAAGATAGTCTTTCGCAGTATCAACAGTGACACCGCCCATCGGCATCATCTGAATTTGCGGGAATGGTGCTCGCAAAGCGCGCAGATATGCTGCACCTCCTAACGAACTCACAGGAAATATCTTGATGCAGTCTGCCCCCGCACTCCACGCAGCAAGAATCTCAGTAGGAGTAAGGGCACCCGATAAGCAGGGAATGCTGTAACGGCGGCACATTGAAATTGTTGCAATGTCGAAAGCTGGGGTGACGATAAATTTTGCACCAGAGAGAATCGTTGTGCGTGCCGTTTCCCTATCGAGCACGGTCCCAGCGCCAATTAGCATTCTGTCGCCGAAATGCTCCAGGGCAACGTCGAGCAGTTTCACAGCAACGGGAGTGCTCATTGCTATCTCGGCGACTATCACTCCACCGGCCAGAAGTGCTTCCAGTGACCGGAGAACGTCGCTTATTTTGTCTACCCGGACCGCCGGTACCAAGCAACTTTGGCGTATCTGGCTCAATATTTCTTCTTGACTGTCAATCATTATCCCTCACGTAAACCAAAACGTCTAACGGAAGCACCAATTCAAAAATATACACGCGGTTAGAATTGCAGCCGCCATTACCCATGCGCCTGCAAAACCGGTTTTCACTTCACCAGCAGCCGGAGTGCGCATGTAAACCAGCCCTACAAGATCCTCGTCACACTTTCGTTCAGTAAAAACGCTGACAGTAATTGTGACGGTAAAGCAAACTATCCACGCGACCACAGCTCCGTAGAAATTTGCCGACATGTCGCTCCCGTATGGGAGCAGGTGTGAGCTATACAACAACCGATGCAATAGTGCAGCCAGTATCCCTGCGAGCAGGCCCCAGAAACCACCCATAGGTGTTGCCCAGCGGGTAAACATGCCAAGCAGGAATGTCGCGAACAGCGGTGCGTTGAAGAATGAGAACAGGAGTTGCACATAATCCAATAAGCTATTGAAACGTAGCGCTATAAATGCTGTTCCAATGCTGAGTACGGTCGCGACTACCGTCGCGATTCGCCCTATTATGATGTAATGTGCATCTTCTTTTCCGGGTCTTATGTAGCTCTGGTAGAGGTCGTACGTCCATACAGTATTGAATGCCGTGATATTGCCTGCCATACCTGACATGAAGCTCGATAGCATGGCAACCACACCGAGTCCCAGTAGTCCGTGACCGTAGTAGCGTGCCATCATTGCCGGAAGCGCAAGATCATAGCGCTGGGCGAGGCTATGTGGAAGTAAGATAGCGGCCGCTAATCCGGGTATTACGACCAATGCAGGAAAGAATAGTTTAGCGACCGCACCGATCATCGGTGTCTGCGACGCCGCAGCTGGACTGCGAGCTGCCAGCGCACGTTGTACCAGCAGGAAGTCTGTGCACCAGTAGCCGAAGCTGAGCACGAAGCCTAATCCAAAGACAAGACCAAAGACATCCATATTGTCTCGGAATGGATGCATTAGTCCGAGACCTTTCCATGTATGTCCCATATTTGTGGGCAGTCCGAGGGCCAAACCGGAGATGCCATGAAAGTCACGCAGTACGAAGTACACTAGCGGCGTGAGCCCTAAGACAATAAGAATAAACTGAAGCACCTCGTTATAAATAGTTGCCGTCAGGCCGCCAACCACCACATATGCCAGTACGAGGATCCCTGAAATAATGACACTTCCAATAAAACTCCACCCGAGAAAGACCTGCAAAATAATTGCCATAGCGTAGAGGCTGATGCCCGAGACCAATACCATCAACACTGCAAACGAGACTGCGTTCAGAATCCGCGTCTGTTCGTTGTATCGCAATTTCAAAAACTCAGGCACACTTCGCGCGCGACTGCGATAGTAGATGGGCATCATGAAGAGGCCAAGAAAAAGCATCGCTGGGATCGCACCGAGCCAGTAAAATTGGTTGGCGCGCATTCCGTATTTCGCACTGGTGGAAACGACGCCCATCATCTCAAGAGCGCCGGAGTTGGCCGCGACAAAAGCAATTCCTGTGACAATGGCGGGTAGGGAACGACCAGCCTGAAAAAAATCGTCGCTGGTCTTTACCCTGCGATGCAGTCGTAGTCCGATCAAAACAATCAGCAAGAAATAACCCAAAATGATGGCGAAGTCGCCGAAACTTAGGTGAATAGGTTGCAAGTTATCTCCGTGCTACTAAGGCTTAATTTCATTGAGCGCGGTGGGCGACGAAGCGGTCTTTGGCGTCTCAAGCGTCGCGCCAGTTTTGATCAGCACTGCCCGCAGTTCGTCGTAAGGGAGTGCCCGAGGTGTGATCTTATGCTCACAGCAAAGGGCCGCAGCCAAGCCGGCAGCCTGGCCCATAGCCATGCATTGTGCCATGCTTCGGACTGACGCATGTGCATCATGTGTGGAAGAGAAGCATCGGCCAGCGACGAGAAGTCCCTCTACTTTCTGCGGAACCAGCGTTCGATAGGGAATGTCCACTGTTTCTCCGTCCGGTAAATAAGTCCATGCCGTAGTTTTACCGGCGTGATGGTCTTCGATGGGGGCGCCGCAGAGCCCAATGACATCGTCAAACTTTCTCGCACGAAGGACATCCTCACGGGTAAGGCGATATTCTCCGTAGATGCGCCTTGTTTCGCGTACACCGATTTGAGTATTGAAGGCCACAATGCGTGCGTCTCGATAGCCTGGAATGTAATCGCGTAGAAAACGCTCATATTCAAGAGCCTGACGGCGTCCTTCGATTTCCGCCGAGGTGAGGTCCCGTGGTCTTGTTGCGTCTTCTACGGAGAGGCGCGTCATAATCGTGGCCATGACGCTTGCAATCGGGGTGATATGAATGCTGCCTTCGCGGCGCGGCAGATCATAGTTGCCGCTCTCGGCCGCCTGTTCCATCCGTTTGACAAATTCCGCTCTCGGGAGACTTCTGGCAGCACCTGGATCTACATTTGCCAGACGGAAGGTCGTGGTCAGCGTTTGTGCCGGATCAATATCGCCGGCGCGCTCAAACGGCGCGCCAGAGCGGGCCACCACATCCGCATCCCCGGAGGCATCGATCACGACTTGAGCTCGCAGCAGACCAAGCCCCTGCTTCCCATCGACAATGACGCCCGTCACACGGTCTCCCTCCATCACGACATCCGTAACAAAGGAATGCATCAGCAGGTCGACGCCAGCTCCCGTCGCAAGACGATCCCATACTACCTTCAGGAGTTCCGGGTTGTACGTTACCGCAGTTCCAGCGCCAAACGTGTTCGGTCTTTCAATGACGCGATCCAGTGAGTTCAGGCCAGCGATTACATCGTCAGAAACGCCGGTTACTACACGCTTGGATGTACTCCCCGGCGTGTAGAAGCCGTAAAAGGTGTCAAGAACAGCTGTGCTGGTTCCACCAAGGAAGCCATAACGTTCTACCAGTATGACTCGACCGCCAGGAACATTACTCCGGAGCAACCGCGCTGCAGCGATCGCTGCCGTAGATCCAGCTGAACCTGAGCCAACTACAAGAATATCTGCAGTCGCAATCGTAGGAATCTGTTTGCTATATGTGTACATTGCATGCCTCGGCAGTCTTTACCTGGAGAGTAGCCACTCTCGGGAAAAGATCTTTTAATCTCGGATAGAGTTCGAGGTAGGTTAGAAAAATATCCTGATACAACTGGTGTCGGACCATGTCGGGTGCGTAGTGATGGCGTAAGCGAGCGTGCGCCGTCTGCATCTCGTCATAGCGAGAGATGAGACCTGCGCCTTTAGCGGCAAGCATTGCGCTTCCCAGCGCTGCCCCCCCATGTTCTTCCATTACATGCAAGGGCATCCCGGTTACATCTGCAATGATCTGACAGAGCAGAACATTACGCATGGGCCCTCCAACGGCGACTAATCGCGAAGGGGCGATTCCAAAACTGCGCGCGAGTGAGAGGTTATGTTCAATCGCAAGTGCATTGCTTTCAAAGATCGCACGCATCATATGACCGCGATGCATCTCCGCATTCAGGCCAAAGAAGACGCCTCGAGCAAAACCGTCATTGATTGGTTGCAGTTCTCCAACAAGATATGGCAAGAAGATCAAGCCATCCGCGCCGACGCCTACTTCTGCAGCATTGGCGGTGAGTTCTTCCATTTCCTGTGCGGTTGGAGTATCTCGACTGGCGAACAATATGCGTGCCATCCAATCAATAGCTAAACCTCCCGATGCAATTGATCCACCAATCAGGTTTTTTCCGGGGAGTACATGAGGAAAAGTGAGCAACTTAGGATGTGTAAATGGCCGGTCTATGGGAACGTAGACTGTATTAGCAGTGCCGCTCGAAAGCTGAGCGGTATCCTGAGTGGTTACCCCCATCGCAAGTCCTGCGGAACTCGTGTCCTCTCCTCCCGCAACTACCGGCACACCTGCGGGAATGCCGGTGCATCTGGAGGCCTCGGCTGTGACATGTCCGATGATTTCGTCGCACTCAGCGAGATCACAGTACATTAATTCGGAGAGATGGAGAAGGCTCAAAACTTCCTCAGACCAGCAGCGGTTGGCCAGATCATAGGCGAGAAAAATACCGCCATCCGAATGATTGGTCACCGCCTGCGCCGTGAGACGATATGTTATGAACCCAGTTGCTGTGCACGCCTTGGCTGCTTGCGCCCATGCATTCGGCTCATGTTCCTTCAGCCATCGCAATTTGAGATCGAAGTTGTAGCTTGCCGGGACTTTTCCGCTTATTTGCGAGAAGACCTTGCAATTTCGAGATTGCAATTCTTCTGCATCCGCAGCGCATCGGCGATCCAGCCACAGAATTGCATGGCGTACTGCGACGCCGGTGTTATTGAGCAGAACAACACCGGCACCCTGTCCACTTACTCCTACAGCCGCAATCCGCTTTGCGCTGCCGGGATGGTCGCGAAAGAGCGTCTTTGTCGCGATGGTTACTGCTTGCCACCAATCCTCGGAGTCTTGTTCAGCCCACTCCGATTCTGGAGCGTGATGCTGGTATGACGCAGCAGCCTGCCAGAGCACGGCGCCGGAGACATCCGCAATCACCGCCTTGGCCGTACCGGTTCCAACGTCAATACCTAGTACCAGGTCCCTCATCTATCCGGCCCGTTCTGCAAATGCAAATGCACGCGCGGGATTTTTTACGAGAACCTGCTGTATCTGCTCATCATTCATTCCTTCACTTTGCAGTCGAGGAATGAAATGCTCCAGCATATAAGCTAAGCCAGGCCCTCCGCCATATGCCTTCCAGTACGAACGGCGAGCCGTGTCGCCGCCGAGAAGGATCTGAGCACCCAGACCGGCCTCGAAAACGCCGCGCATTAGAGAGGTCAAGGTCGATTCCGGAAAATATTTGATGCGCCCAGGCCCATCGTATTCAAGAAAGACTCCCGTTCGCGCCAATTCGCAATGCAAGATGAGATCCGGATTACGATCCATGTGCGACAAGACGATATGCTGTGGTGGGACGCCGAGCGCTTCCAGCAACTTCAGTTGCTCCATTGCGAGGGTGCCCATTTCTGTGTGAGTGAGTACTGGAGCCCCGGTTTCCTTATGCGCTATTGCTGCCGATTCAAAAGCCACACGTGTTGCGGAATCCATGAATTGATAGTCCGAAGCTACTTTGACTATGCCAGCGCGAACACTGGTTTTGCGACGAAATGGACCTTCGAAGCTGTGTTGGTCCATGCCCTCCCGAATTTCTTCGATCAGCAGCCCTGCTATCTCCTGCGCAGAATAGTGAAATCTCCAGTGAGAATCTAGGTAGTACTTCGTCTTGTGAAAGCCAGTTGCTGCAAGGATGTGAATGCCACTCTGTCTGGACACCTGAGCCAATCCTTCAGGGTCGCGCCCAATGCCGATGGGTGCCGTATCCACCACAGCATTGCCGCCAAATGTGCTGTAGTCCGTCAACTCTTCAACGGCCTTTGCGACACTATCCAAACGAAAATCCGGTTCTTTCGCAATAATCAGGCCGCTACGGATTAATACATGTTCATGGGCATTAGTGATGCCTAGCTGTGTGACGTCAATGTCTCCAGTTACAGTTCGAACAATTGGCATTTTTACCTTCTTTTTCGTTGCAATTCAGCAGCTTGCACAAGTTCTGCAGGTATACTGCGAGGTGCTCCAGTCAGTGCTACTTGATACTGATAGCGGTCTCCACGCGAGGCCACTATGGCCAGTTCCAGTGGTGTCCCATCCTGCAGATAGCTGACGCGTCTCACGCTGAGAATCGGAGCTTTATGTTCGATACACAAGGCATTTGCTTCTTCGGAAGAAGCTGAACGAGTGCCGACTGTATCTACAGCCATTGCCGCAACAAGGCCATATTTCTGTGCCAGCAAGTCATACAGTGATTCACCGGTAAACGAATGACTATTGAAGCCAGGCAGCAGCTTCGCCGGAAGGAAATTGATCATGTAGGAGATCGGTTCGTGTTGTGCGAGACGTATGCGCTCAATACGAAAGATGGTCTCCGATGGTGCGAGGCATAGTGTTTCCGCAACGTGATCCGGTGCCTTTTGCCGAATTATCTTGCGGTGAGAGGTCTCCGGCGAGAAGCCTAGCGTCTTTAGCTGCTCCGTCCAACTTGTAATGCGGTTTAGTTCATGCGTGAGCTTGGGCTTCTGTACAAAGGTGCCTCGCCCCTGCTGTCTTACGAGGAGACCCTCGGCAACCAGGTCCTCGATGGCCCTTCGGACCGTGATGCGGCTGACGCGAAAACGCTTGCCCAACTCTATTTCAGTGGGAATAGGAGTTCCAGCCTCAATCTGGTCCAGCTCAGAGCGCAGGTGCTCCCGCATCTGCACATACAGGGGAACACCGCTAATCTGGTCAATTCGCATCCAAAACTTCCATTAGTCAATTTCGCCCAAACATCAGGTCGTCATTATGTTATATATAGCACATGATTCGGAAAAGCCAACTGCGATCAAGCCGAGCGAAATATTCTGTCATGTATGAGTTCAGGGCGTTTTTGCTTCTGTGCCTGATGTTTACCGTTTTTAGCGGTTTGGCATGGGGTCAAGCGGACCATTCAGAAAATGCGGACAAGTTGGCCGCGTGGACGATCGAGAACGGACTCATAAGCCGACAAATCGTCTTTGATCGCAAGGCCGGCCTGGTAACCAAGAGCTGGAAAAATCTTACGGACGGGAAGGAGTTCATCGACCCGGCGCTCGATACTTTTAATGACTACTGCCATGAGTTCCGCTTTCAGGCGAATGAGCGCGCTTATACAGGAGCAGCATCCGATTTTAGATTTGTTCGAGCGGTTCAGGGAACGGAATCGTCCGGCGATCGAAAACTCGATCTTTTCCTATCCTCCAGGGACGGGAAGATAGATGTGACTGTCCATTATGTCGTTCCGAAGGGATCGACCGGAGTCCGTCAGTTTCTGACAATTCGTAATACTTCGAATGCAGCAATCGCGCTCACGCATCTGTCTATTGCGTGTGAGCAGCTCGAGCCAGCAAAACCTGTGGATCTCATTGCGTATGGTGGCTATGGGGAGGATCCGAGAGAACTGTTTTTTACCGGACGTGTCAACGATGTTGCCATTTTGATGGAAAACTCCATCACGGGGGATGGTTTTGCGGCATTGAGCGAAGTCCCCGGATACCTCAAGAGAGCTGAAGTTGGAGTTTTGGGTAAATGGCATCAATGGCAGCCCGGTATCGAAATAATGTACGACACGGACTTGATCCCATTTGAGCGCGTAGTTGCGCCGGGTACGAGTTTCGACACTGCCGCAACATCATTTCTTTTCTACCGCCGCGGAACAAGTCAGGATCCGCACTGGCTCATTCCGCAATATGTTCTCAAATCCATCGCTCGGCCCGTTTCAACGGAGCCTCCGATGTGGATGTACAACACCTGGGAGCCCTGGGGAGGAAAAATTGGATCAAAGGAACTCCTTGGAGTTGAGAAAAAGGCTGCGGATGTTGGAATCGGCCTGTTCGTAATTGATGACGGATGGGAAGCAATGCGAGGAGAGAATGCTGTCGACAAAGAACGTTTCCCGGAGGGGCTCAAGCCGGAACTCAATGCAGCGCGCAATTCAGGGATGAACTTGGGTCTTTGGTTTCCTTTGGCATTAATCAGCAAGGACGCACAGGTATACAAAGACCATCCTGATTGGGTTTGCCATGACAAGAACGGGAAGCCGAAGTTATCCCAAGGGGCCGGCGTTGTAATGGACCTTACGTCGCCATATAAAGAAGCAACCATAGAGCGTTTGTCTGATGCGATTCGTGAGTATCACCTAAGCTACATAAAGCTGGATTTTACAACTGCCTTCAATACCTACGGCGAAGAGCCCGGCTGTTATGAGTCGGTGCAGGGGCAGAAATCGAATCGCGAGTCCGTTACCCGCATATATGAAGCCTTACAGAATATTGCAGACCAGCTCCATAATCGCTTTCCTCATCTGCTCATTGACTATACGTTCGAGCTGTGGGGCGAGAAACATCTGATTGATTATGGATTGTTGCGAGCAGCCGATCTCGACTGGCTAAGCAATGTTCGCGACCATGAACCTGCGGACGCTGGTCCTAAGGCGGTCCGCGGGCTGCTCTATCAAAGAGGCATGGCAATCCCTGCGGAAACGATGTTGATTGGCAACATGCAGGCAGAGACAGGATCCTGGCAAGAGCATGCCGCGACGGCAATGGGATCCTATCCTCTATTTCTTGGAGACCTTCGAAAGTTATCACCGGCCGACACAGCACATTACAAGGACTGGATATCTAGATTTCGAACCTTGCGGGCGCATGTTCCATTGAACGAATCCTTTTTCCCGCTTGGCTCATGGAGGCAACCTCGTAGCAATACATGGGATGGCTTTGCGAGATTAGCCCGCACGGGCGAAGGGATTATCGTACTATTCCGGAATAACTCCGATGTGACTCATGCAAGTGTACAGATCCCTGGATTTCCTGAGGGGAATGTTGTGGCGAAATCCTGGGTGTCTGATAAAAAGTTTGGTCTCAAGGGCTCACAGTTGCGCACAGGGTATACGGTGACTCTTGACAAGAGCGCTGTCACGATCCTTGAGTTAACCAAAATTAGGAAATAAAGAATTGACCTGCGCATGGGTTGTATCCTCTGGAAAAACCCCTGCTCCTATCGGAATTTAGCATTCAGGTCCGTAAAACTAGGGTCGCATTAAAAGGAGAGTTGATGAAGTTTCTGTTTAAGAATCCGTTGGTAAAGTTTGTATCGGTGTATGCGTGTTTTTTGGCTCTGTGCGGCTCATTGGCTATTGCCAGTCCAACGCAAAGCACGAAAGGGAAGTTTATTATTACCTGCTTCGATATGCCTGATATTCACCGTGGGGCGGGATTGGCTATCGTCTTGCAAACACCAGACGGCCACACTTACCTCATCGATACAGGCGTAGGCTATCCATCCACGTCCGACGCTTCTGGATGGGCATCAAATTTTAATGCAGGACGGGATTTAATTGCTCCGTTTCTTCGGCAGCACAACATCAAAGAAATCGATGGAGTGGCGATCAGCCACGCCCACCTCGATCACTATGGAGGACTCCTGTGGCTGGTCGATCACTTTCCTATCAAGATGCTCTACGACTCCGGCTATGAGTATCCCGGCAAAGTTTCTCCTGTCTGGCAGGATGAACTGGGCGGCTATACAAAACTACGCAATGTATTTAAAGCACGCGGAGAGTACCAAGAAGCACACGCAGGCGACAAACTTGACTGGGGCCCTCTCTTGGATGTGGAAGTGCTTGCGCCGCCTAAGAAGTATTTCAGCGAGGTGCATCCTGACCGCTATTCCCCAGGCGACGTACCTGAACATTATCTTGTCAATTCAAATTCTCTGGATCTGCGTATTCGTTACGGCAAGGTCGTTTTTCTATTTCCTGGAGACATCCAGAAAGGACAACAGGTAGAGAGTTTGCTGCCCTCCGTGCCTCCGGAGAAACTCAGAGCCGATATCCTGATTGCACCGGGGCACGGTATCGATACGGCACAAACGCCTGAATTTGCTGCAGCCGTCCGGCCAAAAGTAGTGATCGCTAGCCTCACCACGCCCTTTGTGAAAGGCACTACGGCATCTAAAATTTACGGTCAGGTTGGTGCAAAGGTATATATAACAGCCCTACAAGGTTGGATCAGAGTTATTTGTGATGGCAAGCATTACAAAGTTGAGACCGAGCGCACTGTTCAACCGCATATCTCGAATAATTCCAGACCCAAGCCCTATCTAAGAGGAATTTTAGGCGCCGACGAATCCTTATCGATTCCGTCGAAGGCTGGCAGCAAAACATTGGAGGGTTAACCTTTGCAAAATGTTAAAAGAGTTCGGACTTTGTTGCACAGCTTAGGACGTCGGGTGAGTACCAGACTTGCCATCTGTCCGATAGCTCTCCTAGTGACTGCGGCATTGACGCGCTCCGCAGCTGCACAAGTAGATACTGCGTCGATTCAAGGTGCGATATCGGATCGCTATCTGGCCCCTGACTCTCTATCATCTCCAGGTATTGTGTCCCTGCGCTTTGAGCCGATTCTCTGCGCTGTGCTTACACTGTCCGCTTTTATTATAGCCAAGCCTTTATGGGCTTGGGGCGGCCCTCAGCATTCGGACATTGTTGGGGCAGCGCTCACAAGCATTCCCGCGGATGATCATCTGGGATATAGGTTGGGCAACGAGGCTTGGCATCTGCGGAACACCGTC
>Ga0157372_10001108_pt1 | contig 29281 bp, 24 predicted proteins | sample C55metaG_FD_115307 | JGI IMG/M metagenome (GOLD analysis project Ga0157372, IMG submission 115307) | Corn rhizosphere microbial communities from Kellogg Biological Station, Michigan, USA - C5-5 metaG | ecosystem: Host-associated > Plants > Roots > Rhizosphere > Soil | place: USA: Michigan...
AGACCTGTTTTGCTGTCTTTCTCCGATTTCACCTTTTCACCCGCATCCACAAGTCCGCGAAAACCATGTTCAGGGCAGAACACTTTGCGGATGTTCAGTTTTAATTTCAGGAGGGAATCTACAAGGTGTGTGCTTTTAATGTTCGACGACTGGTTCGCGACAATGGCAACCGATTTACCCTGCAGCAGCGGAAGGTATTCGGAAGTGCGATCGGCACCCATTTTAATATCGTTGGGGCCTTTTACTGTGTTTTCAATGGCAACAAGTCCCTGCGCCGCTGCACCTGTGAAGGCCAGCACGAGCATGAACAGGATATATGCTTTATTCATCTTCATTTAAAATAGTACTTTTGCCGTAGTTAACGCATCAAAGCTACTAAAAATTGAGCATCGAACGCTTCATAGCAAAACGGATCATTTTCGGACAGTCGGGCAGCAATCAATTATCGCGCCCCATTATGCGCGTGTCGGTGCTGGGCATTGCGCTGGGCATGGCACTGATGATCCTTACGCTTGCCGTGGTTAGCGGATTTCAGAAGGAGATCAGGAACAAGCTCATCGGGTTCGGCGCGCACATTCAGATCACCAATTACGATAACAATGTAAGCGATGAGCCGCAGCCGATCACCAGCAGGCCCGATTTTCTCGAAGACCTCAAGGAGCTTCCGCAGATCAGGCACATCCAGGCCTACGCCACCAAAAGCGGGATCATAAAAACAAAAACGGATAATGAAGGTGTGCTCCTGAAAGGTGTGGGCGCCGATTACGACTGGAGCTTCATCGAGCAGAACCTTGTCGCCGGAAAAGTATTTACGGTGAGCGATACCGGCCTTACCCGCAGCATTGTGATCTCGAAGCTGCTTGCCGATAAGCTGGAGCTGAAGCTGGATGACAAGATGGTCATTTATTTTTTGATCCGGAAAACCGACAGCGCCGAAAATGTAAGCTATGAGCAGCGTGTGAAAACATTCTTTATTTCCGGCATCTACAATACAGGCTATGAGGATGTCGACAAAAAATTAACGCTTGTAGATATCCGCCAGATCAGGAAGCTGAACTACTGGAACGAAGACCAGGTGGGAGGCTTCGAGATCGCGATCAATAATTACGAGCAGATCGATGAGCTGGGCGCTGAGGTGAATGCGCTTGCCGGACAAGGCTTCGTGGCACAAACCATCAAGGAAACAAACCCTACGGTGTTTTCCTGGCTCGACCTGCAGGATGTGAATGCCGTGATCGTGATCACACTGATGCTGCTCGTTGCCGGGATCAACATGATCTCCGTATTGCTGATCCTCATCCTTGAGCGCACCAATATGATCGGCATCCTGAAAGCGCTTGGCGCAAAGAATAAAAGCATCCGCGGAATATTTTTATACAATGCCGCGTACCTGATCGGCAAAGGGCTGTTCTGGGGAAACCTGCTCGGGATCGGCATTGCGCTGATGCAGCAGCGGTTCGGGCTCTTCACCCTCGATCCTAAAACTTATTACATTTCCGTAGTGCCGGTGCACCTCGATGTGATGACGATCCTTCTCCTCAACGCGGGTACGCTTGCCTGCTGCCTGCTGATGCTCCTTGTGCCGAGCTTCATTGTTGCGAAAATTACGCCGGTGAAATCGATCAGGTTCAGCTGATATTTCGTAAATTTGTATAATCTAAATTTAAGAAGAAAATAAATGAATGTAGCAGTCACAAAAGTTGAATTGGTAAAGCAGCTTTTAAATTCAAATAACACTGCTTTGATTAAGCACATCAAAGCTCTTTTTGAAACCGAGGATGCTGATTTTTGGGATGAAATGCCTGCTGATATAAAGCAATCAGTTGAGCGTGGATTAAAACAGGCAGATAGCGGTGAGTTGAAAAGCCATAGCGATGTGATGAAAAAGTATAAAAAATGGCTAAAGAAGTAAGATGGACTCCGGAAGCCGAGGATACTTTTGAAAAAATAATATTTTATCTCCAGGACAAATGGACGGAACGCGAAGTTTCCAACTTTATTAATGCCAGCAGTAAAATAATCTCCTACATCTCTGAAAATTCACTTATGTTTCGTCAATCGCGGAAGCATAACATCCGTGAAGCGGTGGTCACAAAACACAATTTGCTATTATACAGGGTAAAACCCCGGCATATAGAATTGCTTGCATTCTGGGACACGCGAAAAAATCCCCGGAAAAAGTTCAGGCGTAAAAAGTAACCTTCCTGCATTTATCCCGTTTGCTCCCGTTCTCTTTTTTCGTACTTTCGCATCCTCAGAAAACAAACAGAACTCATGGCATTCAGAAAAGCAAGCAACAACATCCTCGAGACAATCGGCAATACTCCTCTTGTCCGCATCAATAACCTTACAAAAGACGTAAAAGCCACCGTGTACGCGAAGGTGGAAACCTTCAATCCCGGCAACTCGATCAAAGACCGTATGGCGCTGAAAATGGTGGAAGATGCCGAAAGGGACGGCCGCTTAAAGCCGGGCGGGACCATCATTGAAGGTACAAGCGGTAACACAGGGATGGGACTTGCCATTGCAGCCATCATTAAAGGATACAAATGTATTTTCACCACAACAGATAAGCAGTCGAAGGAAAAAGTGGATGCATTGCGCGCATTTGGTGCGGATGTGATCGTTTGTCCGACCGACGTTGATCCCGAAGATCCGCGCTCTTATTATTCCGTTTCTTCACGCCTCGTGAAGGAAGTGCCGAATGCCTGGAAGCCCAACCAGTACGATAACTTAAGCAACTCACAGGCGCATTACGAGCAAACCGGACCCGAGATTTGGGAACAGACCGAAGGAAAGATCACGCACCTCGTGGTAGGTGTTGGTACCGGCGGAACCATTTGCGGAACCGGAAAATTTTTAAAGGAGAAAAATCCGAATGTGAAGATCTGGGGCATCGATACCTACGGCTCCGTGTTCAAGAAATACAAGGAAACCGGGATCTTCGATAAGAATGAGATCTACCCGTACATCACCGAAGGGATCGGGGAAGATTTTTTACCGGCCAATGTTGATTTCAATGTGATCGACCGTTTTGAAAAAGTGACTGATAAGGATGCGGCGATGATGACCCGCGAGATCACCAAGAAAGAAGGGATCTTTGCAGGGAACTCAGCGGGTTCGGCTATGGCCGGACTGATGCAGCTGAAGGACGAGCTGAAGGAAGGCGATGTGGTGGTGGTGATCTTCCACGATCATGGTACGCGCTACTTAGGAAAAATGTTCAACGACGAGTGGATGCTTGAAAAAGGATTCTTCGATAAAAAAGGACTTGTTGCGAAGGATCTCGTGAACAACAATACAAACGGAAAGCTCATCACTGTGGAAAGCAATGATACCATCGGCAATGCCGTGAAGCTCATGAGCAAAATGAACATTTCGCAGGTGCCTGTCACCAATGGCGGTAGGATCATCGGCTCGCTCAACGAAAGCCTCATGTTCGCAAAAGTGATCGCAAACCCCGATGTGAAAAGCCACATGGTGGAATCCATCATGCAGCCTGCATTCCCTTTCGTGGATATTTCGGCGCCGGTAGATTCATTGTCGGCCATGTTCACCGATAATAATCCCGCGGTGCTTGTAAAAGATTTTAAGCTCGATAAAACATACATCATCACAAGGCATGATGTGATCAACGCGCTTACGAAATAAAAATGATCTTTACCGATCAGCTCAACCGTAAGATCGAACTTGCCGCAGCGCCGGAAAGGATCATTTCGCTTGTTCCTTCCCAAACGGAGCTGCTGTACGATCTCGGCCTGCGCGATGAGGTGGTGGGCATCACTAAATTCTGCATTCATCCCGAAGAATGGTTCCGGACCAAAACACGTGTGGGCGGCACCAAAAAATACGATTTCGAAAAGATAAAGGCATTGCAGCCCGACCTGATCATCGGTAACAAAGAGGAGAATGAAAAGGGGCAGATCGAATTGCTGATGAAGGAGTACAATGTATGGATGAGCGATATCTATACGCTGAAGGATTCATTGCAGATGATCGCGGCGCTCGGCGCATTGCTCGGAAAAAATGAGGCTGCCACTCATCTTAAGCTTCAGATCGAATCGCAGTTTTACCAATTTCAAAATGCTCAGCTCTCACATCTCATATCTCCCGTCTCACATCTCAAAACCGCCTATTTCATCTGGCGCAAGCCCTACATGGTGGCCGGCCACGATACCTTCATCAACGAGATGATGAAGCGCTGCGGCTTTGACAATGTTTTCACCGCCCGCGATTCGCGTTATCCCGAAGTGAGCAGGGAAGAGATCCTGCAGGCGAAGCCGGAGCTGATCCTGTTATCATCGGAGCCATATCCTTTCAAGGAGCAGCACATCATGGAATTCCGTGAGCTTTTACCGGATGCGAAGATCATGGTGGTGGATGGTGAGATCTTTTCCTGGTACGGTTCCCGGCTGCTGAAAGCGCCTGCTTATTTCAGCACCCTCATTGAGGCAGCGGCCTCCGCATAAAAGCGGAACTCTTACTAAATGTTTTTTTTGAGCTAATTCTTCTTAGCTTTGTACCTGCAAGACAGCACCCTATGAATTTTTTTAAGCAATCCGTACTTACGCTCCTGGTATTGGCCTTGCTGCTCTTTTCACAACATCAGGCAAAAGCCCAGAAGGTAGGTTTGGTATTAAGTGGCGGCGCAGCCAGCGGAATTGCGCACATAGGCGTACTCAAAGCCCTCGAGGAAAATCATATTCCCATCGATTACATTACCGGCACCTCGATGGGAGCGCTCATCGGTGCGCTTTACGCGATGGGCTATTCGCCCGACCAGATAGAGGCGATGGTAAAAAGCGAGCAGTTCAGGAACTGGTCGGAAGGGATCATCGACCAGAAATTCGCCTACTACTTCAAGCGCGACGATAACAATGCCGCCTGGATCTCTTTCAAGCTTTCCGATTCAAGCCTTACATCGCTTTTACCCACCAATCTTATTTCGCCGATCGCGATGGACTTCGGCACCATGGAGCTGGCCGGAGGCGCTGCAGCAGCGGCAAAGTATAATTTCGACAGCCTGTTCGTGCCCTTCCGTTGTGTGGCTTCCGACATCGAGCTTAAAAAGTCGATCATCTTCGGAAAGGGAGATCTCGCGGAAGCGGTGAGGGCATCCATGTCGTATCCCTTTTACATCAAGCCGATCACGGTCGATGGTAAGCTGCTGTACGACGGCGGATTGTACAATAACTTTCCTTCCAATGTGATGTACGATGAGTTCTATCCCGATTTTATCATTGGCAGTAACGTAACGGGAAATAATCCGCCTCCGAGCGAGGACGATATTTTTTCCCAGATCAAAAGCATGCTGCAGAGCAAGTCGGATTACACCATCCAGTGCGAGGCGGGGGTGATCATTGAGCCCATTACCGATGTGGGCCTGTTCAATTTTAATAATGTGGAGCCGATCATCGACAGCGGCTATGCGGCGGCCATGCGCCGGATGGATTTTATAAAGCAGTATGTGGAAAGAAGGGTGGAGCCTCTCGAGATCGCGGCGAAAAGGCAACAGTTCAAGGATAAGCAGCCGAAGATCGTATTCGACCAGATCCACATTGAAGGGCTCAATAAAAAGCAGTCGGAATATGCCCGCAAGGTGCTGCGCCACAAGAACAGGCTGGTGAGCTTTGAGGACATTAAGGAAGGCTATTTCAGGCTGGCATCCGACAACAGGATCAAAAGCATTTATCCCAAGGCGAAGTTCAATCCCGAAACGGGATACTACGACCTGTATCTCCGCATTAAGAAAGAACGGAACATCGTAACCTATTTCGGGGGCGATTTCTCGAATAAACCCATCAGCGAAGGCTACCTCGGGCTGCAGTACAATTACCTCGGGCGCTTTGCCGCCAGCCTTATGGGAAATGCCTATTTCGGCAAGCTCTACAGCTCGGTGCAGGTGAAGACCCGGCTCGATTTCCCGCTGCGCACGCCATTGTACGTGGAGCCCGTATTCGTATGGAACAAATGGGATTATTACAAGAGCAGCAGCGCTTTCCGCGAGGACATCAAGCCCGCGTACCTTGTGCAGAGTGAAATGTACGGTGAGATCAACACCGGTTTTCCTACCGGGAAGAAAGGCCGCATCGTAACAGGCGCCGGATTGGCGGAGATCACCGACACGTATTACCAGACCAGCAATTTCTCGCAGCGCGATACCGCCGACCGCACCGATTTTGACGTGGCAAGCGCCCAGGCTTATTACGAGATCAATTCACTGAACCGGAAACAGTATGCGAACAAGGGCGAGTACCTGAACATCCGCGTGCGCTACGTGAACGGGCTCGAAACCAACAAGCCGGGATCCACCACCGTGATCGATACCCTCACCAGCTACCACAATTACCATGAATGGGTAACCCTCAAGATGACCGGCGAGCGTTATTTCAACAGGCGCGGAACACTGAAGATCGGCGTTTTCGGCGAAGCGGCCTATTCCACACAAACGCTCTTTAATAATTATACGTCCAGCATTCTTTCCGCGCCGGCTTTCCAGCCCACTCCCGACAGCAAGACCGTGTTCCTGGAAAACTACAGGACACACAAATACCTCGCGGGAGGATTGAAGTTCGTGGTGAATATCCGCAAGAACATCGAGCTGCGGGTGGAAGGCTATATTTACCAGCCTTATGAGGTGCTCATCAAGCGGGAAGATCTGAAAGTGGATTACGGCCAGCCGTTTGCCCTGCAGCATTACATAGGCACGGGAGCGATCGTATGGCATACCCCGGTCGGCCCGATGTGCCTGAGCGTAAATTATTACGACCAGGTGAAAGATCCTTTCTCTATCCTTTTCCACTTCGGCTTTATCATGTTCAACAAGCGCGCCCTGGAGTAAAACACCGGAGCGGCAGCCCTGCATTTTCTTTCTATTGTTTTGAAAATCAATAATTTGTCAAATTTTGATATTTAGGATAAATTTACCTAAGTTTGCAGCCCTTTAAATGGATATTTCCGTTTGGAGGAATTGAAACAAAAACAAACCATTTAACTCAAACTATGAACGAATACGTAATTTACTTAGTACCCGCATTAGGGGTTTTAGGATTGCTGGTAATGGCGATCAAGAGTGCCTGGGTAAGCAAACAGGATCCGGGTGACGCAAAAATGCAGGAGCTCGCCGGCTATATCGCCGATGGTGCAATGGCTTTTTTAAAGGCAGAATGGAAAGTGCTCAGCGTTTTTGTTTTGTTCGCAGCAGCATTATTGGCGTATTCGGGAACGATCCACGAGATCAATGGTAAGGAGATCCACTCAAGCTGGATCATCTGCATCGCATTTATTATAGGTGCCGTGTTCTCTGCAACAGCAGGATACATCGGGATGAAGGTAGCGACAAAGGCAAACGTGCGTACCACGCAGGCTGCCCGCACAAGCCTTGCACAGGCGCTTAAGGTATCATTTACCGGAGGAACCGTTATGGGCCTTGGTGTTGCCGGTTTGGCAGTACTGGGATTAGGCGGTTTGTTCGTTGTATTCCTTCATGTTTTTGCAGGCATGGGCCCTGATACGGTTAAAACGGCCATCGAGGTGCTTACGGGCTTTTCCCTTGGTGCTGAATCGATCGCGCTGTTTGCACGCGTTGGCGGTGGTATCTATACCAAAGCTGCCGACGTTGGAGCGGATTTAGTAGGTAAGGTGGAAGCGGGAATCCCTGAGGATGACGTTCGTAACCCGGCTACAATTGCCGATAACGTTGGAGATAACGTAGGTGACGTTGCAGGTATGGGTGCCGATCTTTTCGGTTCTTACGTGGCAACGATCCTTGCAACAATGGTATTGGGACAGGAGATCGATGCTTCCGCGGATAATTTCCAGGGAATGTCGCCGATCTTATTGCCAATGGTGATCTGCGGACTCGGGATCGTTTTCTCGATCATCGGAACATTCTTCGTTCGCATCAAGGATGAAAAATCAAATGTGCAGAATGCGCTGAACATGGGTAACTGGTCGTCGATGATCCTTACCGTGATCGCAGCATATTTCGTAGTGAACTACATGCTGCCTGAAACACTGAACCTTCGCGGATACGTGTTCACCCGTACAGGTGTGTTTGCTGCTATCCTTGTCGGAACTGTGGTAGGCGCCATCATGAGCATTGTTACCGAATATTACACGGCAATGGGCAAAGGCCCGGTTAACTCTATTATCCAGCAATCGTCCACAGGCCACGCCACCAACATCATCGGTGGTTTATCAGTGGGTATGAAATCAACAGTAGTGCCTATCTTAACACTTGCTGCAGGTATTGTCTGCTCTTATGCTTTTGCCGGATTATACGGTGTTGCAATCGCTGCGGCAGGTATGATGGCTACAACAGCTATGCAGCTTGCAATCGATGCATTCGGTCCTATCGCTGATAACGCGGGTGGTATCGCTGAAATGAGCCAGCTTCCTCCGGAAGTGCGTGAGCGCACCGATAACCTGGATGCTGTTGGAAATACAACCGCTGCAACCGGAAAAGGTTTTGCGATCGCATCGGCGGCATTAACATCACTCGCTTTATTTGCCGCATTCGTTGGAGTGGCCGGCATCTCTGCCATCGACATTTACAAAGCGCCTGTACTGGCAGCCTTGTTCGTTGGCGCGATGATCCCTTTTATTTTCTCTGCATTGTGCATCGCTGCGGTTGGTAAAGCTGCAATGGACATGGTACAGGAAGTTAGGCGCCAGTTCCGCGAAATTCCGGGCATTATGGAATACAAGGCAAAGCCTGAGTATGAAAAATGCGTGGAGATCTCTACAAAAGCATCTATCCGCGAAATGATTCTTCCGGGTGCGATCGCGCTGATCACTCCATTGCTGGTGGGCTTCGGCTTAAAAGGCATGTTCCGCGAAGTGAGCTCTGCGGAGATCCTGGGCGGACTGCTTGCAGGTGTTACCGTATCGGGTGTGTTGATGGGAATTTTCCAGAACAATGCCGGCGGTGCATGGGACAACGCTAAAAAATCATTTGAAAAAGGGGTGCTGATCAACGGCGAAATGTTCTACAAAAAATCGGAGCCGCACAAAGCGTCCGTTACAGGTGATACTGTGGGCGATCCGTTCAAGGATACTTCTGGTCCTTCCATGAACATCCTCATTAAATTAATGTCGATCGTATCCCTCGTGATCGCACCTTACATTGCAGTGAACTCTGCCGATGGAATGGACAAATGCAAAATGGGAACCGAGTGCGAAATGGGAGCAGGCGCTATGAAGGACGATTGCTGCAAAATGGCGATGAACCCTAAATGCGACATGGAAAAATGCATGCACATGACCAAGGAACAGTGCGCTGCATATTGCGATTCGGTTGGATGCACGCCTGAGCAAAAAGCAATGTGCGTTGAGCACGCAGGCACAGCAGGAAAATCATGCTGCAAAGAAGGAGCTGAAATGCACGGCGATAAAGCCTGCATGGAAGGCTGCACACACGGCTGCAAAACAAAGGAAGAATGCATGAAGGCATGCGGCGACGCATGTGCGAAAAAGCATGAATAGATAAGGTTTTATTTTTAAGCAGCGCCACACCATTACCCGTGTGGCGCTGCTGTTTTTACGGATATATGAAAATGAAAAGATACATAGTGGAGGGGCTGGTGCTGGCGCTGCTGCTCGGCGGATGCAAAGCTGCCGGAACAAAAATGATCATGCTGGAAGCAAGTCCGGAGGTAGAGGTGACGGTGAATTCCGCCTGCCGCAACTCCGCCATCCTGCCTTTGAAGGATGAGGCCGGGTTAAAATCAGCGCTCCGCAGCCATTCCTCAGCCGCCATGAAACGCCTGAAGCTCAAGACTACCGCAAAGGAAGCCAAAAGCACCTTCAGCACCACAAAAATAGAGCTGGGCATTTATGAGACCTGCCAGGAAAAATCGGATAAAAATCCACCTCCTGTCCGCCTGCACGAAAAGCTCACGCTTCAGCACACCAAAACAAAGGAATTGTATGTGTTTGAAATGGATACGCTCATCAATAACCAGAAGCTGAATCCCAACCAGCTGGCGGTTCCCAAAGTGGATTACGAATCGTACCTGTTGCCCCTTACCCAATTGGCATATCAGAAAGCAAAAATCTTTTTTAGCCGGAAAAAATAACTTATTTTTAACGCCCAAACGAAAAAAAACAACAACACAAATAAAACAACAAACACGAAAAAAATGAAGAGACTACTACTATCTGCATTTGCCCTCGCGGCGATGTACAATGCACAATCACAGGTTGTGTTCTATGAGGATTTCGACGGTGTGCCCGGACCTACTGCTGGTGGTGCCGGAACTTACAATTTCCCGACCGGCTGGACCCTGGCCAACGTGGATAACAGAACACCTGCCGCATCGGTTTCCTACGTGAATGCTGCATGGGAAAGAAGGGAAGATTTCGCAGGCACACTTACCGATTCAGCAGCTTTCAGCACTTCCTGGTATTCTCCGGCAGGCGCTGCCAACGACTGGATGGTTACACCCGCGATCGGGCCTTTGCCTGCAAACACGGTGCTGAGCTGGAATGCCGTTACCTATGACGCGGCGTATCCTGATGGCTACGAAGTGCGTATCATGACCGCTGCACCTACGGGTGGAACAGGTGTGATCGGTAACCTGCTTACCGCTTCCACGCTTTTATTCTCCACCACCGCGGAAAACACCACCTGGACAGCGCGTACTGTGAGCCTTGCAGCTTACGCAGGACAAACTGTGTACGTTTCTTTCCGTAACAATTCAAACGATAAGTTCCTGCTGCTGATCGATGATGTAAAGCTGGAAGTATCGCGCCCGCAGGATGCGAAGCTCGTGTCGCTCGATACAGTTCCTGATTACACCATTATCCCTAAAACACAGGTGTACAACATGCCTACGGCGGCAACCGTAATGAACAACGGTACCAACCCGTTATTGAACGTGGCATTGAAGCTGAACGTTTACAACGGTGCATTTACACAGATCTACACGAATACAGGGGCTGTGATCCCTTCACTTGCACCGGGAGCATCTGCTTCAGTAAGCGCAGGATCGTATATGATCCCGGCTACGCCTGATGCTTATTATTTCGAGTACATTGTAACACACAGCACGGCCGATAACTATACCGCCGATGATACATTGTACAACTCCATTATCGTTGACGATTCTGTATTCGCACGCGACAATGGCAACGTAGTCGGAGCGCTGGGCATCGGTGCGGGCAACGGAGGCTTCCTTGGCCAGTCGTTCACCATCAACGCGCCTGCTAGCCTTTCTTCCATTACGTATTATGTAACACGCGGATATACCGGCGAGCCTACGGCTGCTGTTCTCTGGAACATGTCTGCAGGATCTCCTAACGCGATCGTTGCTTCAACCGACACCATCACTTATCCTGATGATTCGGCAAGGGTGTACACACTTGCTATCCATGGCGGCGATTACATGCTGGCACCGGGAACGTATGCTGTGACTGCCGTTGAATTCGACAGCACCCTGTCACTCGGACAGGCAAGCGGCATCTTCAAAGCCGGAACAACCTGGGTTGACTGGCCAACAAGCCCTATCACAGGCTGGGCGAACAACGAAGATTTCGGCGCTTCTTTCGCCAAGTCGTATGTACTGCGCCTCAACCTGAACCCTGACTGTTCTTCACTTTCGGCTTCAGCAAGCGTTACGGATGCAACCTGCGTAGGATGTGCTAACGGAACTGCAAGCGTTACCGCTGCGGGCGGAACAGGCTCTTACACATACATGTGGGCGCCGGGTGGAAACACTACTGCTTCGGTAACCGGCTTAACAGCGGGAACTTATACAGTGACCATCACCGATGCTTATGGCTGCGCGGTTACAGCTACTGCTACTGTAGCTAACCCTGACTGCTCTGGCTTCATGGCTTCTGCTACATCCACCAACACTACCTGCGTAAGCTGTACCGATGGTACTGCAACTGCGAACGCTACCGGCGGAACAGGATCTGCAACTTACTCCTGGGCGCCGACAGGCGGAACTGCTGCAACTGCAACAGGCCTTGCACCGGGAACTTACACCGTTACGATCACCGACGGCCTTGGCTGCTCGAGCACCGCAACTGCAACTGTAGGAACTCCTGACTGCTCTGCATTGCTTGCAACTGCAACTTCTTCCGATGCAAGCTGCGCTACCTGCACCGACGGTTCTGCGATGGTGAATGTTACCGGCTCAACAGGCAGCGTAACTTACATGTGGTCGCCTGCCGGCGGAACATCCGCTTCCGCTACGGGATTGACCCCTGGAACTTACACTGTTACCGTTATCGATTCATTAGGCTGTATGACGATGGATACCGTGTTGGTTGATTTCGCTACAGGCATCGAAGCAAAAGCTGTTGCTGCAAACACCGCGATCTTCCCTAACCCGGGTGTTGACGTATTCACGATCCACATTCCAGAGGCTTTCGGAAACGAGACAACGATCACCGTAAGCAACTACCTTGGAGAAACAGTTTACTCAAAGGCATTCAACTCTTTCGGAAATAAAGAGCTGAACCTGTCTTCGCTTTCAGCAGGAAAATACACCATCCGCTTTGCGAATTCAACTTATGTGGTGAACAAGAACTTCACGATCATCAAATAATTTTTTAATACTTTAATTGCAAAGGAGCCCTTTTCACCAGGGGCTCCTTTTTTTTTGCTTCCGCGAAATGCTTAATTTTACCCTATGCAAAAAGCCTGCTTCATTATCATCTCCCTCTTGTTTTCATTACGCACGTTTTCTCAAACGGCTACGATCGGCCTGTTGCAGCAGGCCCCCGCGAGCCAGCCCGGCACGCTGCTGTTTGCGCCCATCGCCAATAAAAAGACCTACCTCATCGATAAATGCGGCTATGAGCTGCATTCCTGGACCAGCGCTTACCGGCCGGGCATGTCGGCCGACCTGCTCGAAGACGGCCTGCTGCTGCGTGCCGGATTTACTGTAAACCCTGTATTTGGCGGTGGAGGAGGAAGCGGCGGTGTGATCGAGAAATTCGATTGGAGCGGAGCAGTGGTGTGGTCGTATGTTCTTTCAGACTCGATGCGCTGCCTGCATCACGACCTGCATCCGCTGCCCAACGGAAATATCCTTGCGCTTGTATGGGAACGGAAAACGAGTGCCGAAGCTGCGGCAGCGGGACGGTCGGGCGGATTAACAGAAGGAGAGATGTCGAGTGAAAAGATCATGGAGCTGCAGCCGGTGGGAACCAACGCGGCCAATGTGGTGTGGGAATGGAGCGCCTGGGATCATCTCATCCAGGATGTGAACAGCACCTTGCCCAATTACGGAACCATCTCCGCTGATCCGGGGCGGATCAACATCAACGCCGATGCTGTTACTGCCGCCGACTGGATCCATCTGAATTCGGTAGATTACAATCCGGCGCTCGACCAGGTAATGGTGAGCTCGCGCATCTTCAGCGAGGTCTGGATCATCGACCACAGCACCACTACAGCCGAAGCGGCAACACATGCAGGAGGCAATTCGGGAAAGGGCGGCGACCTCATTTACCGCTGGGGAAACCCCGCGATGTATAACAGGGGTACTTCTGCCGACCGTAAATATTTCGGGCAGCACAATGCCACCTGGATCAGGCCGGGATTGAACGGCGCTGGCGATATCATGGTTTTTAACAATGGAAAAGACCGTCCCGTTTCCGATTATTCGTCGGTAGACATCATTCATCCCCCGGTGGATGCGATGGGAAATTACACTGCAGATGCTGTTCTTCCTTTTCAGCCCGACAGCGCTTACTGGAGCTATTCGGGCCCTCCGGGATTTTATTCGAACAACATCTCGGGCGCACAGCGCCTCCCGAATGGCAATACGATGATCTGCAACGGCACAGGCGGATTGTTCTTTGAAGTGGATACGGGCGGAACAACGGTGTGGCGATACAAAAATCCTGTAAACCTTGCGGGTCCTGCCACGCAGGGCACCACCATCTATAACAACAACGTATTCCGCGTGTCGTTCTACGATGAGGATTATGCCGCTTTTGCCGGGCATACGCTTGTTCCCGGCGATCCCATCGAGATCGATCCGATCGCCTACAGCTGTGATGTGCCTCTGGATCTTGAGGAAGTGGAAGCCCCGCAATTACGCGTGTTTCCCAATCCTTTCGGCGATGTGATAACGGTCGCGCTACAAGGCAGGGAAGTATTTTCGGCGAAGTACATCATTACCGATGTCACCGGGAGGACTGTGCTGAGCGGCACCGTAAGCTCTTCGTTCCCGCAGATCAATTCATCTGCGCTGGCTCTGGGAATTTACCTGCTTAAGCTGGATCTTCCTCGTACAGCGGTTTCCAGGATCGTGAAATAGCGCTGAATTTACGTTGCGCCCTTTTCTGTCTCATATAATAAGCCTATCTTTACAGCGGAACATTTTAAACTACTTCATGAAAAAATTATTTTTTGCTGCGCTGGCATTGTGTATGTCGATAGGCGCTTCCGCGGCTGTCACCGATACGGCCTCCACAGAGGAAATGGATTCGGTTGCCTACGATCTTGTAATGGCGAAGCTCGACAGCGCGATGAAAGCGCTTGATTACAAAACAGGTAAAATTACTATCCAGGGCGATCTTGCAACAGTTACCGTACCCGAAGGCTTTGCTTTTCTCGATGCAAAGGATGCGCAGTTTGTGCTCACCAGTCTTTGGAATAACCCGGAAGACCACGACATTCTTGGTATGCTGGTGCCGAAAGGTGTCGACCTGCTTGCCGCCGAATCGTGGGCGATCATATACAGCTACGAGGAAGACGGGCACGTTGACGATGATGATGCAGAGGACACCGATTACGCCGAATTGCTGGGCGACATGCAGAAGAATATTTCCTCGAATAATTCGAGCCGCATTGCAGCGGGCTATCCTCCAATGGAGCTGATCGGCTGGGCAAAAACACCGTTCTATGACAAGGCATCCCACAAGCTGCACTGGGCAAAGGAAATAAAGTTCGGCACCGATTCGCTGAACACGCTTAACTATAATATCCGCATGCTCGGCCGTAAAGGCGTGCTTGTAATGAACATTGTTTCGGGGATGGATAATATGAAAGTGGTGGAAGCAAACATCAATAAGATCCTTGCAAGCACCGATTTTACGGCGGGCAACACGTACGCCGATTTCGATTCGGACGTTGATAAGGTGGCTGAATACGGTATCGGTGGATTGATCGCCGGAGGTATCTTATTGAAGACGGGACTGCTTGCAAAACTCGGGATCTTTTTACTGAAGGCCTGGAAGTTTATTGCCATCGGAGTTGTAGGCCTTGTAGCATTTATAAAGAAAAAATTCACGGGCAGGAAAGACAATTCGGATGATAACCATCCGAGGTTAGATCAATAGATCGCCCCTAAAACAACGCATCAGGAGCCTCTTCGTTTACGGAGAGGCTTTTTTGTGCTCCGAATTTTCGCGACCGGCAAGTGAAAAATGCTGCTTGCCGATTTCTCAGTGCTAAGCGCAATAAGCAGTGCTAATTTTGAATCAGATACTATTAGATACTAATTTAGAAAGGAGAAACAAATGAAAACGAACGCAAAAAACTTAGGAATTGCATTGATTGCATCAGTAACAGTATTATTTGGCTGTAAAAAAGAGGACCTCAGGCCAATGGCCCGTCCAACACCCGTATCTTCGGTGTCCACCAAGCCTGTAGCGAAAGAGCTTAACTTCTGGAAGATCACATCTTTCAAGCTCGATGGAAAATATACCAGCGATGAAACCGTGAAGTTTGAAGGTTGGGCATTTCAATTCAACGATGACGGAACTGTGGTGGCAAGAAGAAAAGAAGAGAAAGTGAAAGGACACTGGGGAACAAAGATGAACGGATCGAGGGAGATCATGGTGTTTGATTTCGGCGGGCAGGAGCCGTTTTACGAACTGAACAATTACTGGGAAGTTGCAAAGAAATCGTCAAGCTATATGTTTTTACAGGATCATGATGATTCGGACGGAAGCACCGGCGAGCTGTTCTTTGAAAAAATATAATAAGGAAAGGCCTCTTTTGTAAATCAAAGGAGGCTTTTTTGCTTTACGACCCTTACGCGCGGATGATCGCCGTACTTAAATGTTCGATCAACGATTATACGCTTCGCAGAGGCAATAAGCATTGTAATTTTGATTAAAGTATTAACCAAATTTAGAAGGAGATCAAATAATGAAAACGAACGCAAAAAGCCTGGGAGTAATTTTATTTACCCTCGCAACAGCTTTCTTTGGCTGCAAAAAAGAAGATATTTCCCCAATGCCGGGTGTTGAGTATCACAGTGCTAAAGCTGTGGATGTAACTGAGCCAGGAACCCCAACTGAAAACAAAGCACAGTCGAACATCAACGACGGTTTCTGGCGCATCAGCGCATTTTATTTGCACCAGCCGCAAACAATGGAAGCAAAAGGCAGCGGACAAACGCCGCGCTTTAAAGACTGGCTCTTCGTATTTAACCGCGATGGCCAGGTGGTCGCAATGAAAAACGGTGAGCGTGTTATCGGAAAATGGTCGCAGGGAAATGTAAACATGAAAGATGATATTACCCTTAATTTCGGCACACAATATCCGTTCAGCCTGTTGAATAATACATGGCAAACGAGAGAGAAATCAAAAATGTGGAGATTTCTCGAAGATAAGAATATGGCAGACGGTACTTCCGGTTCACTTGTATTCGTGAAACAGGAATAATTTTTTCTGAGTTAACTGAAAAAGAACGTCTCATCCCAACGGATTGAGACGTTTTTTTATTGTCTGGCTTTACCTGTCATCTCATCAGCTACCAGAAATGTTGCTTTAACGATTATCCGCCCCTTACGGCTTTATTGTGTTGTAATTTTGAATCAGGATATTAATTTAATTAGAAAGGAGAAACAAATGAAAACGAATTCAAAAAAACTCGCAGTAGCATTATTAGGTGTAGCATCATTATTTGCAGCATGTAAAAAAGAAAATATGCGCCCTATGAATATTTCAGATAAATCGCAGCTGGAGCAGCCTGATCAGCGTATGTCGCAGGTAGATCAGAATATGTTTGAGCAAACGCTTTGCAGCCGCCGCTGGACAGTAGGTGTCTTTAATGATGGTCAGCTGGACTCACGTACAGATGAAACTGCGAGGTTCGCGGACTATGTGTTTGAGTTTAACGACAAGCATGTGGTGATCGCAAAAGGAACTGATAAGAACATTGTAGGTAAATGGAATACATTTACAGCCGACGGTGTAAAAAGGCTGGTGCTCGATTTCGGTTACAGGCCATGCATTAAGCTGAATGCAAAATGGGCGCTGGTGGATTATACGTCAGAAGCCATCACGCTGCGCAATTCTGTTGGGAACGAGACTGCCGCGCTCGATTTCAAAGCTGTATATGATGTGGCAAAATAGTTTTAGGGAAAAACGAAAAAATGCCTGTTGTGCTGATGCATAACAGGCATTTTTTTTATGCTGCCGGTGGGATTGCCGCCCGGTCTATTTTATCATGAGCTCGAATGCTGGCAGCTTAATTTCATTTTTGTTGACATCCACCGCGATCACATTTTCGATCACGATCTTGGAGATCTTTCCTTTTTTTGCCTTCATCGCTTCCAGCACCTGGCTGCTGAATACATTTCCGCTCACCTGGTAATCAATGAACGCATCTTTTCCGGCATCGCCTTTAACAAGGATCATCACCTTGAACGATTTTACTTTTGTTGTCTCATCCTTTGGGATCAGCATGTTGCATTTTTCCAGGTCCTCGATGCTGTACGACGCCTTTTCCGTTTTGCAGATGGATACGGCGCTGCTTTTTTTGTCCTGTGCGTTGGCAGTAATGCTTACCGCGGTGAACAGTGCTGCTGCTAAGATTAGTTTTTTCATGGCTTGTTTTTAGGTTAGTACGCTGATGTTGTTTTAGTAGACAATGAGCTTTACAACGCCTGAGCGTTTATTGTTATTGCTGAGGCTTACAAAATAAACGCCCTTGCTGAGGTCGCCGATGTCCATGCTGATCCGTTGTTTTCCCTGTGCAGCGCCATCGTTATGCACGCGCTTCACTTCCTGCCCGAGCACGCTCGTAATGATCACGTCCGCGGCCTCGTAAGCATCGATCACCACGGTTAAATTATGCGTTGCGGGATTCGGATAAACAGTGCTGATCCCGAATGTATGTGCTGCATTGGCCGGTTCCTGCACACCGGTAAGAGCGCAATAGTTCTGGATCGACTTCACCGCCTTGTAAAGGTTGAGCCTTCCGCCTGTGAGCGTGATCCCGGCCAGCGCAGCCACCGGATCGGTAGCGCCTAAAATGGAATCTTTTACCATGAGTGCGATCCCGGCCGGATCGGCCTTGTAATTGGCGATGAACTGCGGGCATGCTACCGAGTATAAAAGTCCGATCGTCCCGGCAACGTGCGGTGTTGCCATGGAAGTGCCCGATATGGAATTGTAATTATTGGTGGAGGAGGAATAGTATGTAGACGTGATGTTGGTTCCCGGTGCGCCCAGGTCGATCATTGTAGCGCCGTAACCTGCATTGGCTTTGGTATCGTTGCTTTTTGTATTGGTTACCGCGATGAGCCAGTTGCTCGGGCAGGCGGTAGGAATATCGCCCTGCGTATCCACATTGTAATTGGCATTGGCCGTGGCACCGGCGCTCAGGATACCTACTGCGCCGAGTGAATCATACATGGCGCACCAGAGCGGGTAAGCCGATGGCATGGCAAGGTCGACACCGAAGGATGAGTTAGTGGCGACCACGAATGCACCTTTAGCGCCGTTTGTAAGGTTATATTCCCTGCGCTGGTCGCGGGCGAAGGAATAGGCCGCCACCACGTTCGCTTCAAACGAACCGCCGCCGCCGCCGTAGCTGATCGGCATGATCTTCACATTCCAGTTCACGCCGGTTACGCCAATTCCGTTATTCCCTTTTGCGCCTACAGTGCCGGCAACGTGCGTGCCATGGCTTTGCGGCGTCCAGTTATCATTTCCTGCGGAAGAGTTCCATCCGTCGAAATCATCGATATAGCCGTTCGCATCATCATCGATCCCGTTATTCGGGATCTCGTCATAATTCTTCCAGTAGTTCGGGATCAGGTCGGGATGCGTGAGTGAAAATCCGCCGTCGACCACCGCCACCACGATCGTATCACCCTGCGAGGTGAGTCCGCCGGTGGTAATATCCCAGGCTTCCGGCGCATCGATATCGGCATCCGCCACAGCGCCGGCGCCGCCATTCGAGCCGGTGTTGTCCATGTCCCACATTACGCCGAACTGCGGATCGTTGGGGATGGTGTTACGTTCATTTACATAGTGATTGTATTGCGCGATCTTTACACCGGGATAATTCCTTACCGCCGACAGCATGGATTCTTCATTTACTGCGTTATTGCTGAAGCTGAAGAGGTAAATGTGCATGCTGCGCGAAAGCTCGCGTTCTGCATGCAGTCCGGAGCTGATGCCGTTCAGCCTGGAAAGGCCGGATTCAAGCGCCTGTACATCAGTGCCCGCTTCCAGCATCACGAGCAGGTTTCCCGGAACGTGATTGTTATCCTGCGCAAATGTGGACTGTAAGATCCCCGCAAAAATGATGGAAAAGAAAGTAAGTGTTTTTTTCATGCCTCGGCCTTTTTAATGAATTGCATTATAAGCTTGCGGGGATAACTTATACGTTTGTGCTTAACAATATTAGCGAATTATTATGTAATTTGCAATACATTGAAAACAAAAAATGTCCGCTAAGAATTTTACGATTTACAAGTCATCGGCAGGTTCGGGGAAAACCTTCACGCTGGTAAAAGAATACCTTGCGCTAGCATTGAACGATGCATCCAATCCGCCCCAGGCTTACAAGCATATCCTTGCCATTACATTTACCAACAAGGCCGCCGCCGAAATGAAGGAGCGGATCGTGAAGGCGCTGAAGGACCTGGCGGAAGATGATTACAGTACTATTTCCGGCGGATCAAAAACACTGCTCTCGATCTTAAAGGAGCATGAAAAGCTGAATGCAGGTGGGCAGCTAAGCGATGATGTGATACGGAAGCGCGCGAAAAATATCCTGACCGCCATCCTGCACAACTATTCCGATTTCGCGATAGGTACCATTGATGCATTTGTGCACAAAGTGGTGCGCACCTTCGCTTTCGACCTGAAGATCCCGATGAGCTTCGACATCGAGATGGATGACGAGAAGCTGCTGACACAGGCCATCGACCTGCTGGTGGCGCAGATCGGGAACGATGAGCGGCTGACAAAAGCGCTGATCGAATTCACCGAAAGCAAAACCGATGATGAAAAAAGCTGGCACATCGAAACCGATCTGATGAAGTTCGCGAAGAACCTGCTGAATGAGGAAGGCGCTGTTTACATAGAAAAATTAAGGGAGCTGGGCGTTGATGATTTTTTCCGCTTCAAGGACACCTTGTTCTCGGAAATGAAAAAGTTTGAGAATGGCGTAACAGGCGCTGCACAAAAGGCAGAGCAGCTCATCAAAAATTCGGGGCTTACCGCGAAGCAATTCTTCCAGGGTGACCGGGGCATTGCGGGCTATTTCGAAAAGCTGGCGAAAGGAAGGATGGATTATATCGAGCCGAATAATTATGTGGTAGCAACGGTGGGAGAAGATAAATGGGCGGCCGGGAAGATCAGCAGGGATGAGCAGTCGGCCATCGAAAGCATAAAGCCGCAGCTGCTCGACGCCTTCAATTCCATACAGGTACTCAGGGATCAGAGCTATTCCGAATATATGTTGTTCGGGCTCATCAACAGGAATATTTATTCGCTCGCGGTGCTCAATGAAATTGAGAAGCTGCTCGATCAGTATAAGTCGGAGAACAACATCCTGCACATTTCCGAATTCAACAAAATGATCGCGAAGATCGTATTGAACGAGCCGATCCCTTTTATTTATGAGCGTTTGGGCGAACGCTACAACAATTACCTCATTGATGAGTTCCAGGATACTTCCGTATTGCAGTTCCAGAATTTATTGCCGCTGATCGATAACTCGCTTGCAGGCGGATTCTTCACAATGCTTGTTGGCGACGGGAAGCAGGCGATTTATCGCTGGCGCGGCGGCGAGGTGGAGCAGTTCGCGATGCTGCCTGAACTGTTCTCGCACCAGGATAACCCGCTTGTGCTCGAGCGGGAACAAGCCTTGAAGCGGAATCACAATCCGCAGGTGCTCAACCGGAATTTCAGGAGCAAGCGCGAGATCATCGAGTTTAACAACAGCCTGTTCAGAACCCTTTCGGGAAAGCTCCATGAGCGTTACCGCGGCATCTACGATAAGCTGGAGCAGGAATTCAATCCCGGGAATACAGGCGGCTACGTGCAGGTGGAATTCATCGAGGAGCAGCAGGAGGAATGGCGGGAAAAAAATTTCGTGCGGACCTACGAGATCATCACCGGTCTGTTAAAGGATAATTACCAGCTGAAGGATGTGGCGATCCTGGTGAGGAAAAACACCGATGGAAGCGACATCGCGAACTACCTCACCGAAATGAACATCCCGGTGATCTCTTCCGATTCGCTGCTGCTGAGCAATTCACGCGAGGTTAATTTCATTCATTCCATCCTGAAATTCCTTGCCAACACCAACGATGATATTGTGCATGCCGAGATCCTCGAATACCTGCTCATCGGGGGCTTTATCAGCGACAGAACGCTCGATGCGCTGATCCTCGAAAAGCGGAAAGGCGGATTGCTGCCGCTGATCAGGCTGGTAGCGCCGGCGTTTAACGCCACCGCATTGTCGAAGATGGCGCTGTACGAGCTGGCGGAGGAGCTTACCGGTCTGTTCAGGCTGAATGCGCAGCCGAACGCCTACATCCAGTTCTACCTCGATGAAGTGCTGAATTACAGCATCAAGAAGAACAATAACCTTAACGATTTTATTGAATACTGGGAAGATAAAAAAGGCAAGGCCTCCCTCGTGATCCCTCAGGGGATGGATGCTGTGAGCATTATGACGATCCACCGTTCCAAAGGCCTCGAGTTTCCCGTGGTGATCCTGCCGTTCTCGAGCGGAAAGGTGAAGAACGGAAAGGATAACCTGTGGATCGACCTCGACAATGAAAAGCTCCCCGGCTTTAGATCCGCGCTGGTGCCGGTGAGTGAAAGCCTGGAAGAAACAGAGTACGGTCATTTGTACGAAGAGGAAAAAAGCAAATCGCTGCTCGACAGCCTTAACGTGATGTACGTGGCGTTCACACGTCCCGAGGAGCGCATGTACATCCTTGCGGATAAGCCTTCGAAGAATCCGTCGAACATGGGAAAAACAAGCGACATGCTTGCTTATTACTACCAGGTGGCGGGCGAGTGGCAGGATGGAAGAACCATTTATACATTCGGGGAAGAAAAAAAGCACATCGCCCACAAGCCCCAGCAGCAAACGCAAAGCTTTAAGCTTGAAACATTCAATTCCAACCAGTGGCGCGACAGCATCAAGATGCGCACAGCGGCTCCGAGCATCTGGAACACCAACATGGCCGAAACAAAAAAGGATTATGGTGTAATGGTGCATACCGCGCTGTCGAGGATCAGGTATGCCGTTGAAGTGGAAGCGGCGGTAAGCAGCATGCTTTCGGAAGGCCTGATCAATACCGAGGAGCAGGCGCATCTGCTCGAAACCATTATGAAGATAGTGACGCACCCGCAGCTGGAAGTTTATTTCCGCAAAGGGCCGCGGATCAAAAATGAGTCGGAAGTGATCGACCTAAACGGAAAAATGTTCCGTATGGACAGGGTGGTGATCGATAAGAAGAACGCCGTGATCATTGATTATAAAACAGGCGGGAAAAAGAGGGATCACCAGAAGCAGGTGCTCGAGTACAGCGACCTTCTCCTGCAGATGGGCTATGTGGTCACTGAAAAGCTGCTGGTGTATATCGAAGACCTCGAAGTAGTTTCCGTAAAATAAATTTCCGGCTTCCGCGTTATTTTCGCGCATCCCCCTGTATCTTTTCGCACATCCCCCGTTATCCTGTCATATGCCTCACAGGAAGCATCCTTTTACGAAAAGGTTCGTCAATAGAACCAAACGGATTTATATGAGAGCTCTCACAGTTGCCTTCTTCCTGCTTGCCACACTTGCGTGTGCACAACAGGATAAAAAAAGAGGAACAATTACGGTAAGGAAGGATGGCGGTGGAATGCCGGTATACGATGCCGACCATTTTCCGCCCAATTACCTGTTGCTGCCCGCGTATCCGGGTGGTGAAAGAGCGATGGAGGCATTTATCAGTAAAAACATACGGATCCCGGCGAAGGTAAAGCAAAAGAGGATGAATGTTATTTGCTTTACAAGCTTTATCGTTAAAAAGAACGGCGAAATCTGCAACATAGAGGTGCACCAGCTTCCCGGGTATTCGGAATGTGTTGACGAAGCCATCCGGCTGGTGAAGCTCATGGGGCCCTGGACGCCGGGAGTAGCGGAAGGCAAGGTCGCCAACATAAAAATTCATATTAAAATAGAATTCAAATGATCATCCCCGTAATTATACAAGCCGATCCGAATGAGATCATTGACCCTGCTGCTGGCGCTCCTGTCGGCAACCGCTTTTGCGCAAACTGCGAAGAAAGGTACTATTAAAGTTAAAAGATCGGCTGCGGCCGGCGCCGTTTACACCATTGTCGACCTGATGCCGCAATTCCCCGGAGGTGAACCGGGAATGCTGAAGTTCATACAGGTAAATGTAAGGTATCCCAAAACGGCCCTTGACAGTAACCGCCAGGGAACCTCTTACATCACCTTCGTGGTGGAGCGGGATGGCAGCATGAGCAACGTAAAGGTTCAGAAAGGCGCTGCCGGCTGCCCCGAGTGTGACCAGGAGGCGCTCAGGGTGGTGAGCTCGATATCGGGCTGGCAACCCGGAATGCTGCAAGGGAAGCCTGTGAGGACACAATTTACCCTGCCAGTAAGGTTTAAGATAAGATAATCTGTATCTTTTTACGACCTTTACGTTATATCAGAGAAACACGGTAAAGAGAATATGCTACAAACATCAAAATACCATGCTACGGAAACCGATCTCGCCAACGAACAGGCGCTGGTGGAAGCTGCAAAAAAGAACCCGGAAAGGTTCGCCCCTCTTTACGATAAATACTATGAGCAGATCTTCAGGTTCATATACCAGCGTGTGGATGATAAGGAGCAGGCGTTTGACGCAACGCAGCAAACCTTTATGAAGGCGATCAACAACCTGCCGAAATACGAGTTCAGGGGAGTGCCTTTCGCTTCATGGCTATACCGGATCGCGAGCAGCGAGGTGAACAACCTGTACCGCTCGCAAAAAGCGCAGCGTACGGTGAATATTGAATCGGTGAGCGTGTACCACATCATCGAGGAGATCCAGGAGAGTAAGATCGACGAGTATCATGATAAGATCGTGGATATAATTTCGGAGCTGCCCGAGGATGAATTGCAGCTGATCGAGATGCGTTTCTTTGAGAAGCGCGCATTTAAGGAAATAGCCGAGATCCTTGATATTACGGAGAACAACGCGAAGGTGAAAACGTACAGGATCCTGGATAAGCTGAAGAAAATGATTAAGTAGGTACGGATTACGAATAAAAACGAATATTACGAATTGTGGTATAAATAACGAATGAAACAAATGTTTTCGAATTACAAACCCAGATTCGCAAATTCGTAACGATTCGCGATCCGAACAAAGAAATATTGAATAGATAATTACTCAAAATGAAACGAGCATATTCCTTTAAGAAAAAATTTAATGCAGTAATATGCGAGCACCATTTGACCTTTGAAAACAAATAATTCCAAATGAAACGAAAAGTAAATATTAACCGTCCGAAGCCGAGTGCCGATGAGATCAATCAGCACAAGAACTTCGACTCGGTTTTGAAAAATACAGCAGGTATGGGTGCAAAGCCCTTGCTGAAGAAGCCATGGTTTCTTTCCAGCATGGTGGTTGTAACCGCCGCGATCATTACCACTGCGCTGGTGCTCACTAAAAAGGAGCAGCCGCCGGTTGTAACCGAAAACGTGCAGGCGGATGCCGACAGCCTCGCGCTGGCCGCCTTCTACAAAGCGGAGCAGGCAAAGCCCTGCATTGCGCCGCCTGTAAGCGGATTGAACATTCCCTACACCAGCTTTAAGGTAAATGCAGAAAAAGGTGCAGCACTCGATTTTAAAACAGGCTCAAAGCTGAACATCCCGAAAGATGCTTTTGTGGATGAGAACGGAAAGCCGGTAAAAGGCGAGGTAGAGTTGCGTTACCGCGAATTTCATGATGCTGCCGACTTTTTTGTGAGCGGCATCCCGATGACATACGATAGCGCCGGAGTGCGATACCAGTTCGAATCGGCCGGAATGATGGAAATGCTGGCCTATAAGGATGGAAAGCCCGTGAACATGGCTCCGGGTAAAACGATCAATGTGGAGCTGGCATCGGCGTACAAAGGCACCGAATACAATCTCTACAAGCTCGATACGCTGAAAAATAACTGGTCGTGCTTAGGGAAAGATAAAGTGGGAAGCTCAGGAACCGGTAAAGTTGCCGATGATAAAAAAGAGGTGGCGAAGCTGGAGCAAACTCCCGAATACAAGGTAGTGGAAGTGAAGAAGGAAGAAGTGAAAGCAGAGAAAGAAAAGCAGATCTCCGCATTGCCGAAACCTGCGCCGGAGCCAAAGAAGCCGGCTAAAGTGGATAAGGATAAATACACCTTCGATTTTCAGCTCGACCTTGTCGACTTCCCTGAGTTCAAGGCATTCAAAGGCGTGCAGTGGGAATACGGAAGCGAGAACAAGCCGATGACCGAAGAAACCTTCAGGACGCTCACAAAAACCGAATGGGATAATGCGGTGCTGAAAGAAGGAAATAAAAAAGGGGAGAATTACATCATCACCCTCGAAAAAAACAGGAAGCTTGTCAGCATCGTTGTTTATCCCGCTTTTGAAGGCAAAGAATATGAAGCGGCGATGAAGGATTTCAGCGCAAGGTTTGAAAAATATTCAGCCGCGCTGGAGAAGCGCAAGGAAAGCGAGAAAAAGATCGAGCAGGAGTACGAGGCGAAAATGGCGGCGCTGCAAAAGAAGCAGGAGGAGCTGGAAGCGAAGTGGAAAAGGGAGATGGACCAGCAGGTGGCAAGCATGGCAACAGAAGAGAAAGTAATGCGGATCTTCCGCATCAGCAGCTTCGGGGTGTATAACAGCGATTGCCCTTCTGCCTATCCGCGCGGCGTAGCCTGCAATGCGACGCTCACCAATGAACGCAGCAGCAAGCTGATGTGCTACGAGGTGTTTCTTGTCGACAGGCACCGGAATTGCTTGTTCACCTATCAGAAGAATCCTGTAACCAGTTTTTCCTTCGATCCGAATTCCACCAACATTCTCTGGACCGTTGAAAATGGCGTGCTGTATTACCTGAAGCCGGAACAGTTTGAGGCGCTGAAAGGCGGCACACAGAACATAACGATGACCAGGGTAGAGCAGCAGTTCAAAACGGTGGACGACATGAAAGCTTTTTTTAATTTGTGATGGGGTTTACGCAGAACCGCAAAGAACGCAGAGGGACCACCCCCGATGCGTTCTTTTGTTTTTTTAATTAATGCAGGTATGAGCACCAGGTATTTCTATAGTGTTATTTTTTTTCTTTTTTCTGCGCTGTCTGTTGCACAGTCGGATACAGTGCCGAAGCAGGGCACCATCAGGATCGCGAAGCCGAAGGATATCCCTGTGTACATCCAGGCAAAAGCCGATTACGGCATCAGCGGTCCCGACCGGTTTCAGCCTTATCCCGTTGTGCCGGGGCATGCCTTCCCGTTCAACTATACAAAGTTCTTCTGGGATTATTTTAAAAGCCGCAAGGTCGACCTGCGCGGAAAGGCCGCAGATACGGTGTACCTGGAAGTGAATGTTTCGAAGAAGGGAAAAGTACGCATCGCAGACATCACCTATTCCATGGCCAACGGAAAGAAGATGCTGTACGATGTGGTGCAGGTGAAGGAGATGAACGGGCTTCACCTGAATTGCTTCAATGCGCTGAGCCAGGTAAAGGAATGGTATCCCGCTTACGATGTGGATGCGAAGGTGGACAGGTACAAAGGACAAACCGTGATCAGGCCGGTGCGCACCAAACGCGATGCAACCGGCATCATCACCATCATTTTTTCCACCGAGCCTTTCGACGACTAAACCGGGCGTCATTTTTTTTCTATCTTTATCCGCTCAAGGCAAGCGATGCAATTCTTCAGCAACAAAAAGATCTATTTTCTACTTTCCTTTATCGAAGGCGGTTCCGTAATGGCAGCCGAGCTGATGGGCGCAAAAATGCTCGCGCCGTATTTCGGCTCCTCGCTGTATGTATGGGCAAGCGTGCTCGCGATCACACTCGGGGGGCTTGCTGTGGGCTACTTTGCCGGAGGCATCGTTTCGTACCGGAGTAAAAATCACCTTACGCTGTTCTATGTATTGCTGGCAGCAGCCGTGTTTACCATGCTGATGCCTTTCTCCTCGCGCTTTATTTTGTGGCTGGTCGGGATGCACAGCCTTATTCCTTCCGTGATCGTTTCCGCCGGCTTTATTTTATTTCCTCCGGTGTTCATGATGGGCATGGTGTCGCCGCTGATCATCCGCGCCATCACAACGGATATTGAGCAGTCGGGCAGGGCGGCAGGCGCCATTTACGCGATCTCTACGGTTGGCGGTATCGTTGCCACATTCAGCTTCGGTTTTTATGTGATCCCGCAGTTCGGCTTAACGATGCCATCCATTTATACCGGCATCGTTCTCGGCCTGATCCCGCTGATCGTGCTCCTCAAACAAAAGCAGACAGGCAAGGCGCTTGGTTTTTTTTTGCTTTGTGCATGGGCTTTTTCGGCGGCATCGTTTAAATCAACATCGTCGGGGATAAAAGTGGTGTACAGCGCCGAAGGCCTGCTGGGCCAGGTGATGGTGCTGGATTACCCGCATTACAACCAGGAGAAGAAGGTGGACGGTCACAGCCGCTGGCTCTTTGTGAACCGCATTTCGCAAACCATGTACGACTCGCTTGCCGACGAGAACAGGAAAGAAGAAAAATACTTCACCTACGTGTACCGCATTTCCGATTTCTGCGATTCCATTCCTAAAGATTCAAAGATCCTCCTGCTCGGGTTAGGCGGTGGCAGCATCGCCAAGCGCCTTACGGAGAAAGGTTTTTCGGTGGAGGTGTGCGAGCTCGACAGGCGAATTGCCGAAGTTGCGAAAAAATATTTTTACCTCGATCAGCAGGTGCAGGTATCGGTGGATGATGCGCGGCATTATATCAAAACCTGCGATAAGAAATACGACCTCATCATCTTCGATATGTTCAGGGGAGAGGATGTTCCGAACCATGTGTTTACCACGGAATCGCTGGAGGAAACAAAGAAGCTGCTGAATCCCGGCGGAACCGTTTTTGTGAACAGCCTGGGCTACATTGAAGGAACAATGGGCAAGTCGATGCGCTCGATCTACAAAACCTTTAAGGCTGCCGGCTTCAACGTGGAGGTGCTGCCCACCGATCCCGATCCCAACCAGCGCAACCTGCTTTTTTACGCTTCTCTCGGAAACGTGAAGCGGCGGGCAGGATTTATTCCCGAAAACAAAATTGATCTTGCCGATGCGGTGGTGCTGAAAGATGAGTATCCCGTTCTCGACCTCCTGAACGCGGAAGCCGCCAAGCGCTGGAGGATGCTGGCTATCGGCAGCTTTAATTCGGATATGCAGCAGCAGTCGCTGCCTTTGTTCAGGTAGTGAAGCAGGCCTAAAAACCGATGTTCACTCCAACGCGGATGATCGGGTTCGTATACGGAGTGTAAACCGATTCGGTAAAGTTGTACAGCAGCATTGCAACAATGGAAACATTGTCACTTACCCTCTGAACATACCCGCCGCCGGCAAGCAGGCTCTCTACATCCACCCTTCTGCGGTTGAAATCGAAGGCTTCAAGGTTAAGATATTCATACTCTACATGTGCGAACAGGTAATCGGTGAACAGGTACCTTCCGAATACGCGGCCGCCGTATACATTTGTCTCAAAATCGTAAAATTTATCGCGGTAATGGTAATACTGGTAGGTGGCGCCGATGCCCGCGCCGATCTTATCGGTGATCTTATAGCCTAACAAAGGCGAAACATCAATAAAGGTAACGGTGCCGAATTGTGCACCCATGTTTCCTCCCGTAAAGAGCTTATCGATGAAACGCTCTTTTGGCGGGTGTTTTGGCAGCATGGTGCTGTCCTGTGCCTGTCCGGCGAAGGTGATAAGGCTGAAAAGAGCAGCCAGTAGTGCTATTTGAAACGACTTTGCGCGCATTGCTTTGTAAAATTAGCAAAAAAATCCCTTTCTTTGGTCCGGACTAAACGAATAA
>Ga0157372_10001111_pt1 | contig 29223 bp, 25 predicted proteins | sample C55metaG_FD_115307 | JGI IMG/M metagenome (GOLD analysis project Ga0157372, IMG submission 115307) | Corn rhizosphere microbial communities from Kellogg Biological Station, Michigan, USA - C5-5 metaG | ecosystem: Host-associated > Plants > Roots > Rhizosphere > Soil | place: USA: Michigan...
CGTCGGGGTCATCGCGCCCGGGAGCCATGCGGGCGCGACGCAAGTCTGGGGCCCGGCCAGGACGAGCACGCGGCCGTCCGGCAGGAGCGTCGCGGTATGCCCCGCGCGCGAGAGCGCGAGCGGCGCGGCGAGCGTCCAGTGCCCGGTCGCAGGATCGTAGATCTCCGCGCTCGCCCCGCCGTCGCCGTCGCCGCCCGCCACCAGCACGCGGCCATCGAGAAGCAGCGTCGCCGTGTGGCCTGCGCGCGGCAGGTGCGGAGATTCGGCCTCCTGCCAGCACGCGACCGGATCGGCGAGGATGAAGTGGTTCTTGGAGCAATCCCCGTCGGCCCGCACGGGAGCGGCCATGGAAGCGCAGGCGAGCACGACGAGGTACGCGGGCAGAGTCTTCAAGCGCCTGCTCCCGATGCAAGACCCACCCAGTCTAGGCCGGCGGGCCGGCTCGTGCCGCCCGGACTATCGAAAACCGACCTTCTCTGCGCGATTCCTTAGCTTCGGCCCGGCCGGCGCACGGCAGAGGATTCTCACGCCACCGCGGCCTGCGGGCTGGAGCTAAGCCTGGCGGCGTTGCGATGTGCGCCGCGTGTGGACCGGTGGAACGCCGTAGCGCTTGCGATATTCGAGGGCGAAGGTGGTCGAGCTGCGGAATCCCGCGCCGGCACCCGCCTCGGCGACGCTGACGCCATCGCGCTCGAGCGCCCGGTGGGCGGCCTCGAGCCGCATGTTGCGCGCGTGCGCGACGGGCGTGATGCCGCGGAAGTGCGCGAACGCCTTTTGCAGCGTGCGCGGGCTCACGCCGCAATGCCGGGCCAGAGACCCGATCGTCAGCGGCTCGGCGAGATGCGCGGCGATGAACCCGTCCGCGCGCTTGAGGAAGTAGGGCTCCAGCGGACGCTTGGGCAGGGTCGCGAGCGTCGCCGCCGACGCTGCCTCGCTGCCGCGGCCCGAGGAGGCCAGCATGCGCACGTATTTTCGATAGTCCGCACGCGAGGCCGCGCGCTGGCCAAGGGCGTCGAGGACGACCGAGCGATCGTAGTAGAGGAACTCGAGCAGCACGTTGAACGTGCCCGACGCGCGCGCGAGATCGAGCGCCACGTCGAGCTCGTGCAACGCCTGCTTGTGGCGGCCGAGGGTTCGCAGGGCCCACGCGAGGTTCGAGCGCGCCACGATCTCGTCATAGCCCGCGCCCTTCGCCTGCAGCACCTTCAGGCGGGCACGGATCGCCTTTGCGGCGTGCTCGGCGCGGCCCAGGAGGATCTCGAGGCGCTCGATGTTGCCCGCGACGTACCACGCGGCGTACTCGTATCCCGTGGCCATGGCGGTTGCACGCGCACGCTCGAAGAGCCCCAGGGCCTCGCGAGCCTCGGCCTCCATGGGAGCGGCATCGCCCGGACCCAGCAGCGACAGGTGCGAGCGCGCGTGCGGATCCGCGAGCTTCGCCGTGGCGCGATCGAAGGACACGGCGCCGAGGATATTGAGCACCTGGACGAGCACATAGGGGTCGCCGCCGGCCTCGGCATCCTCGAGGGCGCGCGGGGCGGCGGCCGCGATCGCCGCGTAATCGGCGCGCGCGAGAAGGATGGCGATGCGGATGCGCCACGCGAATGCGGCGTAGGCGAAGTCGCGGGCCCGCTCGAGCGGGCCGATCACGCGGTCGATGATCTCGTTGGCCGCGAAGTAGCGTCCCTGGAAATACGCGAGCTCGGCCTGCCACGCGTCGACGCGCAGCGCGAGCGTCGAGCGCGCACCGCAGATGGCCCGCGCGGCGTCGAGCTCGCGCAGCGCTTCCGCGTATTGCCCCTGGCGCATGGCGCAGAATGCCGCGACCATGTGCAGCTCGACCCGCATCGGGTCATGGCGCGCCGCGCGTGCGAGTGCCTCGGACGCGGCATCCGCGGCGCCCCGCAGGTCACCCGAGCGCGCGCGCTCCCACGTCGCGGCGGCGGTTGCCATAGCCGCATTGTGGCGCCTGCGGGAGCTGGTGCGTCAGCGGCAGCATCGAAATGGGCGCATTTCGATAGCCTCGGCCGCTCAGGCGTCGCCCTTGCCGTTGCCCTTCCCGCCATGCAGGTCGATCCTCGAAGGCATCGCGAGGAAGGCGTGCAGCGCGTGGAAGAAGCGCCCGCGATTCACGCCGAGGAGCGCGGTGTGCGCGAGGCCCCCGATCTTCACGAGCTGCTTGTCCGCGTTGGGGAGCTTCCCGTAGAACGCCATGATGTCCTCGTCGGTCGCGATGCCGTCATGCTCGGCGCGCGAGATCATCACGGGACAGGCCACCTTCAGGGGGTCCACCAGCGGCAGCTTCGTCGTCATGTCGACGTACGTGCCCGTGGGCACCGAGTCGCCGTACTGCAGCTCTTCCTTCGCCACGATGTCGCCCAGGATCGGCTCGGCCGCGCCGGAATGGTCGCGCGTGAAGACGCTGCGGTAGAACTCGGCGCTCACCGGCCGCGTGTTGGAGGCCTGGTACTTGGCGAGATTCTTCTTCCGCTCCTCGAGGGTGGGCGCGCCCTCCCCCGTCCACACGAACGCATCGAGGGCCAGCTTCCCGACGTGCTGCGGATACTGGTTCGCGAAGCGCGCGGCACGCAGCGCGCCCGACGACTGGCCGAAGAAGGCGAGGCGCGGCGTGCCCTCGCCCTGCTTCCCGATCACCTTCATCGCCGCGGCGAGGTCGTCCACGCCGCCCTGGATGTCCGAGTTGGAGCTCGTGCGCTCGGAATGGCCGTATCCCTCGTGGTCCATGGTCCACACGTCGTAGCCCAGGCGCGCGAAGTGATCCATCATCGAATAGTCGTCGCGGCCCGGCACGTGCAGGTCGAACATCGTCTTGCTCGAGTAGGAGGACCCGTGCACCAGGAAGAGCCGCGGCGCATCCGCCGGCAGCGCCTCGAGGTGCTTGCGATAGACCCAGAGCTTCACGCCGTTCTTGTCGGCCCAGTATTCGGTGGCGACGATGCCGCCGGACGCCGGCGGCGATTCGGCCACGGCCAGCGCGGGTGCCGCGGCGAGCGTGGCGCCCGCCGCGAGGAAGTTGCGGCGCGATCCGTTCATGTCGTTCTCCTCGCATGAATCAGGGACGTACCCTGATTTCGCGTTGAAATGGGGGTACGTCCCTGCTTGTTTTCATTCGACCACGATGCCGCGATCCTTCATGAGCTTCGACCACTTGTCCATCTCGCTCCTCACGAAGCGCGCGAATTCCTCCGGCGTGTCCGGCGAGGCCTCCGCGCCGGCCGCGACCATGCGCTGCTTGACCGCGGGCTCGGACAACACCTTGTTCACGTCCGCGGAGACCTTCGCGACCCGCTCCTTGGGCGTGCCCACCGGCGCGAAGAGCCCGAACCAGCCGACCGCGGAATAGCCCGGTACGCCCGACTCGGCAACCGTGGGCAGGTCCGGCAGCACGGCGAAGCGCTTCGCGCTGGTCACCGCGAGCGCGCGCAGCCTGCCGTTCTTCACGTGGCCCATCACGGTCTCCGCCGGCGCGAACATCACGTCGATCTGCCCGCCCAGGAGGTCCGTCACCGCCTGGCCCGTGCCCTTGTACGGCACGTGCAGCATGTCGACGCCCGCCATCGACTTGAAGAGCTCGGCCGAGAGGTGCGATGCGGCCCCGATGCCCGAGGAGCCGAACGACAGCTTGCCCGGATTCTTCTTCGCGTACGCCACGAGCTCGGCGATGTTCTTCGCCGGCACCTTCGTGGGGTTCACCACGACCACGTAAGGCGAGGCGGAGACGAGCGTGACCGGCGCGAACTTCGCGACATTCTTCTCGGTGATGCCCGCCGTCGAGCTCATGAGCAGCGTGTAGCCGTCGGGTTTCGCTTGGGCCACGAACTCGCCCCCGATGGCGCCGGCCGCGCCGGGCTTGTTCTCGACCACGATGCTCTGGTGCCAGAGCTGCTGCAGCTCGGGCTGCATGGCGCGCGTGAGGGCGTCGGTGCCCCCGCCCGGCGGGAACGGCACGACGATGACCACGGGATGGTCGGGGTAGTTCTGGGCAAAGGCGACGGGTGCCAGCGCGAGGGCCGCGGCGGCGAGAATGCAAGCGATGCGTTGAAGCGTTTTCATGATTTCCTTGGTCAGGGTGCGACGATCGTCGTCGAGAGCGTGGTCACGCCTTCGATGGCGCACTCCACGACGTCGCCGTGCTTGAGGTAGAGGTCCTTCGCGTTGGCCTTGCCGGCGGCCACGCCGCCCGGCGCGCCGGTCGCGAACATGTCGCCGGGCTCGAGGGGGATGGTGCGCGAGAAGTGGTCGAGGATGTCGTTCATCTTCCAGATCTGCTCGCGCGTGTTCACGCGCATGCGCTGCTCGCCGTTCACCGCGCACGTCATCCAGAGGTCGTACGCGTCCGGGATCTCGTCCAGCGTCACGATCTCCGGACCCAGGGGGCCGAAGCCGGGCGCGTTCTTCGCGGTCCAGAAGCGCGAGCCCGATGCCACCTCGCGCTTCTGCATGTCGCGGTCGGTGAGGTCGTTCAGGACCGTCACGCCCACCACGTAAGGCTTCCAGTCGTCGCTCTTCTTCACGCCGAGCGCGCGCTTGCCGATCACGAAGACCAGCTCCGGCTCGTAGTCGAGGTGCGCCACGACGGCGGGCTTGGCCACCTTCGCGCGATGCCCCGTGAGGCACGAGTGCAGTTTCACGAAGCCGGTGACTTCTTCGGGCATCTCCTTGATGAGGTCGTTCTTCTTCAGCTCCTCCAGGTGCGCGCGATAGTTCTTGCCCACGCAGAGGAACTTGTCGAGGTCGGGGACGGGTGGAAGGTAGCGGATCGACGACTCGGCGACGAACGCCTCGCGGAATCGCTGCGGATCGGCCTGGGCCTTGTCGACCAGGCCGCGCGCGGCGTCGAGCGCCGCCTCGCCCGCCTGGAGCAGCGCCTTCATGCTGCCGGGCAACGCGACGCCGGCGATGCGCGCGGCGGCCTGCAGCTCGAGCACGCGCTCGGCGAGGCGCACGCCGATACGCGGGGCGGCTCCTGCCGCCGGGAGGTACGTGAGGAATCTCAAGGGAATGGAACCGTGATTTGCGTGAAGCACGATTTTAAATGACAAGCAGGGTGACGGCGCGTGACAAGGGCGCGCGGTAAACTGCGCGGCTCATGCCCGCCATCATCTCGATTGCCCAGCTCACCAAGACCTACGCCTCGGGGCTGCAAGCCCTCAAGGGGGTCAGCCTCGACATCAGCGAGGGCGAGATCTTCGCGCTCCTCGGCCCGAACGGCGCGGGGAAGACCACGCTCATCAGCATCGTCTGCGGGCTGGTCACGCCCACGTCGGGGCACGTGAGCGTCGGCGGCTTCGACATCCTGCGCGAATACCGCGAGACGCGCTCGCGCATCGGCCTGGTTCCGCAGGAGCTGCACACGGACATGTTCGAGACCGTGCGAAATACCGTGAGCCTGAGCCGCGGGCTCTTCGGGCTGCCGCGCGACGACGCGCACATCGAGCGGGTGCTGCGCGACCTCTCGCTCTGGGAGAAGCGCGACGCGAAGATCATGGAGCTCTCCGGCGGCATGAAGCGGCGCGTGCTGATCGCCAAGGCGCTCGCGCACGAGCCGCGCATCCTCTTCCTGGACGAGCCGACCGCGGGCGTGGACGTGGAGCTCAGGCGCGACATGTGGGCGCTCGTGCGGCGGCTGCGCGACTCGGGCGTCACCATCATCCTCACCACGCACTACATCGACGAGGCCGAGGAGATGGCCGATCGCATCGGCGTGATCCTCAACGGCGAGCTCGTCGTGGCCGACGAGAAGAAGAGCCTCATGCGCAAGCTCGGGCGCAAGCAGCTCACGGTGCACCTCGTGAAGCCGCTCGACGCGGTCCCGGCGGGGCTCGGCGAATGGGCGCCCACGCTCGCCAATGGCGGGCGCGACCTCGAATACGCCTTCTCGGCGCTCGACGAGAACACCGGGATCCCCGCGCTCCTCAAGCGCCTCTCCGAGCTCGGCATCGAGTACGCCGACCTCAACACGCGCCAGAGCTCGCTCGAGGACATCTTCGTGAGCCTCGTGCATCGCAACGGCACGGAGCAGGCGGCATGAGCGCCGCCGCTTTCAATGCGCATGGCGTGCGCGCGATCTACGGCTTCGAGATGGCGCGCTTCCGCCGCACCTTCTGGCAGAGCCTGGTCACACCGGTCCTCACCACCTCGCTCTACTTCGTGGTCTTCGGCGCGGCGATCGGCTCGCGCATGACGGCCGCGACCGGCGTGCCCTACGGTGCCTTCATCGTGCCGGGGCTCATCATGCTGTCGATCTTCACGGAGAGCCTGAACAACGCCTCGTTCGGCATCTACCTGCCGCGCTTCACCGGCACGATCTACGAGGTGCTCTCGGCGCCGATCTCGCCGCTCGAGATGGTGCTGGGCTACGTGGGCGCGGCGACCACCAAGTCGGTGATCCTGGGCGTGGTGATCCTCGCGACGGCCAACTTCTTCGTCCCGGTGCGGGTCGAGCATCCCGTGTGGATGCTCGCGTTCCTCGTGCTGACCGCGGCCACCTTCTGCCTCTTCGGCTTCATCCTGGGCGTATGGGCGAAAGGCTTCGAGCAGCTCAACTTCGTGCCCATGCTCGTGATCACGCCGCTCACCTTCCTGGGCGGCGCCTTCTACTCGCTCGACGTGCTGCCGCCGGCGTGGCGCACGCTCACGCTCTTCAACCCGGTGGTCTATCTCATCAGCGGCTTTCGCTGGACCTTCCTCGGCACCGCCGACGTGCATGTCGGCGTGAGCTTCTCCATGACGGCGGCGTTCTTCGTGCTGTGCCTCATCGTGGTGAGCTGGATCTTCAGGACGGGATACCGGCTGAAAAGCTGACGACAGGGGTCAGACCACGGTCAAGATGTGAAACGCAACGCGCGTTTCACATCTTGACCGTGGTCTGACCCAGCCTTCATTCCACCACCAGCACGCCGTGCATGTTCGGATGGAACGTGCAGATGTACTCGTACGTCCCGGGCTTGTTCGCCACGTAGCGCCAGCGCGAGCCGGGGGCGATGCTGCCGGAGTCGAACTTGCCCGCGTCGGTGACGGTGTGCGGGAAGGGATCGCGGTTCTCCCAGGTCACCGTCGTGCCGCGAGCGACGGTGACCGTGGGCAACTCGTAGCGCGTCCCGTCGATCGCGATCGTCACGCCGCGGGCGGCTACTTTCCCAGCTTCGACTGGATCTGCTGGGCGTGCTGCAGGTGGGCCTCGAACGCCGGGCGCACCTTCACGATCAGCGCCTTCAGCTCCTCGTTCTTCGCGTTCGGGACGAGCACCTTGTCGATCGCGTCGAGCACCTGCTGGTGGTAGGCGACCTCATGGTCGATGTAGGCCTTGTCGAACTCGGCGCCCTTCAGCTTCTTGAGCGCCGCGACGTTCTCCTCGCCGGCCTTCTTGAGCGACTGGCTGGTCGGGTTGTCCTCGGGCTTCACGCCGAGCTTCTTCACGAGCGCCGTGGCCTGCTTGTTCACGCCGCTATGGTCGGTCACCATCATCTTGCCGAACGACTTCACGTCGGCGCTCTTGCCCTTCTTCTCGGCGAGCTTGCCGGCCTGGATGTCGACATTGTTGGCGGTCACGACGATGTGGGCGATCTGGGCGTCGTTCGGGCCGCCCTGGGCGAACGCCGCGCCGGCGAATGCCAGCGCCGCGGCCGCGAATACGGATGCAAGCTTCATGGAGTCTCCCCGTTTGGGTGCGTGAAAGGGACCATTGGATGGAGCCGGGACCGCTCCCGTTCCCGGGAACGCGGGTTTCCGTCTTTCCATCCAATGCGGCACCATGAGGAAACCATGACCCAAGCCCTCGCGCGCGCCGACGCCACCCGCCTCGCCGACCCCGAGCTCGCCGCCGCCGTATCGGCCGGCGACGAGACGGCCGTCCGCGAGCTCCTGCGCCGCCACAACCAGCGGCTTTTCCGCACCACCCGCGCCATCCTGCGCGACGACGCCGAGGCCGAGGACGCGGTGCAGGAGGCCTACCTCAAGGCCATTCGCGCCATCGGGTCCTTCCGGGCCGAGGCGAAGCTCTCGACCTGGCTCACGCGCATCGCGGCCAACGAAGCGCTCGAGCGGTTGCGCAAGCGCAAGCGCGCCGAGGTGGTGCCGCTGGAGGCCGACGTGGAGATTGCCCCGCAGGAGGACAGCCCCCAATCCGATTCGCCCGAGCAGGCCGCGATGCGCGCCGAGGCGCGGCGCATCGTCGAGCGGCGCATCGACGCGCTGCCCGAGGCCTTCCGCACGGTGTTCGTGCTGCGCATGGTCGAGGAGATGACCGTCGAGGAGACCGCGGTCGCGCTGGGCGTGCCCGAGGCGACCGTACGCACGCGCCTCTTCCGTGCGCGCAGCCTGCTGCGCGAGTCGCTCGCGCGCGAGCTCGACATGGCCGTCGAGGGCGCCTTCGGTTTCGCCGGCGAGCGCTGCGAGCGCATCACCGCCGCGGTGGTCGCGGCCTGGAGAGCCGAAATGCATTCGCCCGGCGCATCGCAGCCATGAGAAATCCTCGGCCTGGAGAGGCTTAGTCTTCAGGCATGATGGAGCCTTCACGGGAGGCTCCATGAACACCGATCGCCGCGCCACCGCCGCCATTCTCGCGGCCGCCGCCATTCTCATGGTGACGCAGGGCGTGCGGCTTTCGATGGGCCTCTTCGTGTCGCCGTTGAACACCTCGACGGGGCTCGGCATCGCGACGGTGAGCTTCGCCTTCGCCGTGGGGCAGATCGCCTGGGGCGCCGTGCAGCCCTTCGCGGGAGCAGTCGCCGATCGCCATGGACCCGCGGGCGTCCTCGTGGGCGGCATGCTGCTCCTCGCCGCGGGCCTGGCGATCACGCCGTTCATGGGCTCGGGTGCCGGGCTCGTGCTCTCATTGGGACTGCTCGCCGCGATCGGCTCGGGCGCCGGCAGCTTCTCGGTGCTCATCGGCACCGCCGTGCAGAACGTGCCCCCGCAGCGCCGCGCGCGCGCCTCCTCCGTGGTGAACGCCGGCGGATCGCTCGGGCAATTCATCTTCGCGCCGCTCGCGGAACGGCTGATCCAGCTCTTCGCGTGGACCGGCGCGCTCACCGCGCTGGCGGCGATATCGTTGGCCGCCGTGGCGCTGGTGCGCCCCCTCGCGCGCGGGCAGCCCCCGCGGCAAGCGCCCGCGGCCGGATCGCCCGGCGCCTGGAACGCCGTGCGCGCCTCCCTCGGCGACGGCAGCTACCTGCTGCTCCATGCGGGATTCTTCACGTGCGGATTCCACACGGCCTTCCTGGTGACGCACCTGCCCGGCGAGGTGAGCCTTTGCGGACTGCCCGCGAGTGTTGCGAGCTGGTCGCTCGCCATCATCGGGCTCGCGAACACCGGCGGCATCCTGCTCCTGGGCCTCTTCACTTCCCGCTACCGCACCAAGTACATCCTCGCGGCGATGTACGCGTCGCGGGCGGCCCTGGTCGGCATCTACCTGGTCTCGCCGCACACGGCGCTCACGTTCTATCTCTTCGCGTTCGGCCTCGGGCTCACGTGGCTCGCGACCGTTCCCGCGACGGCGACGCTGGTCGGGAAGCTCTTCGCGGGGCGCTACCTCGCGACGCTTTTCGGTCTCACGCTGCTGTCGCACCAGGTCGGCAGCTTCCTCGGTGCGTGGCTCGGCGGCGTGGCCTTGAGCCGCATGGGGAGCTTCGAATGGATCTGGTACACGGACATTGCCCTCGCCGTCATGGCGGCGTTGGTGAACCTGCCGATCCGCGAGGCGCCCCTGCGCGCGCCCGAACCGGTCGCGGCCTAGCATCCTCCCCGACGGGAAGACCCCGATGACCTCCGACCGACGCTCCACCGTCGTCATCCTCGCCGCCGCCGCCATCCTCATGGTGACGATGGGCGTGCGCCAATCGATCGGCCTCTTCGTCTCGCCGATCAACACCAGCACCGGCCTCGGCGTCGTCACCATCAGCCTCGCGCTCGCCATCGCCCAGTTCACCTGGGGCGCGGTCCAGCCCATCGCGGGGGCGCTCGCCGATCGCCACGGACCCGGGCCGGTCCTCCTCGCCGGGCTGGTCGTGCTCGCCATCGGCAGCGCGCTCACGCCGTTCATGGGCTCGGGGCTCGGGCTCGTCGTGTCGCTCGGCCTGCTCTCCGCGATCGGCTCGGGCATGGGAAGCTTCTCCGTGCTGATCGGCGCCGCGGCGCAGCGGCTTCCGGCGGAGAGCCGCGGGCGCGCCTCGGGCATCATCAACGCCGGCGGATCGTTCGGGCAGTTCGTCTTCGCGCCCCTCGCGCAGAAGCTGATCCAGCTCTTCGGATGGATGGGGGCGATGGGATGGCTTGCCGCGATCTCGCTCGCCGCGATGCCGCTCGTGCGGCCGCTCATGCACGGCCACGCCAAGCCCGCGCGCCCTGCCGCCGGCGAGAAGGGGCTGTGGCACGCGGTCGGCGCTTCGTTCCAGGATCGCAGCTACATCCTGCTGCACTTGGGCTTCTTCACCTGCGGCTTCCACATCGCCTTCCTCGTGACGCACCTGCCGGGCGAGGTGAACCTGTGCGGCCTGCCCGCCACCGTCGCGAGCTGGTCGCTCGGCATCATCGGGCTGTCGAACATCGCGGGCAGCCTCATGGCGGGCCACGCGGTGTCGCGCTTCCGCAGCAAGAGCGTGCTCGCCCTGATGTACGGCTCGCGCGCGGTGCTGATCGCGCTTTACCTGGTGGCGCCCAAGACCGCGCTCACGTTCTACGTGTTCGCGGTCGGCCTCGGCATCACCTGGCTCGCGACGGTGCCGCCGACCGCCACCCTCGTGAGCAAGCTCTTCGGCGTGCGCTATCTCGCCACGCTCTTCGGCCTCACGCTGCTCTCGCACCAGATCGGCGGATTCCTCGGCGCGTACCTGGGCGGCATCGCGTTCGCGAAGCTCGGCAACTTCCAGTGGATGTGGTACGCGGACATGGCGCTCGCCGCCGCGGCGGCCCTGGTGAACCTGCCGATCCGCGAGGCGCCGATACCGAAGGCGGTGCCCGCGGCCGCCTGATGCGTCGCCGCACGGCGACCGCCGAGCGATAGCCCGGGAAGACCTCGGCTTCGACGAACTCGCGGTTCGCGCGAGGGTCCATTCCTGCGGACCCTCCTCTTTACCCCATTCGATGCCATGAACCGCGCCCTGGGCTCGCTCGCCGTGTCGCGTCAGGACGCGATCGTGCGGCGGCTGCCGGTGGGCGCCGACGTCCAGCCCGACGGCGGGGTTCACTTCCGCGTCTGGGCGCCGCGGCGCAAGTCCGTGGAAGTGGTGATCGAAGGCCCCCACGCCGTGGGCTCCGGTCCCGGCGCCTCGTGCCACGCGCTCGAGCGCGAGGCCGATGGATATTTTTCCGGGCTGGTCTCCGAGGCGCGCGCGGGCACGCTCTACCGCTACCGCCTCGACGGCGGCGACGCGTTCCCCGATCCCGCGTCGCGCTTCCAGCCCGACGGCCCGCACGGCCCCTCGCAAGTCGTCGACGCGTCCACCTACGCGTGGAAGGACGCGGCTTGGAAAGGCGCGCCGCTTCCCGGCCAGGTGATCTACGAGATGCACGTCGGCACTTTCACGCGCGAGGGCACGTGGACCAGCGCCATGCGCGAGCTGGGCGAGCTCGCCGCGTGCGGCATCACGGCGCTCGAGGTCATGCCGGTCGCCGACTTCTGCGGCCGCTTCGGCTGGGGCTATGACGGCGTCGATCTCTTCGCGCCCACGCGCCTCTACGGCACCCCGGACGATTTCCGCGCGTTCGTCGATCGCGCGCATGCGTGCGGCCTCGCGGTGATCCTGGACGTGGTCTACAACCACCTCGGCCCCGATGGCGCCTACCTGCGCGAGTTCTCCTCCGAGTACTACACCGACCGCTACGAGAACGAGTGGGGCGAGCCGATCAATTTCGACGGCCCCGGCGCCGCGGCCGTGCGCGAATTCTTCGTCGCGAACGCGGGCTACTGGGTGGACGAGTTCCACATCGACGGGCTGCGCCTCGACGCGACGCAGCAGATCTTCGACGCATCGCCCGTCAACGTGCAGGTCGAGATCACGCGCGCGGTGCGGGATGCGGCGCGCGGGCGCGAGACTCTGGTGATCGCCGAAAACGAGCCGCAGCACGTGAAGCTCGTGAAGCCCGCCTCCGAGGGCGGGTACGGCATGGATGCGCTCTGGAACGACGATTTCCACCACAGCGCGACGGTCGCTCTCACCGGCCGCAACGAGGCTTACTACGGCGACTACTTCGGGAGCGCGCAGGAGCTCCTCTCCGAAGTGAAGTGGGGCTACCTCTACCAGGGGCAGCGCTACAAGTGGCAGGGCAAGCGCCGCGGCACGCCGGCCTTCGGCCTGGCACCCGCGGCGTTCGTGAACTACATCCAGAACCACGACCAGGTCGCGAACTCCGCGTTCGGGCGCCGCGTGCACGAGCTCGCGAGCCCCGGGCGCTATCGCGCGATGACCGCGCTCCTGCTGCTGGCGCCGGGCACGCCCATGCTCTTCCAGGGACAGGAGTTCGCGGCGTCCGCGCCGTTCCTCTTCTTCGCCGACCACAAGCCCGAGCTCGCGAAACGGGTTTGCGATGGACGCCGCGAGTTCGTGAGCCAGTTCCCGAGCGTCGCATCGAAGGAAGTGCTCGAGCGGCTGCCCAATCCCTGCGGCGAGGAAAGCTTCGTGCGCTCCAAGCTCGACTCGAGCGAGCGAGCGACGCACGCGGAGGCTTATGCGCTGCATCGCGACCTCCTGCAGCTGCGGCGCGAGGAGGCGGTCTTCCGCGCACAGCGCCGCGGCGGCATGGACGGTGCCGTGCTCGGCGAGGACGCCTTCGTGCTGCGCTTCTTCGGCACGACGAGCGATGACGACCGCCTCGTGATCGTGAACCTCGGCCGGGACCTGCACTACTTCCCCTCGCCCGAGCCGCTGCTCGCGCCGCCGGAAGATCGCGCGTGGGCCACGCTCTGGTCGAGCGAGCATCCCCGCTACGGCGGACAGGGCACGGCAGCGCTCGAGACGGAAGACGGCTGGAAGATCCCGGGGCATGCCACCGTGGTGATGAAGCCGGAGTGCCAAGCATGAATGCGCGGGATGGTGCGACGCCCGGCGCGGGCGGCGCGGACATGCGCGAGATCGGCACGTATCCGTGGTGGCAGCGCGGCACGGTGTACCAGGTCTATCCGCGCTCGTTCATGGACAGCAACGGCGACGGCGTGGGCGACCTGCCGGGGCTGCATTCGCGGCTCGATTACCTGCGCTGGCTCGGCGTCGACGCGGTCTGGGTCTCGCCGATCTATCCCTCGCCGATGAAGGACTTCGGATACGACGTCGCCGACTACACCGGCGTGCACCCGCTCTTCGGCACGCTCGCCGATTTCGACCGGCTGCTGGAGGCGGCGCACGCGCGGCACATCCGGGTGATCCTGGACTTCGTTCCGAACCACACCTCCGACCAGCACGCATGGTTCCTGGAGTCGCGGGGCTCGCGCGACAACCCGAAGCGCGACTGGTACATCTGGCGCGATCCCGCGCCCGGCGGCGGCCCGCCCAACAACTGGCTCTCGTGCTTCGGCGGAAGCGCCTGGCAGCTCGACGAGGCGACCGGCCAGTACTACTACCACGCGTTCCTGCCGGAGCAGCCCGACCTCAACTGGCGCAACCCCGATGTGGTCGACGCGATGATGGGCGTGCTGCGCTTCTGGCTCGACCGCGGCGTGGACGGCTTCCGCGTGGATGTGCTGTGGCACCTGATCAAGGACGCGAGCTTCGCGGACAACCCGCCCAATCCCGCGTGGAAACCGGGGATGGATCCTTACCAGCAGCTCATTCCCGTGCACACCACGGACCGGCCCGAGGTGCACGACATCGTCGAGCGCATGCGCGCCCTCTTCGACGAGTACACCGATCGCGTCATCATCGGCGAGATCTACCTTCCGGTGGAGCGGCTGGTGCAGTACTACGGCGCGGACCTCAAGGGCGCGCACCTGCCGTTCAATTTCCAGCTCATCCAGTCGAAGTGGGAAGCGCGCCACATCGCGCGGCTGGTCCAGGAATACGAGGGCGCGCTGCCGCGGGGGGCGTGGCCGAACTGGGTGCTCGGCAACCACGACCAGCATCGCATCGCGACGCGCGTGGGCGCGGCCCAGGCGCGGGTGGCGGCGATGCTGCTGCTCACGCTGCGCGGCACGCCGACCCTTTACTACGGCGACGAGATCGGCATGAAGGACGTGCCCATCCCGGCCGCGCAGGTGCACGATCCGTTCGAGAAGAACGTGCCGGGCAAAGGGCTGGGGCGCGATCCCGAGCGCACGCCGATGCAGTGGAGCGCCGAGGCCAACGCGGGATTCACGTCGGGCTCGCCGTGGCTGCCGATCGCGGCGGATTTCGCTACGGTGAACGTGCAGGCGCAGCGGCACGATCCGGCCTCCATGCTGAGCCTGTATTCGCAGCTCATCGCGCTGCGCCGCGGCGAGCCCGCGCTCGAGATCGGCCGCTTCGAGCCCGTCGAGGCCGATGGCGACGTGCTCGCCTTCATCCGCCGCGGCCGCACCGGCGAGAGCGCGTTCCTCGTCGCCCTCAATCTCGGCTCCCGCGCGCAGGCCCTCGTGCGCAAGCCCGGCGCCGAAGGCGGCAGCCTCGCGCTGTCCACGTGCTGCGACCGCAAGGGCGAGAAAGTGGGCGAGCGCATCGAGCTGCGTCCGGACGAAGGCGTGGTGGTGCGACTCAATTAAACCGGGGACGCACCCCGAATTCGCCAACCGAAACGCAGGTTTCGTTTGGCGAATTCGGGGTGCGTCCCCATCACTCCGCCTTCACGCCGGCGTCCTTGACGACCTTCGCCCACTTGTCCATCTGCGCGCGGATGTGGGTGGCGAATTCCGCCGGCGTGCTTCCGAGCGGCTCGACGCCGAGGGCGAGGAAGCGCTCGCGCACGTCCGGCATCGCGAGGATCCTGAGCACCTCGCCGTTGAGCTTGGTGACGATCTCGCGCGGCGTGCCGGCGGGCGCCACGAGGCCGAACCACACCGTGACCTCGTATCCCGGGACGCCCGCTTCCGCCACCGTGGGCAGGTCGGGCGCCACGGCCGAGCGCTTCGCGCCGCTCTGCGCGAGCGCGCGCAGCTTGCCCGCACGCACTTGCGGCATCACGTTGGGCGCGTTGTCGAACATCACCTGCACCTGTCCCGAAAGCAGGTCGACCACCGCGGGCGCGCTGCCCTTGTACGGCACGTGCACGAGCTTCACGCCTGCCAGCGTCTTGAAGAGCTCCATCGAGATGTGGTTCGACGAGCCGTTGCCGGTCGAGGCGTAGCTCAGCCCGTCGGGCTGCGACTTCGCGAGCGCGACGAGCTCCGCCACGCTCTTCACCGGAAGGCCGGGGTTCACCACGAGGACGTTGGGCGATTGCGCGCACAGCGCCACGGGCGCGAAATCGCGCAGCGTGTCGTACGGCAGGTTGCGAATGAGGCTCGGCGTCACGGCGAACGGGAAAGCCACCACGAGCAGCGTGTAGCCATCCGGCGCCGCCTTCGCCACCGCGTCGGTCCCGATCACCGTGTTCGCGCCCGGCTTGTTGTCGACGATCGCGGGCTGCCCCCACGCTTCCTGGAATTTCGCGGCGAGCGTGCGGCCGAGCGTGTCGTTGAAGCCGCCGGGCGGATAAGGCACCACGATGCGGATCGGCTTCGACGGATATGGCTGCTGGGCGTGCACCGCTGCGCCGGCAAAGGCCGTTGTCGCGATGAGCGCGGCGAGGAGCCGCGAAATCGGGCCCCGGCCTGCGCCGGGGTGACGGCTTCCTTCACACATAGCCCGGCCCCTCGATGACTGGATGCGCGTGCAGGAACTTCTCGTCCACCTCGACGCCGATGCCGGGCGTCTCGAGCGGGCGCACCGTGCCGTCCTTCGCGAGCTCGTAGGGCCGGCTCGTGAGCTCGTCGCGAAAGAGGTTCGCGCGCGACACGTCGCCCTCGAAGTAGCCCGCGTTGTCGATCGCCGCCAGGAAGTGGATGGTGGCCGCCATGTTGATGCCGGTCATGGAGCTGTGCGGATGCACGGGCAGCTTGTGCGCCGAGGCCATCGCGGCGATGCGCAGGCACTCGGTGATGCCGCCGCTCTTCGAGAGGTCGGGCTGGATCACGTCCACGCTCTCCTCCTCGATGAGCCGCGAGAACTCGAACCGCGTGAAGTGGTTCTCGCCGGCCGCGAGCGGCGTGGTGGAGAAGGAGCGCGCGGTCGCATAGCTGCGATAGTCGTGCGCCGGGAAGGGCTCCTCGAGCCAGCGCACCTCGAGATCCTCGAGCGCGGGCATCACGCGGCGCGCGTCGTCGACCGTATAGCCCGTATTCGCGTCGGTGAGGATCTCGACTTCGTCGCCGAAGGCATCGCGCGCGGCCTCGACGCGGCGGATGTCGTCGCGCACGTTGTCGCCGAGCCGGAGCTTCACCGCCTTGTAGCCCGCATCGAGGTGCACGCGCGCCTCGGCCACCAGGTCCTTGGGATCCTGGAACCCGAGCGACACGCCGCCCGCGTACGCGGGAATCGAGCGCTGCGCGCCGCCCAGCAGCTTGTAGAGCGGCCAGCCCACCGCCTTGCCGCGGATGTCCCAGAGGGCCATGTCGAGCCCGCTCATCGCGAGCGAGCATCCCGCGCCCATGCCGTGGCTCGCGAGCTGCATCGAGTAGATGCGATGCCAGACGCCGACGACGTCGGTCGCGTCCATGCCGAGGACGAGGGCGCGCAGCGTCGTGTTGATGAGCGCCGCGACCGCGCCGGGCGCGCGTCCGGCATGCGATTCGCCGTAGCCCACCAGTCCGCCCTGCGTGCGCACGCGCACGACGATCGCATCGCGCTTCACCGCGCGGCCGATGCCGAGCCTCACGTTGCTGCCCTTGGGGAGCGCGAACGAAGTGGGGATCGCGGTGACCTCGGCGATCTTCAGGCCCGCGTCGAACTTGGGGAAGGGTGAATCCAGCATCGCGCCCCCGGCAAATGGGAGCGCGCATCATACCCTGTGCCCACGGGGCGGCCCGCGCCGCCGCCCCGCCCTTCATGCCGTCATCCGAGCAATCCGAGGATCTGGTTCAGCAGGTTGGCGATCTGCGTGAGCGCCCCGCCGCTGTTCAGCAGGTTGGTCACCGAGCAGAGCAGGTTGCCGAGCAGGTTGCCCGCCCCCGGCACCGCGTCGATGTTGAGCACCACCTGGTTCAGGTCGATCACGAGGCCCAGGAGGTCGAGGTGCAACGGCCCGAGCACGAGGTTCAGGATGTCGCACGAGGCCGCGGCGGGAGCGGCCGTGGTCGCGGACTTCGCGCCCATCTGGACCGGGATGGTCACCGCCTGGGACACCGCCGAGATCGCGGTGCCGTTGATCACGGTGCCGCTCACGATGCCGGAGGCGACGAGCGCCCCGTTCTGCACGCCGAAGGCGACGATCCTCAGGGTGCCGTTGAAGGTGCCCTGGGCGGTGGCCGCGGCGATGGGATACGAGAGGCCCTGTGGAAGGGAGGATTGGGCAAGCGCCGGCCGCGGAGCGGCGAACCCGAGGAACGCGGCGAACGCGAGCGAGACGATGGCTAGGATGGAACGGCGGTACATGGTGAGACCTCCTGGAGAGATGCGGTTGACGGGACTTAAGGGGGAGGGAGGGAGCCCGCCAGGATTGAGCGGCCGCCGTTGCGCGGCCCCGGGGAGGCCGCAAACACTGAAAGACCCGATCGAACCCGGCGATTGGACCGTACGGTTCGCGCACCAATCCACCCGCTGCGCCAACCGGGCGTGCGCCATGCTTAGCATGGCGTCGCCAAACGGCGTCGTCTCCGAGAGGCGACACCGCTCGTGAACTAAGGGTCGAAAGGGGCGCCGGCTAAAGGTCGCCGGCGCCCGGGCTTAGGCCGCCGCGGCGCTGTCCCGGGCGGCCGCGTCCGCGGCGGGAGCCAGCGCCGTCGCGAGCGCCTGGTCCACGTCCTCGAGGAACACGAACCTCATCTGCTCGCGTGCATCCGCGGGCACGTCCTCGAGGTCGCGCTCGTTGCGCCGCGGGAGCATCACGGTGGTGATCCCCGCGCGCTGCGCCGCGAGCACCTTCTCCTTCACGCCGCCGATCGGCAGCACCAGGCCGCGCAGGCTGATCTCGCCCGTCATCGCGACGTCGCTCCTCACCGCGCGCCCGGTGAGGAGCGACGCGAGCGCCGTGAACATCGCGACCCCCGCGCTCGGCCCGTCCTTCGGCGTCGCGCCGGCCGGGACGTGCACGTGGATGTCGGACTTCTCCAGCACCTGGGGATCGATGCCGAGAGCCGGCGAGCGCGCCTTCACGAGGGAGAGCGCCGCCTGCGCGCTCTCCTTCATCACGTCGCCCAGCTGGCCCGTGAGGATGAGCCGCCCGCTGCCCGGCATGCGCGCCGCCTCGATGAAGAGGATGTCGCCGCCGACGGGCGTCCAGGCAAGTCCCGTCGCCACGCCCGGCACCGGAGCGCGCATCGCGACCTCGGCCTCGAAGCGCTGGGGTCCCAGGATCGTCTTCACCTCGGCGGGCGTGACGGCCATCGACTGCACGCTGCCTTCGGCGATGCGCAGCGCGACGTAGCGGAACACGTTCCCGATCTCGCGCTCGAGGTTGCGCACCCCCGCCTCGCGCGTGTAGTCGTGGATGATCGCCTCCAGCGCGGCGTCCGAGATCGAGCACTGCTCCGCCGAGAGCCGCTCGCCTTGCGCTGGCGCTCCACGAGGTAACGCTTCGCGATCTGCAGCTTCTCCAGCGCGGTGTAGCCCGGCAGCGAGATGATCTCCATGCGGTCGCGCAAGGGCCCCGGGATCGTGTCGAGCACGTTCGCCGTGGCGATGAACATCACCGACGAGAGGTCGTACGGCACCGCGAGGTAGTTGTCGCGGAAGGACGAGTTCTGCTCGGGGTCGAGCACCTCGAGCATCGCCGAGGCCGGATCGCCATGGAAGCCGCCGGCGCCGAGCTTGTCGATCTCGTCCAGCATCATCACGGCATTCCTCGTCTCGACCTTCCTCAGCGCCTGGATGATGTTGCCCGGCAGCGCCCCGACGTACGTGCGGCGGTGGCCGCGAATCTCGGCCTCGTCGTGCACGCCGCCGAGCGCCACGCGCGCGAACTTGCGGCCCGTGGCCTTCGCGATCGATTGGCCGAGCGAGGTCTTGCCCACGCCGGGCGGCCCCACGAAGCACAGGATCGGGCTCTTGCCGTTCGGGTTCAGCTTCCGCACCGCGAGGTACTCGAAGATGCGGCGCTTGACCTTCTCGAGGCCGTAGTGGTCCTCGTCGAGGATGCGGCGCGCCTCGTTCATGTCGATGGCGCCCGCGGGCTCGCTCTTCCACGGCAGCTCGATCAGCCACTCGAGGTAGCTGCGGATCATCGAGTACTCCCCGCCCGCCTCGGGCGTGCGCTCGAGGCGCTTCAGCTCCTTGCGCGCCTGCTTCTCGACGTCCTCGGGCATGCCGGCCGCATCGATCTGCTTCGCGAGCTCCTCCATCTCGGCGCCGGACTCCTCGTCCTCGCCCAGCTCCTTCTGGATCGCGCGCATCTGCTCGCGCAGGAGGTGCTTGCGGTTCGCCTCGCCGATCGACTCGCGCGTCTTCGACTCGATGTCGCGCGAGACCTTGAGCACCTCGAGCCGGTGCGAGAGCAGCTCGAGCAACTTGTCGAGGCGGGCCCGCAGGTCGAACGTCTCCAGCAGGCGCTGCTTCTCCTCCAGGCTCACGTCCATCATGCCGGCGATGAAATCGGCGGTGAGCGACGGGCCCTGGATCTCGTTGAAGGCGCCGAGGATCTCCTCGGGCACCTGCGGCAGGAGCTGCAGGATCTCGCCGGCGCGCGCGCGCAGCGCCCGCGCACGGCCCTCGATCTCGACGTCGTCAGGGTTCGTGTCCTCGATCGCCTGCACGCGTGCGACGTCGAACGGCCAGCCCTCGAGGAACTGCAGCACGCGGAAGCGCTTCTGCCCCTTGAGGATGGCGTAGTGCGCGCCGTCGGGCGCGGTCACGTAGCGCAGCACCTGCGCGGAGGTGCCGACCCAGTGCATGTCCTCGGGCTTCGGCTCGTCGGCTTCGGGCTTGCTCTGCAGCAGGATGCCGAGCGGGCGTTCCTCGCGTGCGGCCGCCTCGGCCGCGGCACGGGAGCGCTCGCGCCCGACGGACAGCGGCACGACGATGCCGGGGAAGAGCACCACGTTGCGCACCGGCAGGATGATCATCGCGTCGTCCGGAAGCGGACGCAGCGTCGCTGCGGCGCGCGGCGCCTCGGGAGCCGGGGCCGGCACTTCGATGTGGGAGCTCCCCTCGACGGAGAGCGGCCTTTCGGGAGTCGGGGTCATGTCGTTCATCGTGCGGGACGGATGCGGGCCAGGCGCACCACGAGGCATCCGTGCGTGAGCTCGTGGGCGGTGAGTTCGAGGGGAGCCTGCGGCAGCTCGATGCGGCGCTCGAAACAGCCGTACGGAATCTCGAGCTGGCGCAGGTGCAGGCGCTCGCCCTCGAAGGGCAGCGCGCGCCGTGCGCGCACGCGCAACGCACCGGGCTGCGCGCTGAGCTCGATGTCCTCCTTGGCCACGCCGGGCAGCGCGACGACGACGATCACCTGGTCCTCGTCCTCGAACACGTCCACGGGCGGCTGCCACGAGGCGGGCTCCGCGTTGGCGGACGACGCGAGGCGGAAGAACTGGCGATGCATGCGCTCGGCCTGGTCGATGAAATCGACGGCTTGCGCCCACATCCATTGCGTGGGGTCGTTGCTACGGGGCATGGCGCGCGGCTCGCGGGATGACGGCGGACATGGGACAACAATGTGGTCTGACCGGCCCAATTCAAGGCCGTTCAGGCGCGCTGGACGTACCCCCGCAGGAATTCGCGCGTGCGACCGTCGGCGAAGCTCACGTGGACCCGGTCGCCGGCGACGCTCTCCACCAGCCCGCGGCCGTGCTTGCGCACGATGACGGGCTCGCCCGGCTTGAGCGGGCGTACCCGTGGCGCCGCCGCGGGCTCGACCGCGGCCTCGCCGCGCACGTCCTCCGGCACGGCGACCGGGCGGCGGCAGTTGTCGCAGGTGCCGCAGCGCTCGAAATCGTCGCCCTCGCCGAAGTACTCGAGGATCATCTTCCAGCGGCAATCGGCGCCGTGCGCATAGGCCGTCATGCGCTCGAGCTTCTCGCGCTCGGCCTCGTGGCTTTCGCGCTGCTCCTCGGCGATCGCCTCGAGCGCCTCGTGGGCGACGTCGCCGCGCTCGAGCAGGCCCGCCTGCCGCAGCAGCGAGGTGAGGAGGCGCACGCGCGTCTTCGGGATGCGCTGCGTCACGCCCTCGAGCACCGCGCGCAGCTCCGCCGCGTCCGGCGCTCGCCCTCCCGCGAAGAACTGCTGCACGCGGCGGTCGGCGTGGTCGTAGAGCAGCGTGCAAGCGGAGGCCTTGCCGTCGCGCCCCGCGCGGCCCGACTCCTGGTAGTACGCCTCGAGGCTGCCCGGCACCTGGTAGTGCACGATCGCGCGGATGTCGCGCTTGTCGATGCCCATCCCGAACGCGTTGGTCGCCACCATCACCCGGCATTCGCCCGCCATGAACGACTCCTGGCGCCGCGCACGCTCACGCGCGCCGAGCCTGCCGTGGTACAGCGTCACCTCGCCGCCCCCTTCTTCCAGCGTTCGCGCGAGCGCCTCGGCGGCTTTCACCGTCGCGGTGTAGACGACGGCAGGGCCGCGTGCGGCCTCCAGCAGCTCGCGCAGGGCGGCGAGCTTCTCGTCCTCGTTCGTGACCTGCCGCACGGCATAGCGCAGGTTGGCGCGGTACAGCGCCCCGTTGATCACCTGCATGCCGGGCCGGCCGAGCCGCGCGCGAATGTCCTCGACGACTTCGTCGGTCGCCGTCGCGGTGAGCGCGAGGATCGGAGGGCTCCCCAGCTCGCGCGCCGCCTGCCCGAGCTCGAGATACGCGGGCCGGAAGTCGTGGCCCCACTGCGAGATGCAATGCGCCTCGTCGACCACGAAGAGGCCGACGCGATGGCGCTTCAGCACCTCGAGGAACTCCGCACTGGCGAGGCGCTCCGGCGTGGTGAAGACGATCGCCGCGCGCGCCTCGCGCACATCGCGCATCGCGTCGCGCTCCTCCGAAGGGGTGAGCGTGCTGTTGAGCGGTGCGGCCTCGATCCCGCGCGCCTCGAGCTGGTCGGCCTGGTCCTTCATGAGCGCGATGAGCGGCGAGACGACCACCGTCGTCCCCTCGAGCATCAGCGCGGGAAGCTGGTAGCAGAGCGACTTGCCCGCTCCCGTGGGCAGGATCGCGAGCGTATCCTCGCCCGCGAGCACCGATTCGATCACCTCGCGCTGCCCGGGGCGCAGCGACGTGAAGCCGAAGCGCTCGCGAAGGACGCGCTCGAGCGAGGGCGCGCCGCGCCTGGCGCGCGTGTTCCTGCCCGGGCGTTGCGCCTTGCGCGGCGTCAGCGGGGGCCGCCCGGCGGATCGATCCGCGCGAGCGCGGCGCGGATCGCTTGTGCGTCCCCGGGCCGCACCAGGCGCTCCACCTCCGCGCCGTCGTGCAGGAACACGAGCGTGGGCCAGAGCTTCACGCGGAAGGAGCGCCCGAGCGGGCGCCCGCTGCCGTCGGCGATGCGCACGTGGCGCACGCCCGGATGCTCGCGCAGCGCCGCTTCGACGTGGGGCTTCGCGGCGCGGCAATGGCCGCACCAGGCGGTGCCGAACTCGAGCAGCACCGCGCCGGGCCACAGGTCCACCTCGCCACGCGGCGGCTCACGGCTCTCGTAGGGAGTATCCATGATGGCTATGATAGGCGGCCCACCTGCGAAGATCCCGCCATGCGACTCCTTGCCTATCTCCTTGCCGGCCTCGCCTTCGCCGGTGCCGCGGCGGCCGCCGAAACCGTGACCGCCATCGTGCATGCCACCGTGATCCATCCGGAGCGCGACAACGACGTGGCCGTCCCCGACAGCACCCTCGTCGTGCGCGGCAACCGCATCGAGGCCGTGGGCCGGTCCGCGGCGATCGAGGTGCCGGCCGGTGCGCGCGTGATCGACGCGACGGGACGCTGGGTGATTCCCGGCCTCATCGACGGCCACGTGCACTTCTTCCAGTCGGGCAACCTCTACACGCGCCCCGATGGCGCGGACTTCAACGCCTGGATGCCCTATGCGAAGGAAGTCGCGCGCAACAAGGCGCGCCTGCCGTTCACCTTCCGGGTGTGGCTCGCGAGCGGCGTCACGAGCGTCGTGGACATCGGCGGCCCGTTCTGGAACTTCGAGATGCGGGACGCGGCGCGCAGGTCCGATGCCGCACCGCGGGTGGCGGTCGCGGGCCCGCTCATCTCCATGGTCGACGATCCCAAGCTCGATCTCGGCGACCCGCCGATCATCAAGATCACGACGGCGGAGGAGGCGCGCGCCCTGGTGAAGCGCGAGCTCGAGCGCAAGCCCGATTACATCAAGGTCTGGTACATCCACCGGGACGGCGACGACCTCGAGAAGCAGGAGGCGATCGTGCGCGCCACCGCCGAGGAGGCGCACGCGGCCGGCGTGCCGCTCGCCGTGCACGCGACCGAGCTCGTGGTCGCCAAGTCCGCGCTGCGTGCGGGCGCCGACTACCTCGTGCACTCGGTGGAGGACGAGCCGGTGGACGACGAGTTCATCGAGCTCATGAAACGCAACCACGCGCTCTACTGCCCGACGCTCTTCGTGACGCTCGGCTACCAGTACGCGTTCTCGAATACGTGGCGCCCGACCGACGCGGAGAAGCGGTTGGCGGATCCGGAGATCCTCGGCGCGATGGGCGACCTCGACCGCATCCCGGCCGGCAAGATCCCGGAGCGCGTACGAAGCCGCATGGCGAAGCCGCCGACGCCGAAACTCTCCGCGACGATGGCCGCGAACCTGCGCAGGGTGTGGGACGCCGGCATTCCCGTGGCGATGGGCACGGACGCGGGCAACGTCGGAACGCTGCACGGGCCATCGGTCTTCCGCGAGATGGCGCTCATGGCCGAGGCGGGCCTCACGCCGCTGCAGGTGCTGCGCAGCGCCACGGTGAACGGCGCGAGGGCGATGCGCATGGAAGGCGAGATCGGGCGCCTCGTGCCGGGACGCCTCGCCGACCTCGTCATCCTCGATGCCGATCCGCTCGCCGACGTGGCGAACCTCTCGCATGCCGTCGAAGTGATGAAGGACGGGAAGCTCTACTCCCCCGCGGTTCTCGTGCGGCCTATTCCTTCCCGTTGATCATGGCCGAGTGGTGCGAGCAGTAAACCTTTGGAACACGGATGAACACGGATAAAGATAGATAAAGGCGGAAGCAGCAGAAGGATTTCGTGCCCGTAATTCCGTGAGGCGCGAATCCCTCATGGGTTTCATCCGTGTTTATCCGTTCTTATCCGTGTTCATCCGTGTTCCAAAGGTTTACTGCCTGCATCACTCGCAGATCACCCGCGGCGAACGGTCCGCCGCTTCGGCTTCTCCTCGGGCGGCGCCTCCGAGAGCAACTCCGCGATGGGTAGCTCGTGGGCGCCCTTGCGGCTGCGCAGCTTCATGCGCGCGAGCACTTCGGTGAGCTCGCGGCGCAGGGCCTTCAGGCGCTCCGGGGGCAGGTCGAGCAGCGCCTGCTGCAGCAGGCCCATGGTCGGCTGGGGCGCGGCCTTGAGCGTGCGCCGGCCGAGCACCGTGGGCGCGAGCTGCACCACGCGCTGGTCGCGGCTCACGCGCTTGCGCTCGATGAAGCCGAGCTCCTCGAGGCGTCCCACCAGGTTGCTCGCCGTGGAGATGTGCACCGCGAGGCGGCGCGCCAGGTCGCCCACGCTCATGTCCGGGTGGGTGGCGATCTCGGAAAGCGCCCACAGCTGGGCACCGCCGACGGAGGCCTTCTCCTCGACCGTTCGGTAGTGCTCGCGGATGGACCGTACGAGCACGCGGAATTGCGCCAGGACTTCCAGCATCGCCTCCCGTTGTTGCTCCTGGCTTTCGGCCATGCGGGCTCGCCCGAAGTTGCAAATGCCGACGATTATGCTATGGTACGGATAGTTTTGCGCCAATAGTTTTGGGCGCAATTTCTTGTGGAAGGGGGCTCGGGCAAGGGGCCTCTACTTGGGCCGCGGCGCATCCCGCGGCCTTTCTTTTTTTTGCGGAAGCGTCGCGGCCGATGCCGCGGTGGCCGACGGCGCACGACAGAGAGCGCGGGCCGGCGCGTGCCGGCCCTGGCAAGCAACGCGACAGCTACTTGAACGAGTACGTGAGCGAGCCGTACACGAAGCGCGCGCGCGCGTCGTAGTACGACGGGTCGTAGCCCGCCTGGAAGTAGATGCGCTGGTTGGTCATCGGCGGGTTGCTGTCGAGGACGTTCTTCACGCCCAGGGTGAGCGTCACGTGCCTGATGCCGCTGTACGAGCCCTGCACGTCGTAGAGCGACATGGATCCCACCTCGCGCAGGTTGCCGTTCAGGTCCGGGTTCACGTCGACATACGACGACTGGAAGTTGTTCGCGACGCTCGCGGTCCACGGGCCGCGATCCCAGGTGAAGCTCGCGTAATGCTTCCAGCGCGGCACGACGCCGGTCACCGGCGACTGGAACGCGTTCGAGACGATCCCGCCGTAGCTGCCGTCGGTGGCCTGCACGTCGTAGCGGATGTAGTAGGTGCCGCTGATGTCGAAGCGCAGCCGTCCCCAGCCCTGGCGCGGCCAGCGGTAGTGCGCCTCGACGTCGACGCCCTCGATGTGCGTGTTGCCGAGGTTCACGAAGGTCTGCCGGATGTTCGTGATCGGGCCGGGCAGGTTCGGGAACTGCGGCTGGACCGGCCCGCGCGTGACGTAGGAGCCGTACTGCGCGAGGTCGGCGAGGATCGTGTCGACCGGCACGCCGTTGGTGATGGTGTTCGAGAGCCGGATCTTGAAGTAGTCCGCCGACACCGACCACGCGCTCGAGGGCTCGAGCACGACGCCGGCCGTGATCTGCTCGCTCGTCTCCGGCTGCAGCTGTGGGTTGCCGCCGAGCGTCACCGGGAACTGGGTCACGCAGTCCTGGCCCTGGTCTCCCGTCACCGGGCAGCGGATCGGGTCGCTCACGCCGCTCTGCGTGACGCTTCCGATCTGCGGGTTGTAGAGCTGGTAGAGGGAGGGCGCGAGGAAGCCCGTGCCATAGGAGCTGCGCACGAGCACGTCGCGGTTCGGCTGCCAGCGCAGCGACACTTTGGGGTTGTTGGTGCGCCCGAAATCGCTGTAGCGGTCCGTGCGCAGCGCCACGTTCGCCTCCAGCGTCTTCACGATCGGCAGGTTCGCCTCGGCGTAGAAGGCCGTGATGTTGCGGCTGCCCGAGACCGACTTGATGTTGCCGCCATAGCCCGTGATGTCGCCGGACGCGAGCTCCGCGGAGGCGCTCTCGTCCAGCTTCTCGCGCCGCTCCTCGGCGCCGACGGCGATCGCGAGCGCGCCGGCCGGAAGCTGGAAGATCTCGCTCGACGCCTTGGCCTGCACGCCTTCGCTGGTCGACTTGCCGGAGAAGGTCGGGCCGTTGAAGTTGGTCGCGATGAGCTGCTGCTGCACGGCGGGCGTGTTGTAGCCGAAGAGGTTCACCTGGCCGCTGTTCAGCAGCGGCAGGATGCGCGAGGCGAGCGGGAAGCCGCCGTTCAACGTCTCCGTCACCTTGCCCTGCGAGTACGTGTACGAGAGGTCCGTGTCCCAGCTTCCGATCGAGCCCTGGATGCCGCCTACGACCTGGCCGCCCTTGTTCCTGTCGGTGGTGTCGCGCGCGCCGTTCTCGTAGGCGCGATAGCGGATGTCGAGCGGCTGGCCGTCCACGCCGGCGGCGGCGGCGAGCGCGTGCGGATAGAACGGGCTCGTGGGCTGCAGCGTGATCGCCATGGGAATGTCGGAATTCGGGCCGTAGAAGAGCACGCGCGAGATCGGCACCGGCTGGATCTTGAAGCGGTTCTCGTCCTCGGCGTACAGGCCGTGGCCGTAGAGCTGCCAGCTGGGCGTGAGCCGGAGCTTGCCCGACGCGAACGCGTGCTTCGTGGTCGTGTCGGGGATCGACTGCACGCCCGGATCGGCCGCCGGATCGTAGAAGCAGCCGACCAGGCCCGAGACGGAATCGTTGAAGTAGATCGACGGTGCGCAGTTGGGCGCGCTCGGCACGCCGATGCCTCCCGTGGCGACGCGTCCCGGGAACGTGTTGCTCGAGATCCCGATGAGCCCGATGTCGTCGCGCACCGAGGTGTTGGAGAAGTTGCGGTCGACCTGGTCGAGGTGGTGCTGCTTGTCGTACTCGAGGGCGAAGAACACGTTGAAGCGGTCGCGGTCGAGGTCGCCGAAGCCCAGCGCCCCGCTGTAGCGCTCCTCCTTGCCGCCGCCGCTGCGCGTGGGCGTGCCGTAGAAAGCGGTCGCCTCGCCGCCGCGATAGTCGCTCCTCAGGATGAAGTTGATCACGCCGGCGATCGCGTCCGAGCCGTACACGGCGGAGGCGCCGTCCTTCAGCACCTCGATCCGCTCGACGGCGGTGATGGGGATCACCGAGAGGTTCACGCCCTGCACGCCGTTGATCTCGCCGGCGAACCCGTTCACGCGCTTGCCGTTGATGAGGACGAGCGTGCGCCCGCCGCCCAGCCCGCGCAGCGACGCCGTCTGCGCGGAGAAGCTGGTCGTGCCGATCACGCTTCCCACGGACACGTTGCCCAGGCTGTTGTTGGCGGCCACGAACTGCATGAGCTCGTAGGCGGTGGTGGCGCCCGTGCGCTGGATCTCCTCGCGCGAGATCACCGTCACGGGCAGCGCCGTCTCGCCCTCGACGCGCTTGATGTTGGAGCCGGTCACCTCGATGCGCTCGCTCGTGGCGGGCGACGCCGCGGGGGTCTGCGCGGCCGCGCCCAGCGCGCACAGCGCGCAGGCGACCCCGAGCACGCAGGCGCGAGCGCGCATCCCGTTTTCTTTTCTCGTCATGGTTGTTCCCGGAAATGGAAGGCGTGTGGAACTTAATGAGCGAGCGCATGCGCGGTCAACGAAATCCGGCGCTTGCGGCTCGCGTGCGTTGCACGGCGTTCACGGAGCCGGTGCTTCCTGTGCGAACCGACCAAATTTGTTGCACTCCGCCGCGAGCCGGCCGTTGAGGCGCCGGATCAGCTCGTCGGACAGCGCGATGAGCGCGACCAGCGCTTCCGCGCGGCGCGCGAGCCGGCGCTCCTCGGGCGAGGCGATCACGTCGGCGATGTACACCGGGCGCTCGTCGCTCGCCACCCAGCGCTCGACCTCGGCGCGGTCCACGCCGAGATCCCGCGCCGCGTCGCCGGGCGCGAGGGCGCCCGCGCGGATGCGCTCGGCCGCTTCAAGCCTTGCGCCGAGGGGAACGTGCCTTCTGCGGTTCGAGGTCGATGCCGTCATCGGGAATGCCGAGCCTTTCCTTGAGGAGGGCGATCTCCAAAGTGCGCTGGCCGAGCAGCCGCTCGAGGTTGCGCACCTGGAGCTCGAGGTCCGCGAGGGCGTCGCGGGGCGCCACGGCGGTGAGGTCCTGGTCGACGAGGTCGCGGTAGACGCGCCTCCAGTAGAAGAGGACGTTGGGCGACACGCCGTGGCGGCGCGCCACCTGCGCCACGGGCACGCCGCCGTGCATCGACTCGCGCACGATGGCGATCTTCTCCGAGAGGCTGCGGCGGTAGCGCGCGCGCTTCGAGGGAACCTTCATTTCCGCCTATAGTTGTATCTGCAACCATCCTTCGTTGGCGGCGTGCCGCGTGTCAATGGGAAACACGCCGTTGCGGCCGGCGGGTAACACACGGTGACAATGGGTGAGGCGCAGTACAATCGGGCGCATGGTTCGGAAAGGTCGCATCACACGCGAGAACAGCGCCGCGTCGGTGGACGAGTACCGCGCGCGCGGCTTCGAATGCCTCTGCGGCAACACGCGCATGGCGGCCCGCGCGCTCACCGCGCTCTACGACGCCGAGCTCGCCCCCAGCGGGCTTTCGGCGAGCCAGCTCGCGGTGCTCTGGTGCGTGATCGGCGGCGAGCCGCTCGCCATGGGCGAGATCGCGCGCCACCTCGTGATGGACAAGACCACCGTGAGCCGCAACGTCGCGGCCCTGGTCGAGGCCGGGTTCGTCACGGTGCGCTCGGGAGGCGATGCGCGGGTGCGCGCCCTCGCGAGCACCGCCCGGGGGCGGCGTGCGTTCCGCGCGGCCATGCCGCTCTGGGAGGCGGCGCAGGCCCGGGTAGTCGAGCAGCTGGGCGAGAGCCGGTTCGCGGACGCCGTGGCGCAGACGCAGCGCCTCGCC
>Ga0157372_10001113_pt1 | contig 29202 bp, 29 predicted proteins | sample C55metaG_FD_115307 | JGI IMG/M metagenome (GOLD analysis project Ga0157372, IMG submission 115307) | Corn rhizosphere microbial communities from Kellogg Biological Station, Michigan, USA - C5-5 metaG | ecosystem: Host-associated > Plants > Roots > Rhizosphere > Soil | place: USA: Michigan...
CATCCAAGATCCCGAATACGGCATCGGCTTGTTCACCCGTTATCTGATCGAGGGCCTTGCCGGCAGGGCCGACGAGGTGCCGATCGGCAACGGCGACAAACGCATCGATACGGTCGAGCTCTATGTCTATACCTCCGACATGGTGCGGACCGCGGCGCGCAAGTCGTTCGGGCTCGAGCAGAAGCCGATGCTGTCCAAGATCGACAATCTCGTGGTCGGCAACCTCGCCTCGCGCTAGTCGCTACTCGAGCGGCCTGGCGACGCGGAAGCCGATGACGTTGAGCCGAGAGCCTTTGGGGAAGCTCATGCGCGCAGCGGCGCGGGCGAAGTCGGCTTCATAGTACCAAGCCCCGCCTTTGGCCACTCGGCGGGCGCAGTCCCCGCCGCGGGACGACGCGTCTGACGGCGCGCCGGCATGGCTCGGGTTCCAGCAATCCTCGACCCATTCGAACACGTTCCCCTCCATGTCGTAGAGGCCGTAAGGGTTGGGCGGAAAGGTGCCGACCTCGAGCGTCATGCCTTTGTATTCGGTCTGCCCGCGTCCTGAGGCGCTGCTCGCATCGAAATTGGCTTGCGTGGGCGCCAATGTCTCGCCGGCAGCGTAAGGCGTGCTCGTTCCACCGCGCGCGGCGAACTCCCATTCGGCCTCTGACAGGAGCCGGTAGGGTTTGCCCGACTTCTGCCTGAGCCATTCGATGTAGGACTTGGCGTCGTCATAGGAGACATAGATCACCGGGCGCCGTCCCCTCCCCCAACCGCTGTCCTGCGGACGGTAATTGGCGCAGCCGCCTTCCAGCGCGCAGGCTTCCCACTCGTCGAAGGTCACCTCGTACTTGCCGATGGCGAGCGGCGTGGGAACCGTGACCTCGTGCTGCGGCTCCTCGCTCCTCTGCCGCCCCTTCTCGGCCTTGCCTGAGCCCATGACGAAGTGCCCGGCGGGCACGGATACCATGTCGGGACAGGTCTCGCAGTCCTTGAAGCTCGAGCCAGCCTCGTGCTCGGTCGCACTCGGTGCGACCGGAGGAAGGAGCCCGGTCTTGCCGGGTATCGGCAGGCCGGCCACCTTAGTGGCGCGGAGCACGGCAAGAACGGTCGGCGTGAGCTTGCCGTCAGCGGTGAGCCCGGCCTTCTCCTGGAAGCGCTTGATCGCATCGCTGAGCAGGTCCTCACCCTGTCCGCGGCTCGCGTCACCGAGATAGCTGAGCTGCTGCAGCATCGAGCGAGCATCGGCTATAGCGCCGGGATCAGTCACCATGCCCTTGGGAGAGATAGCGACGCCGGTGTTGCCGCAGCCCTCCACGTCGAGGCAGATCCTTGGCGAGCCGCCGCGCGCGGTGATCTCTGGAATCTGGCTCCCGCGCGAAGCGACACGCACGTCCGCGGCCGTCATGTTGAGCAGATCGCCGAAATAGAGGCGCGGATGCTCGTTGAAATTCTTGATGAGCGCGCTCGCGAACGGCGAATGCGCGCCTGGATCGCCATCGGCGGCGAGATTCCCCGACAGGGTCGCGTTGGCGATGAGCAGCGTGCGGTCGGCCTCCCCGACCAGCGACAGCCCGCGAAATCCCGAGCCTGACGCGCCGCGCGTCGGACATTGGGGAAACGGATTGTTGCGGCAGGCATCGAGCAGGACGATCTGCTGCGGCGCCGGCGATGAGGCATCGAACAGCTGCTCTAGCGCGACCGATCTCAGCGCCGTCTTGTTCTGGCATTCGATCTCCATATCGGTCGGCGCGAGCACGTTCTTGCCGTCGACCTCCATGCCATGGCCCGCGTAATAAAGCGAGTGCCGCTTCGGCGCCAGTCGCCTCGCGCTTGAATTTCTCCAAGGCGTCGAGAAGATCGGCGCGGTCGATGTTGTAATATTCCGAGACCTCGAAGCCGTGCGACTTGAGCTCGGCGGCGATCGCCTTGGCGTCGGGCACCGGATTGATCAGGCTCGAGAGATGCTGGTAATCGCTCATGCCGATGATGAGGGCGACGCGCTTTGCTTGCCCCGCCGACGGCACGAGCGCCGCTAGCAGAAGTGCCAGTGCTAAGAGGAAGCGGGACATCGATTCAGGCCTTGGGATGGCCTCGGCGGGGCGGAGCTTAGCACCGGCGGCCCCGGTCGCCCATAGCGCAAAAACCCTTGGGCTCGGTGCCGATTTTGTCACGATTGTGAAGTTACTGTGAGACGCCCCGCAACAGGATCCTGCTAGAGAACACTATGGTCAGCATCCGCCAGTTCTTGAGCGTCGTACTTGCCGCAAGCCTTGCCTTGAGCTTGGCGCTCGCATCGACGCCAGCTTCCGCCAAAAAGAAGAAGAAGCATCAGCAGCCGGTCGAGCAGCAGCAGCCTCCGGAGGACTCGCCCGATGTGATCTTCGCCAAAAGCCTTGTGGGCAAGGCCTATGACGATGGGCTTACGGTCGAGGGTTGGGATGAGGTCGACGGAGGGCTCGTCGCACCGCCCGTCTATGTCCGCCGCTATCAGCGCGAGGACGGAACTTATCTCGTCCTTACGAGTCGTGAGCTGAAAAAGGCTACGAAGACCGAGCCCGCGTCCTACGTCGTTGCCGACGCGCTGATCGTGCCTAAGCCGCAAGCCGATATGCAGTTCTCGATCGCCTGCGTGCTCGGCAAAGACCAGACGCTGAACTTCATGGGTGAGGCCAAGGGCAAGGAAGACAAGGAGTGGTGGACCGATGTGAGGCGCGCGTGGCAGATCTCACTCGAGACCGGCGAGATCGCCTCGGTCCCGCCGAAGGGCATCCGCTGCACCAATGCCTCGTGGGGCCAGTAGGAGCAGGCTGATGAAAGCCACGCTTAAGGGCAAGGTGATTGCCGCGAGCGACGACATCGTCGAGCAAGGCGGCTACACCTATTTTCCCAATGAACATGTGCGGCTCGAACTGCTCGAGAAAGCGCCGAAGACCGCGTCGGACCTCGAGTGCCCGCATGGCGTCCAGTTCTATGATGTGGTGATCGATGGCGCGCGCTACGCCCGCGCCGCCTGGCGTTACGAGGCGCCGCGCCCCTCGATGCAACACGTCGCTGATCGATTCGGCTTCTGGCACGAGGTCGAGGTCGGCTGATCACCGCTCCGAAAATCAAATCGTCATGGCCGAGCTTGTCCCGGCCATCCACGATTGTCGTGTCATTCCCGCGAAAGCGGGAATCCAGTAATCACCACCTTCAGATGGTTTTGCGAGCGCACGGGCTACTGATTGCCCGGTCGAGCCGAGCAACGACAATCGCGGACTGCTGCGTCGACTTTGGCAATGATGGGTTACTTTATTACTCCCACGCCGGAAGCTTCTCCTGTGCGGCGAGCGCGGTCATGGCCGCTTCGAGCTCCGAGACGAAGGCATCATAGGACTCCTTGCCGTAGAGCGGTTCGCCGACGCTGACGATGACGTTGAACGGCACGAGCAGGGCGGAGCCGCGCGGCAGCGCCTTGCCGAGCCCGTGTATGAACACGGGCACCACCGGCACCTTGGACCGCGCTTTCGCCAGATGTCCGATGCCTTTCTTGAAGGCTTGCAGCGTCTCCGGCTCGCCGCGCGTCCCTTCCGGGAAGATCACCAGGATCTCGCCGCGGTCTAGCGCCTGCTCGGCGAGCAGCAGCGGATTGCCGCCCTCCTTGCCGCTGCCGCGCTTTACCGGGATGATGCCGACGATTTGATCGGCGAACCAGCCGCGTAAACGGCTCGAATAGAAATAATCCATCGCCGCGACAGGGCGGAGCTTCGGCAAAAGTCTAAGCGGCATCAGCGACATCATCGCCAGCGCATCGAGATTGGAATTGTGATTGCCGGCCAGGATGGCAGGCCCATCTTTAGGCAGCCGCTCGCGATGCCGCACGGTAAGACCGAGCGCGACAAGGATCACGGCGCGCACCACCACGGCGAAGAACAGGAACCTGAGCAGTCTCGTGAGCGGGTTCTTGCTCATGGGTAGTAGAAGTAGCGGACGAAGTGCACGAACACCGGTGCCGCGTAAGTGGGCTGTCGACGCGGTCGAGAATGCCGCCATGGCCCGGGATCAGTCCTCCGGTGTCCTTCACGCCGAGATCGCGCTTCATCGCCGACATGGTGATGTCGCCGAGGAAGCCGGCGATGCCGAGGATGAGGCCGGCCAGCGCAGACCAGCGCATATCCAACGGCGTGAGGTAAGGGCCGGCAAGCGCCGCAACGAGCGTTGTCGTGGTGACGCCGCCGATCAGCCCCTCCCAGGTCTTCTTCGGACTGACATGCGGCGTGACCTTGTGGCGGCCGAAGAGCTTGCCCCAGCAATATTGCGCCACATCGTTGAACTGGGTCAGCACCACAAGGAAGAACAAGAGCCCGACTCCGCCAGCGACCGGATTGACGACGTCGCCCGACACGAGCAGCCATGCCATGTGGGAGAGCGTGAACACCGTCATCATCAGGCCCGAGGAGATCGTGCCGACAGCGCGCAGAAAGCCCTCGCTCCGCCCGCGCAGCACTAGGAGCGGCGGCAGGAACAGGAACATCCATACCGGGACGAACACGATGAACATGCCGTACCAGTCGATCGCCGCCCAGTAATACTGAATGGGAATGGCGAGATAGGCGAACAGCAGCACCTCGCGGTCGATGCGCCGTGTCGGGATCAGCGACAGATATTCCTTGAGCGCGAGATAGGAGATGAAGGTGAGAAAGAAGATGGCGACGGTCTGATTGAGAAGGATGCAAAGCGTGAATGCGCCGATCATCCACCACCACGAGTCGGTCCGTGAGGCGAGCTCCGAATAGCGCTCGCCTGGATTTTTCCAGCGCAGCACCCCGACGACGATGCTGGCGATGACGAGCAGCGCGTAAATGGCTACAGTTGCGTAGACCACATTGGCGGGAAGGCCGAGAATCGCGCTCATGCGCCGCGGCTCCTGGCCTCGGCAACGATGCGCCGCGCGCGGTTGATAATGGTCAGCGCCGAAAGAAGAAGCAGGGCCGCAAGATAGAGCGTGGTCCACAATCCGGGTTGAAGCCCTAGGCCGAGCAGGATCGCGAGTAGGCCAAAGGCAAGGGCGCGATCGCTCTTGCCGAACGGACCGGCATAGCTGCGTGGCGCTTTGACCAATGGCCCGAGAGCGCCGGCCATCTCGCCGATCACGCCTGCCACCACCACGAGCACGACAAGCGGCGCATTGACGCCGGGGATGAGTGCGAAGGGCAAATAAAGCGCGGCGTCGGCAATGACGTCCGACAGCTCGTTCAAGACGGCGCCGGCCGCGCTCGCTTGTCCATGCTCCTTCGCCATCATGCCGTCGATGGCGTTCATCGCCATGCGCACGAACAGCGTGACCGGGAGGAGGAGGACCGGCCAGGCCGATCCCGGCATCAGCGCGAGCCAAGCCCCATGCGCGGCACTCAGCAAAAGCGCACCGAGCGTGACGTCATTGGCGCTGAGCTTCGCGCGCACCAGCGCGTCAGAAAGTGGGCGGAGCAGGGCCTGAAAGCGAGGCTTTAGATCGTAGATGCTGGCCAAGACCGCTTCGCGCCCCGCTTGAACGATCGGAGCAGTTGTAAGGCTTTAGCCGCTCAACGGCTAGCGCTTGCTCCTAGGAAGGAGTGCTGGCGGGAACTCGGCCTAACTGCCGAAGACCTCGGCGAGGAAATTCGTAAAGGCGTTCCAAGACCGTTCGTCGGCGCGCTTCTGGTAGCGTTCCCCCTCGAAATTGGTGAAGCCGTGCGGCGCGCCGGAATAGACCTCAATTTGGTATGGCACCTTCGCGGCTTCGAGCTCGCTCAACAAGGTGGCCACGTCCTCCATGGTGACTGATGTGTCGGCGCCGCCATGCAGAATGAGAATGGGGGGCGTGCCGGCGGGATAGGACTCCCCCTCGGGTGTCTTCAGTGCGCCATGGAAGGTGACATAGCCCTTGACTCCTGTGGCCTCTCCCGAGCGCGCGAGCTCGAGCGCGGCCGCGCCGCCGAAGCAATAGCCGATCACCACGGCCGCGCCGTCTCCGCCCTTGCGCGCTTCATTCAGGCCTGCGATCAGAAGCTTCTTCATTCGCGCCAGGTCCTCATAGAGCTTGGTCGCCTCTCTCTTCCTGGCGTCAGTATCGGTCGGCCGGTTGCCCTTGCCGTAGAGGTCGACGGCGAAGGCGTCGTAGCCGAGCGAGGCGATCATGTCGGCGCGCTTCTGCTCGTAGGAGGTCAAGCCGCCCCACGCGTGGATGATGACGACCAGCCCCTTCGATGCGCCGGCAGGCTTGGCGCGATAACCCTCGAAGGCCTCGCCATCGACGGAATAGGGAACGGCTTCACCCGCGTGAGCGGCCAGAGGACTGAGGGCCATGACGACTGCCAACGCAAACGCTCTCATGTGGACTTCCCCGATCTTGCATGTTCCCGCGCTCCATCGTCGCGATCGGGGCCTGACCGGAAACACACAACTTCGTGCCTGAGTTCCGCATGCGGCACTCAGCCCTTGGGCTTAACCTGCGCGAGAAGCTCATCGACCTTGGGCAGAATGCCCTGAACGATGCGGTCGACTCCCTTGGCGTTGGGATGGATGGCGTCTTCCTGCATGAGGCCAGCGTCGAGCGCGACACCATCGAGGAAGAAGGGATAGAACACCGCGCCGTAGCGTTCTGCGAGATCGGCATAGATCGCGCGGAACTGATCGACATAATCCTTGCCCATGTTGCGCGGCGACTCCATTCCGGCGATGAGCACTGGCAGGCCCTTCGCCTTCAGGTGGTCGAGAATCTTGGCGAGCGAAGCCTCGATCTCTGCCGGCGGTATTCCTCGGAAAGCGTCGTTGGCGCCAAACTCGACGATGACCGCGTTCGCATCGGGCGGAAGCGCCCAGTCGAGCCGGGCCAGACCGTCCGATGCCGTATCTCCGGACACGCCCGCATTGACGACCCTGATCTTGTGTCCTTGCGCTTTCAACGCGGCCTCGAGCTTGGCGGGAAATGACTCGCTCTGCGGCAGGCCGTAGCCCGCGGTGAGGCTGTCGCCCAGCGCCACGATGACCATTTCCTGCTCCTCTGCCTCCAATTTCGGCAGCGTCACTGCGCAGAAAAGGGTTGCGACAAGCAAGGCCACAATACCCGCGCGGCGTTTCATCTTTTCGACCTCATTTGTCCTTCTCAATTGGCGAGCCCCATGTCATCTGTCACCTACTCCTCGCCCCGCCCATGGAACACAGCCTAAAACAGAACCCAGTGATCCTGCTTGAGGACGTGCATGTCACGCTACCGTCGCGTGCCGGCCCGGTGGCGATTCTGCGCGGCATCGACCTTCGCATACAGTCCGGCGACGCTATCGCAGTGGTCGGTCCCTCAGGCTCCGGCAAATCGACGCTTCTCATGGTCATTGCTGGGCTTGAGCGCCTAACAGGCGGCAGCGTGGCGGTGCAGGGCATCGACTATGCCGTCCTCGACGAGGACGGTCTCGCCCGGCTTCGTGCCGCCAATATCGGCATCGTGTTCCAGTCTTTCCACCTCGTGCCGACCATGACCGCGCTCGAGAATGTGGCACTGCCGCTCGAATTTCTCGATCACGGCGATGCTTTTGCCGCATCGCGCGCGGCGCTCGCCGAAGTTGGTCTCGCGCATCGCGAGTCGCATTTTCCGGGCCAGCTCTCGGGCGGAGAGCAGCAGCGCGTGGCTCTTGCCCGCGCGCTCGCCCCGCGTCCCGCGCTCATCCTTGCCGATGAGCCGACCGGCAATCTCGACCTTGCCACGGGCGCTCAAGTGATGGACCTCCTGTTCGAGCTGAAAGCACGTACCGGCGCGACGCTGCTTCTCATCACCCATGACCGCTCGCTTGCCAAACGCTGCGACCGCATTGTCAGCCTCACCGATGGCCGTATCGTGAGCGCTGGCGCAAAACGGAAGGTCGCTGCGTCGTGACGATTGCAAGCGCGACCGCATCACCTGCAGCAAATGGCTTAAAGCTCTCGCTTGCCCTTTCCATCGCCTTGCGTGAGTTGCGCGCCGGCGCAGGAAGGCTCTCAATCTTCGTCCTGTGCATAGCGCTCGGCGTGGCCGCCGTCGCCGCCATCGGCTCGCTTTCCGCCTCGTTCGACGAGGCACTCGCGCGGCAGGGCCGGCTGCTCATCGGCGGCGATCTCTCCTTCGAGCTGATCCATCGCCAGGCCGACAGCGCGGAGCGGGCGGCGCTCGAATCCTTGGGCGAGGTGAGCGAATCGGCAAGCTTCCGCGCCATGGCCCGCTCTGCCGAAGGCAAGAGCGCGCTGGTCGAGGTCAAAGCCGTCGACAACGCCTATCCGCTTTACGGCGATGTCTCGATCACCAGGGCCGAGCGGCCCGGGCCGGTGTGGCGGGACCCGGATGTGGTGCTTGTCGAGCGCACGCTGCTCGACCGGCTCAATCTCGACATCGGCAGCAAGATCGCCATTGGCGATGCGACCGTGACCATCGGCGGCATTCTCGGCGAGCAACCTGACCGCCTCGCTGACCGCCTCGCCTATGGACCGAAGCTGCTCATGTTCCGGGACACGCTTGCGCATACCGGGCTGGTCCAGCCTGGCAGCCTGATCCGCTGGACGTATCGGGTGAAGCTCCCCGAAGCGCGCTCTGCCGACAAGGAGTTCCTGGTCGAGACGCGGAACAACGTCGAAAAGCAATTTCCGCAGTCGGGCTTCGCCATCCACGACTGGACCGATCCGGCGCCATCGCTCCGCCGCGACGCCGACCGTTTTACCCAGTTCATCAGCTTCGTTGGGCTGACCGCGCTCCTTCTCGGCGGCATCGGCGTCGGCAATGCCATCCGCAGCTACATGGCCAAGAAACGCGAGGTCATCGCCACGTTCAAATGCCTCGGCGCGACGAGCCGCCTCGTGCTCTTGGTCTATCTCATCCAGGCGTTGCTGCTCGCCACTGTCGGCATCGCCATTGGTCTTCTCATCGGCGCGCTCACCCCTGCCCTTCTTGCCGCGCTCTACGCTGACGCGCTACCGATCACGCTCGCGGTCGAGCCGCACCCCATGCCGCTCATCGCCGCTGCGCTGGCTGGCCTTCTCACCATGGTGCTGTTCGTGCTGTGGCCTCTCGGCCGCGCCGCGAGCGTCTCACCCGCGGTGCTGATGCGCGCGCATCTCACCGAAGAGCGCGAGCGCTCGCCATGGCCTTACGCAGTTGGCTCGGCCGTGGCAGGCATCGCGCTGTTCGCGCTCGCAATCGCGGGATCGGAGGAACGCGCGATCACCGCCTCAATCTCGGCCGGCATCGTGCTCGCCTTCCTGCTGCTCACGGGCTTCGGGTTGCTGGTTCAGCGCCTCGCGGCGAAGCTCCGCCGCGCCAAGCCGACCTCTCTTGCGCTTGCCATCGCCAGCATCGGAGGACCTGGCTCGCCCGCCCGCGCCATTGCCGTATCTCTCGGCTTGGGACTTGGGCTGCTCGTGGCGACTGCGCTTATCCATCGCGCCCTGCTCAAGGAGATCGAGGGCAATATCGAGGCCGACGCGCCTGCCTATTACTTTGTCGATGTGGAGGAATCCGACATCGGCAAGTTCGGAGACACGGTGAAAGCGATCGTGCCCGACGCCAAGCTCGACGATGCGCCGATGCTGCGGGGGCGCATCGTTGCGCTTAAGGGCGTGCCCGCCGAGAAGGTCGAGGCCGATCCCGATGCGCGCTGGGTGCTGTCCGGCGACCGCGGCCTCACCTACACCGATGCCGTTCCGCCCGCCTCGACCCTGGTTGAAGGCACGTGGTGGCCCAAGGATTATTCCGGGTCCCCGCTCGTCTCGTTCGACGCCGAGCTCGCGAAGGGGTTGGGGCTCAAGCTCGGCGATACCATCACGGTCAATATTCTGGGCCGCAACGTCGATGCCAAGATCGCGAGTCTGCGCAAGATCGACTGGGAGTCGCTTGCCATCAACTTCGTCATGGTGTTCTCGCCGAATACCCTTGCCGGCGCGCCCCACCGCGCACTCACCACGCTCGAGCTGCCCAAGGGCACCGACCCCGCGCTCGAAGGCAAGGTGATCCAGGCGCTCTCTGAACGCTTTCCGCTCGTCACCGCCGTCAAGGTGGGCGACATCGTCGCGGCCGCCAAGGAGCTGCTTACTAAGGTCATGACCGCGATCAAAGCGACGGCGGGGGTCACGCTGCTGATCGGCGCTGCCGTGCTCGCCGGCGCGGTCGCCGCCGGCCAGCAGCAGCGGAAATATCTCGCCGTGCTCTACAAGACGCTTGGCGCGACGCGCTGGCGCATCGTCAGCGCTGAGCTGCTGGAGTTCGGATTGCTTGGCCTGGCCACGGCCCTACTTTCAGTCCTGGTTGCGACGATCACGGCATGGGCTTTGTGCAAATGGGCATTTGACGTGACCTTCGTGTTCTCGCCTCTTGCCGTGCTCGAGACCGTTTTGCTTGCCCTCGCTCTTGTCTTGACGGTGGGTGCACTCACCACCTGGCGCCTGCTTTCGGTCAAGGCCGCACCCTATTTGCGCACGGAATAACGTGTCTTATTCGGTATGTGGCAGTCACGTCCGCGTGATCTTGCGCGGGCCGGCTCAACCCCCCATATTCGGGGCCAAAATGTCTTCTCAACGTTGGCGCAGCTAGGGGAAAAGGACCCTCACACACATGGCTGATCTCGACAGACGTTACGCGCAAGGGACTACCGTCGGCCGCACCGAGGTAGGTGTTATCGACCAGGGCCTGCGCGCCTACATGGTCCGCGTCTACAACTACATGGCGTCCGGGGTAGCGATCACCGGCCTCGTGGCCTACCTGATCTATGCCATGTCCGTCACGCAGGGCACGGGCGGGCTCGAGCTGACTTCGTTCGGCTCGTTCATGTTCACGAGCCCGTTCAAGTGGGTGGTGATCTTCGCGCCGCTTGCCATGGTATTCTTCATCTCGGCGCGCATCGGCTCGATGAGCCTCCAGACCGCCCAGATCTCGTTCTGGGTCTTCGCGGCGCTCATGGGCGCGTCGATCTCCTCGATCTTCCTCGTCTATACCGGCGAGAGCATGGCGCGGGTGTTCTTCATCACCGCGGCCGCCTTCGGCGGACTGTCGCTGTGGGGCTACACCACCGGTCGCGACCTCTCCGGCTGGGGCTCGTTCCTGTTCATGGGCCTGATCGGCATCATCATTGCCTCGCTCGTGAACCTGTTCGTGGGCTCGACCGCGCTGCAATTCGCCGTGTCGGTGATCGGCGTCTTGATCTTCGCAGGGCTCACTGCCTACGACACGCAGCAGATCAAGGAGATGTACTATGTCGGCGACGATGGATCGGTCGCCGGCCGCAAGGCGGTGATGGGAGCGTTGAGGCTCTATCTCGACTTCATCAACCTGTTCATGCTGCTGCTCCAGCTGTTCGGCAACCGCCGCTAGGCGCAAGCCTCCAACAACAGGGCACTATGAGGCCCCGGCTCCGGCCGGGGCCTTTCCTTTTGTCCAACGATAGGGGGTCAGGCTTCGACGAGGCGAAGGCCTTTGTCGAGCGCGCGGAGCACGCGGGCGAGGTCATGCCCGCGCTTCAGGATCAGCCCGGTCGCGGCAATCACGCTATAGGCACCCTGGCGGCGGGCGAGCTTGGGCGCCTTTTCGATCCGGTAGAGCGGGGATTCAGAGGCGCGGCGGAAGACCGAGAACACGGCCTTCTCTCTCATCGTGTCGATGGCGTAGTCGCGCCACTCGCCGCTCGCCACCTTTCGCCCGTAGACATTCAGGATTTGGCTGAGTTCCCGGCGGTCAAACGCGATGCCGCCGCGCCGAGCACCCCCCTCGAAAAGATTTCCTTCGCCGCCGGCCCTGGGGACCAGCGGCACGACTATGGGTTCCGTTTCGCTCAAATCGCGCCTCCTGTAACGGAAGCTTCATGATGAACGCAGCGTCGGCGAAATTCAAGACGATGGCGCCGCGTACACAAGGTGTAACACAATGAAACATAAATCACAGTTCCGCCCTAGTTCGGTCTATGCCACGCCCCAAAGAAACGTATCATGTGCATCGTTGCCTCTCGGCCCGGTCCAATAGAGAGGCTTCGGAATCTCAGCCCCCCAGCCCCCCGGGGTCTTCTCTCGGACCGGGCCATTTCATTCAAGTAAGATCAACGGGTCGGTTCGCCGGCCCGTTTTGTTTTGGGAAGTTGGCTTAGAACGGGGGAGGACAATCAGGTGCCGTCGGCGGCAAGCTCATACTCGGCCGCGCCGAGTATAGGACCGGCATCCTCCACTTGCAGAAGCGCCATGAGGCAATCACCGCCCATCGCCTTGAGGTCCTTGAGCGGCAGCCTCAGCGTCATGGCTTCGCCCTTCCACATACCGACCGGCGACAGCTCGCGCACCGGATGATGATAGCTCAAATTGCGGCCGCGATTCTCGCCACGGGTGATCGCGACGGTCTCCTTCTCCTTGGCAACGGCGAGCCAAACGGTCGCGGCACGCGTGTGGGATTGCTCCGGCGCCGCGGCAACGTCGATCACGAGCGTGCTGCCGTCGGCGCGCATGCTGACCGGCACTTTCACATTGGCGAGTCTTCTCGAGGAGTCCCTCATGGCCTGCTTGATGGCGTTCTCATCGCTCCCATTGACGTGGATGATGCCGTCGACCACGACCTGCGGCGTATAGACCCTGCCGTCGCCGCGCGCGCGCGCATATTCGCGCTGGCGTTCGCTGTTTGAGGCGCTCGACAGCGTGTCGCGCCAGCCGAGATAGTTCCAATAATCGACCGAATAGGAGAGCGCGACGATGCCGGGCCGTTCGGCGAGCTCGCCGAGAAGCTGGTCTGCCGGAGGACATGAGGAGCAGCCTTGGCTCGTGAACAACTCGATGACGGCATCGGTCGGCCGCCCCGGCTGAGGCGGCTCGGCAAGCCCGGACAGGACCGGGACGACGAGGACAAGCGCAACGACGATAGCGCCTGAACCGATGCTGGTAAGGAATTTCATGACCTCCGTAGAATGCAGGAAGCGAAGCGAAATTTCCGGGAAAAAAGCTCAACTCCGGGTCACAACTGAGTGAGCGGGAAATGCCAAAATTCGAGCCTTCCCAATGCGGTCCAGCCCACCCGCAGAGTTGACGGGCGGCGCCGTAACGTGACAACTGACGCGACGCTGCAAACCTCGGTCTCTCAATGGACGCTCTTACCCTTTTCGGTTTTGCCGCCGTCTCGCTGATGCTGCTCTGCTATGCGCTCGAGGATCGCAGCCCGTGGTATGTGTTCGGCTTTGCTATAGCCTGCGCGCTCTCCGGCCTCTACGCCGTGCTGCAAGGGGCGTGGCCATTCGGGATCGTCGAGGGCGTCTTCACCGTCGTCGCGCTGCGCCGCTGGAGGTCGCGCCTCAAGCCTGCGTGAGCTGCACAGTCCTCACGCGGCAGGCCGTGCAAGCTCGCGCAGCACGTAGTGCAAGATGCCGCCATTGCGGAAATAGTCGAGCTCGTCGAACGTATCGATCGCCGCGCGCAAGGGAACCGCGCGCTTCTCGCCGCTCGGATAGGTGATATCGGCCTCGAGCCACTGCATCGGCTTGATGTCGGCAAGTCCGCGCAGGCTCACCCTCTCGTTGCCCTTGAGGTTGAGCCCTCTCCACGACATGCCCTCGGCGAACACGAGCGGAAGCACGCCCATGCCGATCAGGTTAGAGCGATGGATGCGCTCGAAGCTCTCGGCCATCACCGCACGCACGCCCAAGAGCCGCGTGCCCTTGGCGGCCCAGTCGCGCGACGATCCGGTGCCGTATTCCTTGCCGGCAAAGATCACGAGCGGCACGCCTTCGGCCCGGTAGCGCATGGCGGCATCATAGATCGGCAGACGTTCCCCGGACGGATAGTGCACGGTCACGCCACCTTCGACGCCCGGCACCATCTGGTTCTTGATGCGCGTGTTTGCGAAAGTGCCGCGCATCATCACCTCGTGATTGCCGCGCCGCGAGCCGTAGGAATTGAAGTCGTGGGCCGCAACCCCGTGCACATTAAGGTAAAGCCCGGCGGGGCTGTCGCGCCTGATGCCGCCGGCAGGCGAAATATGGTCGGTGGTGATCGAGTCGTTAAACAGCCCGAGAATGCGCGCGCCCTCGATATCAGTCACCGGCGACGGCGTCAGCGACATGTCGGTGAAGTAAGGCGGATTCTGCACGTAGGTCGAGTGTGAATCCCAGCCATAGGTGAGCCCGCCTTTCACTTCGATCTGGCGCCATTCCGGGTCGCCGCGGAACACGTCGGCGTAGCGCTTCTTGAACATCGACTTCTTGACCGCCTTGCGCACCACCTTGGCGATCTGCTTCGCCGACGGCCAAATGTCCTTGAGGTAGACCGGCTCGCCGTCAGAGTCGGTGCCGAGCGGTTCCTTGGCGAGATCGACCGCGACCGAGCCAGCGAGCGCATAGGCCACCACCAGCGGCGGAGAGGCGAGATAGTTCGCGCGCACGTGGTGATTGACGCGGCCCTCGAAATTGCGGTTGCCGGAGAGCACCGCGGCGACGGCGAGATGATGTTCGTGGATGGTATGCGAGATCTCCTCGGGCAACGGTCCCGAATTGCCGATGCAGGTCGTGCAGCCATAGCCGACGAGGTTGAAGCCGAGCTTGTCGAGGTCCTTCTGAAGCCCTGCCTCGTCGAGATAGTCGGTGACCACTTGCGAGCCAGGGGCGAGTGAAGTCTTGACCCAAGGCTTGACGTTCAAGCCTCGCTTCACCGCGTTCTTGGCGAGCAGACCCGCCGCGATCATCACGGAAGGGTTGGACGTGTTGGTGCAGGAGGTGATGGCAGCGATCACCACGTCGCCATGACGAAGATCGAAATTCTTCCCTTTGACCGGGACGCGCAGGCCAGCCTCGTCGCCCTTGTCATATTCCTTGTCGAGCACCTCGGCGAAGGCGTGTGCAGCACGGGCAAGCGGCACGCGATCCTGCGGGCGCTTGGGCCCGGCGAGCGAGGGCTCGACATCGCGGAGGTCGAGGTGGAGCATCTTGGAGAAGACCGGGTCTGACGTAGAGTCGTCGCGATAGAGTCCCTGCGCCTTGGCGTAGGCCTCCACCAGGTCGATCCGCCAGCGCTTGCGCCCCGTGGCCTTGAGATAGCCAAGCGTCTCCTCGTCGATCGGGAAGAAGCCGCAGGTCGCGCCGTACTCCGGCGCCATATTGGCGATGGTGGCGCGGTCCTCAAGCGGCAGATTGTCGAGACCGGTGCCGAAGAACTCGACGAACTTGCCGACCACGCCGGCGCGCCTGAGCATCTCGGTTACTGTCAGCACGAGGTCGGTCGCGGTGACGCCGTCCTTGAGTTCTCCGGTGAGCCGAAAACCAATCACTTCGGGGATGAGCATGGAGATCGGCTGGCCGAGCATGGCCGCCTCAGCCTCGATGCCGCCCACGCCCCAGCCGAGCACCGAGAGGCCGTTGACCATGGTGGTGTGGCTGTCGGTGCCGACTAGCGTATCGGGATAGGCAACGGCGTTGGCGCCGTTCATGGCGTCCTTGGTCCATACCGTCTGCGCGAGATATTCGAGGTTGACCTGGTGGCAGATACCAGTGCCGGGCGGCACCACGCGGAAATTGTCGAAGGCGCCGGCGCCCCAGCGCAGGAAGGCGTAGCGCTCGCCATTCCGCTCATATTCCTTGTCGACATTGACTTGGAAGGCGCGGTCCGAGCCGAAAGCATCGACCATCACCGAGTGGTCGATGACGAGGTCGACGGGCGCGAGCGGGTTGATCTTGTTGGGATCGCCGCCAAGCTTGGCCATGGCGTCGCGCATGGCGGCAAGGTCCACCACGGCCGGCACGCCGGTAAAGTCCTGCATCAAGACGCGCGCCGGGCGGAAGGCGATCTCGCGGTCGCTCTTCTTGTGCTCGAGCCAAAGCGCAACGCCTTTGATGTCGTCTGCGGTAACGGTGCGCCCGTCCTCGTGCCGCAGCAGATTTTCGAGCAGCACCTTGAGCGAGAAGGGCAGGCTCGAAATTCCGGAAAGCCCGTTGGCCTCGGCCTCCTTCAGGCTGAAATAGTCGTATTTGTCGCCGTCGAGTTTGAGCGTGCGCCGGCATTTGAAGCTGTCGAGCGATGGTTCAAGTGCCGCTGTCAACGCAATCTCCTAGCTGCTGCCACTGTCCAGCAATGCAAAGCCGTGGCCGAACGGGAGCGGGCAGACCTCTGCGGCCCGCTGAAACGCTACTCCTGGCTTAAGGCTTGCGCGCTCTTCCACCTATATAAAAGCGCTTGCGGCGACGACACAATGACGCGAAGAGAGCTTGGGGGCGAGATTTGCTCTTCTGCTGCCTCCCGCAGTCTGAGCTTGTGCAAATCCTAAGCAAATGCCCGAACGCATCGGCCTTGCCGCCCATGACATCAGCTGCCAGCGCGGCGGCAGGGTCCTGTTCCACGACTTGAGCTTCGCGCTTGCCCCCAGCGAGGGGCTGCTGGTCACGGGACCTAACGGCGCCGGCAAGACCAGCCTGCTCAGGCAGATCGCGGGTTTTCTTCCGCTTGCCGCCGGCTGGCTGAACCTCGAAGGCGCAAAGCAAGACGCCGAGCTTCCCGAGCTTTGCCACTATGTCGGCCACCTCAACGGCATCAAGACGAGCTTCACTGTCCGCGAGAACCTCGCCTTTTGGGCAGACTACCTCGGCGAGAACGACGGAAGCGTGCCGAGCGCCCTCGGCGCCTTCGGACTGACTCCCCTTGCCGACTTCCCCGCCGGCCTGCTCTCCGCCGGACAGAAGCGCAAGCTCGCGCTGTCACGGCTGTTCGCCGCGACGCGCCCGATCTGGCTGCTCGACGAGCCGCAAGTCTCGCTCGATGCGCCATCGCTCAAGCTGCTCGAGGCCGCTATCAAGGACCACCTCGAGGGTGGAGGCATTGCCGTGGTGGCGAGCCACACGGCTCTCAAGACCAAATTCGCGCACAAGGTCGCGCTCGGCGGGAAGCGGAAGCCATGAAGGCCGCGCTCGCCCTTCTCGCACGCGACGTGACGCTCGCCTGGCGCGAGGGCGGCGCCATCGGCACGGCGATCGGCTTCTATCTCGTGGTGGTAGCGATCACACCCCTCGGGCTTGGCCCTGATCTCAATCTGCTCGCGCGCATCGCGCCTGGCATGTTGTGGATCGCGCTTCTGCTCGCAGCGCTCCTCTCGGCCGACCGCATCTTTCACAACGACTATGAAGACGGCGCGCTCGACGTTCTGACCACGGGGCCTTTGCCGCTGCCTCTGGTCGCCGCGGTCAAGAGCCTCGCCCATTGGCTGACCACCGGCGTGCCGCTTGCGCTGCTTGCACCGCTGCTCGGGCTTCTGCTCAATCTTCCGGTCGCGGCGTGGCCACTGCTCGTGCTTGCCATGCTCGTGGGCACGCCGGCGGTGAGCTTCGTCGCTTCGATCGGCGCGAGCCTAACTCTCGGCTTGCGCAGAAGCGGGCTCCTGCTCGCGCTTCTCGTCCTGCCGCTTTATGTGCCGGTTCTGATTTTCGGCGTGGCGACCGCATCGGCCGCCATTACCCGGCCGACCTCTTCCTGGCCGCCCTTCCTCATGCTCTGCGCTTTGAGTCTTGCCTCGATCGTGCTCGCGCCCATCGCCGCAGCCGCGGCCCTCCGCACCGCCTTGCGGTAATCGGGCGGTGCGCGACCTTAAGTCTCCTTTTGACCCAAAGCGGACATCCTTCGCAGAGTGCGAGGCCTCGTCGTGAAGGCGACTGAGGGCGCTGGGTCCGCCCATATTGGCCTATCCGCTTCTCGTGAGTGCTATATAGGCAACGAAGTTGGCCATTGATGGGGTCGTTCAGAGAGAGAGGTCGCAGTGAAACCCCTTCAGTGCAGCGTCGAGCGTCTTCGCCGGGCCCACCTGCCTGAGGACACGATGGAGCTTGCGCAGTATCTCATCGGGAAGACACTAGTCCACGATCTTCCGACCGGCAGGCTGAGCGGCACCATTGTTGAAGTAGAGGGGTACCCGCCAGGTGATGCTGCCGGCCACTCATTCCGAGGCAAGACACGAAGTAATCAGTCTTTGTTTCTCGGCCGTGGCTACTGCTACGTCTATTTCACCTATGGGTCGTCGTTCATGGTGAACGTCACCAGCGAGGAGCCGGGCGTCGGTGCGGGCGTGCTTTTACGCGCGTTGGAACCTCTCCAGGGTGTTGAGATGATGCAGCGCTTTCGGAAGACAATGCGCATGCGTGACATTGCGCGCGGTCCCGGGCGCCTCGCCCAAGCCTTGCAGATCGACAAACGGTATGATGGTGTTGATCTATGCGCTGCGGGATCACTTTGGCTCGGCACGGCAGCGCGGCGCACGGGTCCAATCTGTAGTAGCACGCGCATCGGCTTAACGCGGGAAATCCATCGCAAGCGTCGGTTTTTTGAGAGCGGCAATCCGTATGTAAGCGGACCGAGGTCTTGATCTGATAAGAAAGGGGGAAGTCATGGCGTGGCCTCTCCATCGCCGCCCATCACGCGGCGGCCTGCTCAGCGGCGCGGGCCGGGACTTGCGCGAGCAGCGGGCCGAGGCCTTCGGCCATGGTCGGGTGGGTCAAGACGGCGTCGCGCAGCCGCGTATGGGGCAGGTCGGCGAGCATCGCCGTCTCCATCACCGCCATGACCTCGCCGGCCTCTGGCCCGATCATGGTGAAGCCGAGAATGCTATCGTCGGCCTCGTCCACCAGGACCTTCATGAAGCCTTGCATCTCCATGATCGCCTGCGCCCGCAGCACGCCGCTCATCGGCAGCTTGGCGACGCGCGCCTTAACGTTCTGGCGCTCAGCGTCGCGCTCACTCAAGCCCACATGGGCAAGCGGCGGCTCAGTGAACATGCAGTAGGGGATCAGCCGGTCGTTCGTGCTCCGCTTTCCGCCGGCAAGATTGTCCCTGACGATGCGGAAGTCGTCCTCGGAGATATGCGTGAATTGCGGGCTGCCGGCGCATTCGCCGAGCGCCCAGACCTCGGGGCGCTTGTCTCGAGCCGCTCGTTGACGCGAACATAGCCACGCTCGTTCAACTCGACGCCGGCCTCTTCGAGGCCGATGCCTGCGGTGTTCGGCATGCGTCCCGTCGCGACCAGGATGTGGCTGCCATCGAGAGTGCGTTCGCCCGAGGGCGTGCGCACGACCAGGCTCGCCTCCTCTCCGGATCGGCCACTCACCCTGAGGACCTCGGTATTCAGCAGAATGTCGATTCGTTCCTCACTGAGAATTTGCTGTATCTCTTCAGCAACGTCACGGTCTTCGCGACTCATGAGCTGGGAGCCGTGTTCGATGATGGTCACGCGGCTGCCGAAGCGGCGATAGGCTTGCGCGAGCTCAAGACCGACATAGCCGCCGCCAAGCACGATCAGATGCCGCGGCAAGTCATCGAGCTCGAGAGCCTCGATATGCGTGAGCGGCTTGGCGGCTGTTAGCCCGGGAACGTCCGGAATTGCCGCGTGCGTGCCGACATTGATGAACACCTTGTCGCCGGAAAGAAGGCGGGTGCCGCCATCATTGAGGGTGACTTCGAGAGTCTTCGGCGCCACGAAACGCGCAGCCCCCATGATCAACTCGGCGCCGCTCTCCTTGTAGTTACACAGATGCGCGGCCACCTGGGCCTCGACCATCTTGCGCTTGCGCTCGCGGACGACAGCCATGTCGATCACGACCGGACCGGTGGTCATGCCGAACTCGGCGGCGTGGCGCACGAAATGCGCAGCCTTCGCGCTCCAGATCTCGTTCTTGCTGGGCATGCAGGCGATGTTCGGACAGGAGCCCCCGACCCATTTGCGCTCCACCACGGCGGTTCGTCGCCCCGCCCCCGCCATATGCCAAGCGATGAGCTTGCCTGCCGTTCCGCTGCCAAGCACCAGGACTTCGAATTGTTCCGGTTGGGACATGGCTTCCTCCGCTTGTGATTTCCCATAACAGGCAGCACGTTTCCCGAAGAAACTCGCCCCCCATTGCTCAGGTTCGCGCGTTATTGCGGCAATCGTGCAAACCAACTAGACCAACCGCCATGGTCAGCCTTGCCAATCCGACGCGTTTCCTGAGCCTCGTCGACCGCATGGTCCCGTGGCTCGCGGCAGTGACGCTTATCCTGCTCGGAATTGGGCTGTACCTCGCGTTCTTCGTAGCCCCGCCCGACTATCAGCAGGGCGAGACGGTCAAGATCATGTTCATCCATGTGCCGGCCGCCTGGCTTGGCATGTTCGGCTATGTGCTGATCGCGGTCGCGGCGCTCGGCACGCTGATCTGGCGCCATCCGCTGGCCGACGTTGCGGCCAAGACCGCCGGTCCGATCGGCGCCACATTCACCTTCGTCGCGCTCGTCACCGGCTCGCTGTGGGGCAAGCCGATGTGGGGCACCTACTGGGTGTGGGACGCGCGGCTCACCTCGGTGCTCGTGCTGTTCCTGCTCTATCTCGGGCTGCTCGCGCTGTGGCAGGCGATCGAGGAGCCCGGCCGCGCCGGACGCGCCGCGGCGATCCTAGCGCTGGTCGGCGCGGTCAACGTGCCGATCATTCATTACTCGGTCGTGTGGTGGAACACGCTGCATCAGCCGGCGAGCGTGTTCCGTGTTGGAGGTCCGTCCATCGATCCGTCCCTGCTCGCGCCGCTTCTCGTCATGGCCCTTGCTTTCACGCTCCTCTTCATCCTGCTTCATCTGATTTCCATGCGCGCAGAGATTTTGCGGCGGCGCGTGCGCGCGTTGCAGCAAACGCAAGTCGAGCGCGCGGCTCTAGTGGAAGTCTAGGCGAAGTTTCCGATGCCCGATCTCGGTCAGCATGCAGTTTTCATTCTCGCCGCTTATGGCGCGACCTTCGTCGCGGTTGCGGCGCTCGCGTTCTTCATCGTCGAGGATGACAGGAAGCAGCGCCGCCTTCTCGCCGATCTCGAACGGCGTGGGATCAGGCGCCGCTCGGCTGGTCCATCAGCAAAGCCCAAAGCAAGCACGGGCAGGCAGCGCGGCTCATGACCGACGCGGCCAGTCAACCAAACATGCGAAGGCGCTTCGGCCTCGCACTTCCGTTCGTCATCTTCGCCGCGCTCGCCGGCCTGTTCTGGTACGCGCTCCAGGGCGGCGATCCCTCGCGGCTTCCCTCGGCGCTGATCGGCAAGCCGGTGCCGGAGTTCACGCTTCCGCCGTTGCAAGGGTTGACTGCCGACGGCGGGAAGGAAGTACCGGGCTTCGCGTCCTCCGACCTTGCGCAAGGCGAGCCGACCATCGTCAATGTGTTTGCCTCGTGGTGCGTCGAATGTCAGATCGAGCATCCTTTGCTCGTGGCTCTCGCCAAGGATCAGGCGATCAGGCTCTACGGCATTGACTATAAGGACGATCAGGCTTCTGCGCGGCGCTATCTCGGCCGTTACGGCAATCCCTATTCCCGCGTCGGCGTCGACAGCTCCGGCCGCGTCGCGATCGATTTCGGCGTCTACGGCGTGCCTGAGACCTACGTGATCGGCGGTGATGGCAAGATCGCCTATCGTCATGTGGGAGCCCTCACCGAGCAGGCGCTCCGCGACAAGATCCTGCCTCTGCTGAAGCTGCCAGCCAGCGCGCCGCAGGGGTGATCCAGGCCCCTATTTGCGGGCGGCGGCCACGATCAGGCTGAGCGACTCGAGGAATTCCTGCCGTTTGGCCGGCGACAGATTGGCGAGGAGCCGCGCATCGGCTGCAGCGGCACCCGGCTGCGCGTCACGGAGCGCCTTGGTCCCTTGCGGCGTCAGCTTGATAGCGTAAGCTCTCGCGTCTTCCTTCGCCCTGCGCCGCTGGATCAGGCCGTGACTGAGTAGCCGCCCAACGATATCGGCGAGCGTGGAGCGGTCAATCCCGGTGCGTTCGACGAGATCGGTCTGAGTGAGGCCCTCCTCCTCGGCGACCACCACGAGCACCGCAAATTGGCGCGGCGTGAGCCCGCTCGCACGCGCCTCCAAGGCGAAAATGTCAGCAGCGCATTGGCCGGCGCGGTGCAGCAAGTGCATCGCCGAGCGATTGAGCTGGCTCGCTCCTTTTGCCATCTCGCTACACCGCCTTGGGTTCGCGTGAGGCGTGTATCCCTCGCGGCAACACTTTGCTTTCGAAAGGCTGCGGAGGATTGTCACAATGGAAAACGCGAACAGCTAACGTCAGGTTGCAATCCATGCAAGCCAATTGCGACATCAGTCGATCACAAATCGGCGTGTTAGCGGCAGGGCCGTTTTTCACTGCTAAATGCCCGTTACGTGCCGGTCAGCCACAGCAGGCCCAATTAGACCCGCTTTTCCTCTTCAGAATTGGGCTCGGCGAGCGGCTCGCCGTGGCGTTGCATCAGCGGCACCTGAGCTAACGCGAAGAGGAAGGTCAGCGGCAGGAAGCCGAACGCCTTGAAGCTGACCCAGGCGTCGGTCGAGACATTGCGCCAAATGAGCTCGTTCAGTACCGCCATGGCGACGAAGAAAAGGGCCCAGCGAAGTGTAAGCTTGCGCCAGCCTTCCTCAGTCAGATTGAACACGGGGCCTAGCAGGAGCTCGAGCATGGGCTTCTTCATCAGAAGCCCTGCGGCGAGAAGGACCGCGAACATCGAATAGACGATGGTCGGCTTGAGCTTGATGAAGGTCTCATCGCGGAGATACAGCGTGAGGCCGCCGAACACGAGCACGATCACGCCGCTTACGAGAGGCATCACCGGCACCTTGTGATAGCGGAGCCACGCGACCGCGAGCGAGAGCAGCGTCGCGGCCATGAAGGCGGCCGTGCCGGCATAAATCCCCGCCACTGCGTTGGTGCCGAAAAACACGAGCAGTGGCCCGAGCTCGATCGCGAGCTTGGCCCAGACGCGGTCGGCGTCAGGCGTGGATTTGGCAACCTTCACTGGCATGTTGGTCTCAGGCTGCGGCTTCATTCTTGCGTCTTGCCCCAGCGATGGCGCGGGCGAAGTCTTGCGCATCGAACGGCTCGAGGTCGTCGAGGCCTTCGCCAATGCCGACCGCGTTGATGGGGAGCTTAAAGCGCTCCGCGATGGCGACCAGGATGCCGCCCCGCGCCGTGCCGTCGAGCTTGGTCACGACAAGGCTGGTCACGCCCGCGATCTCCTGGAAGATCTGCACCTGATTGATCGCGTTCTGCCCGGTGGTGGCGTCGAGCACGAGCACGACGCCATGTGGAGCGGTTTGATCGAGCTTTTTCAAGACGCGCACGATCTTGGCGAGCTCGGCCATGAGGTCGGACTTGTTCTGCAAGCGGCCGGCGGTGTCGATGAGAAGCACGTCTTTGCCTTCGGCGCGCGCCCGCTCGAGCGCCTCATAGGCAACTCCGGCCGGATCTGCGCCGACATCTTTGGCGATAACCTCGGCGCCGACGCGCCCGCCCCATACTTTGAGCTGATCGATGGCTGCGGCGCGGAACGTATCGGCGGCTGCCAGCATGACGCTCAAGCCCTGTTGCTTGAACAGACGAGCCATCTTGGCTGCCGTAGTGGTCTTGCCGGTGCCGTTCACCCCGACCACGAGGAAGACATGTGGGCGCGCGTCTTGTGCGAGAACGAAAGGCTGGGCCACCGGCTCGAGCACGCGCGCAACCTCGTCAGCCAAAATCTCGCGCACTGAATCGGCATCGAGGCCACGGTCGTAGCGCTCACTGGCCACGGCGTCTCTGATGCGAGAGGCCATGGCAACACCGAGATCGGCCTTGATCAGGACCTCCTCCAGCCGGTCGAGCGTCTCCTCGTCGAGCTTCCGTCTGGCGAGCACGCCGGCAAGATTCTCCGACAGCGCATTCGACGTGCGGGTCAAACCCTTGCGCAGCTCGGCGAACCAGCTTCGCTTCGGTTCCGGCTGAGCCGACGCTTTGGGCTTGTCTTTCTCCCGGTCAGCAGGAGGCCGCTCCTCGGGCGGCTTGACGCCGGGCGGCGTGTGCGGAGCATGAGGCGGCGGCGCGGGCTTTGAGGTTGGCTTAGACTCGGCTTCGCCGGGCTGCGGATGCGGACCAGAGGGGGGCGGCCCCTTAGGCTTGGCGGACCGTTTCGGCCGGGCTTTGACCTTCTCTGGCTGTCGCTCCTGATCGGGCGGCTCCTTTTTGGCAGGGCCTTTGGCTGGCGGCTTGCGCTTCGGCGCGTCGGACGGCGGCTCTTTCTTGGCAGGCGACACTGGCTCGGCAGGCTTCGGCTTCCCGGCGCCAATGCCGAACAGCCGCTCGAACAGGCCCGGCTTTCTCCCTTGAGTCACGGCGCCCTCACGGCCAGCAAAGAGCCGCCATCGTCCCCGGAGGCAACAGCATCGACCAGCGCGCCAGCACCTTCATGCGCCTCGAGCTTGACCGGCGTGAAATCGGACGAGCGGCCGTGCCCGGCGCTCTCCATGAGCACCTGGATGCGGCGGCCCTTGGCGGCCTCAAGATGCGACTTCAGAGCCGCAACGCCTTTGGCGCGCAGCTCGCTTGCGCGGCGCGCGACCGTGCGGCCATTGACCTGAGGCATGCGTGCCGCAGGCGTTCCCTCCCGCGCCGAGAATGGGAACACGTGCAGGAACGTCAGACCGCACTCGTCGACGAGGGACAGCGAGTTACGGAACATGATCTCGGTCTCGGTGGGGAAGCCTGCGATCAGGTCGGCGCCGAACACCATGTCCGGCCTCGCGCGCCGCACCTCTTGGCAGAAGCGCACCGAGTCGGCGCGAGCATGCCGCCGCTTCATCCGCTTGAGCGTGAGGTCGTCCCCGGATTGCAGCGAGAGATGGAGATGCGGCATCAGCCGCTCCTCCTCGGCAATCGCCGCGAGCAGCGCCGAATCGGCCTCGACGGAGTCGATCGACGAGAGTCTAAGCCGCGGAAGCTCCGGCACGAGCATGAGCACCTTGCGCACGAGCTTGCCGAGCGTCATTTCGCCGGGGAGATCGGCGCCATATGCGGTGATGTCGACTCCGGTCAGCACGATCTCGGCATAGCCGTTCTCGACCAGCCGCCCCACTTGCGCGACCACCTCACCCGCTGGCACAGAGCGCGACGGCCCGCGGCCGAACGGGATGATGCAGAAGGTGCAGCGATGGTCGCAGCCGTTCTGGATCTGCACGTAGGCACGGGCGCGACTGCCGAAGCCTTCGATCAGATGTCCCGCAGTCTCCCTGACCGACATAATATCGTTGACCAAGACACGCTCGGTCCCTTCGGCGCTCAAGCTCTCGAAGGTCCGACACTCGGTCTTTTCCTGATTGCCGATGACGTGATCGACCTCGTCCATAGCAGCGAAGCGCGATGGATCGATCTGCGCCGCACAGCCTGTCACCACGATCTTGGCATTGGGACGCTCGCGCCGCGCCTTCCTGATCGCCTGCCGCGCCTGGCGCACGGCCTCCGCCGTCACCGCGCAGGTGTTGACGATCACCGCGTCGTTGAGGCCCGCGGCGTTGGCGTGCTCTCGCATGACCTCCGACTCATAGGCATTGAGCCTGCAGCCGAAGGTGATGAGCTCGATATCCGACATTGGCGGCTTCTAACACGAAACTCTTGAGAAACTAAACACTTGCCGGTTGGAATAGCTCCGCGGGCAGCGTGCTCTCATAGTCGAGAGCATAAGGGCCGGTCATCAGGATGTGACCGTCCGACTCCCGCCATTCGATCAGAAGATCGCCGCCGGGAAGGCTAACCTTCACCTTGCGGCCGGTGAGCTCTCGCTGTGCCGATGCGACGGCAGCGGCGCAGGCAGCAGTGCCGCAGGCCCGCGTCAGCCCGGCGCCACGCTCCCAGGTGCGAACTTTGATCGCATCAGGCGCGAGCACCTGCACGAGTGAGATATTGGCGCGCTCAGGGAACAGCTTATGGTGCTCGAGCACCGGTCCCAAACGTGCGAGGTCGTGGGCCGCCACATCATCCACGAAGAACAGGCAATGCGGGTTGCCGACATTCACCACCGCCGGCGAATTGAGTGCCGGGTCGTCGGCATCGAGCGCGATGCGGCGCGTGTCGTCGAACCGCTGCGCCAGCGGAATCTCGTTCCAGGCAAACCGAGGCGTGCCCATATCGATCGTGACGCTGCCGTTACGGTTCACCGCCGCGTCGAGCATCCCGCTCTCGGTCTCGATGCTAACATGCGGCTCGCCCCGTTCCGCGGCGACGAGCGAAGCGACGCAGCGCGCGGCGTTTCCGCAAGCTCCAACCTCGCCGCCATCAGCATTCCAGATGCGCATGAATACATCGGCCCGCGCCGAGGGCTCGAGCGCAATGAGCTGATCGCAGCCGATGCCTTCCTTGCGGTCGGCGATGGCGCGCACCGCATTCTCGTCAAGCGCAAGCGAGCGAGCGCGGGCATCGAGCACGACGAAGTCGTTGCCGAGTCCATTCATCTTGCGGAAGGGTATGGTCCGAGCCTGCATGAGAGCGCCTGAGTTTGCTCGCTCTATATAGCGCGAGTAGGTCGTCGACTTCCAGCGAGGCCGGTTGGCGCGTGCCTCACCAGCAGGAAAGTGGCGAACGCGGCAGCGGCGAAGGCTGCACCGGCAAGGAAGGTGGCGGAGGCGCCGATCCTGTCCCAGAGGAGGCCGGCGATGATGCTGGCAAGCAAAGCGGCAAGTCCGGTGATCAGGCCGAACAGCCCAAATGCCGTGCCGCGGAGGCGTATTGGCGCTGTCTCCGCAATCAGGGCCGCGAGCACGCCTTGGGTCAGACCCATATGCAGTCCCCACAGGCAGATGCCGACAAAGACGGCGAGAAGCGTCTGGCCAAAGGCAAGCAGCACGTCTGCGGCAATAAGCGCGACGAGGCCGGACAGCAGCAGAGGCCGCGCGCCCATCCTGTCCTGGAGCCAGCCTGCGGGATAGGCGCTTGCTGCATAGACGAGGCTCATCACCGCAATGACCGCAGGAGCCCAGGCGAGAGCGAGGCCGCCGTCGCGGGCGCGGATCACGAGGAACGCCTCGCTGAACCTCGCCAAGGTGAAGACCGTGCCTGCGACGATCACGAGCCAATAGGCTGAAGGAAGCTGCCCAATCTCTTTCGCATGAAGCGGAACCTGCGCCTTGGCTTGCGTGTGCTTGGGCTCCTTGACGCCGAGCACCAGAACGACGACCGCAAGCACCGCAGGTATGACGGCAAACCACAGCACGGTGCGGATGTCATCGTGGAAGAGATACATCAGCGCGATGGCCGCTGCGGGACCGAGCGTGGCGCCGATCGTATCGAGCGACTGGCGAAGCCCGAACGCCTCGCCGCGCTTCTCTGCCGGCGCCAGGTCGGCCACCAGCGCATCTCGCGGCGCGCCTCTGATCCCTTTGCCGATGCGGTCGAGAAAGCGCGCGACGAGCACAAGTCCAATAGAGTTGGCGAGCGGGAATAGCGGCTTGGTGGCTGCAGCGAGACCGTAGCCCGCCACGGTGAGCGCCTTTCGCCGCCCGAGCGCATCTGACAGCCAGCCCGAGAACACACGGGTAATTTGCGCCGTGGCCTCGGCGATGCCTTCGATCACGCCGAGCGCTGTCGCGCTCGCGCCAAGGGTGACAACGAGAAATACTGGAAGCAGCCCATGGATCAGCTCTGACGAGGTGTCCATGAACAGCGACGTGAGCCCGAGCGCCCACACTGCCCGCGGCAAGCCCCGTTCGGTTGCGTGTTCAGCCCGCACCGGCGTCCTCCGTTTGGCGCATTGAGGGATGGCTGCCCGTGTTATATGGGCTTACCGCAGGAGTCCATGCGGCAGAGGGAGGGGGAAGAATGATCGCAGTTCCCTCCGCGGATCCGGTCGGCGCCCTCGTTCCTCACACGCTGAAAGAGCCGCTCATTGGAGGCAGCTCCGGCTCCCGTGCCGGAACAAGCTTCATGGTGAAGGACCTGTTCGCCATAAAGGGGCGCAAGGTCTCCAACGGCAGTCCCGATTTCTATGAGCATGCGACGCCGGCACGAGAGACCGCGCCGGTCATCACGCGCCTGCTCGAGGCCGGCGCATCGTGCACCGGCATAACCGTGTGCGACGAGTTCTTCTATAGCGTGCTCGGCTCGAACATCCATTACGGCCAGCCCGTCAATGCGCGCGCGCCGAAGCACGTAACTGGCGGCTCTTCGTGCGGTGCGGCTGCGGCGGTTGCCGCTTCTATGTGCAACTTCGCGCTCGGCACGGACACGGCAGGATCGATCCGCGTGCCGGCCTCGTTTTGCGGGCTATATGGCCTCAGGCCGACCTACGGACGCATCGACACGACCGGCGCGACGCCAATGGCGCCGAGCTATGACACGGTCGGCTTTCTTGCCCGCGACTCCGAGCTTTTCCGCAAAGTGGGCCATGTTCTGCTGCAAGGCGCAACGGCCGAAGCGAAGATCGAGCGGCTGATACTCGCCGAGAATTTCTTCCGCCATGCCGAGGCGAGCATGGATCAGGCGCTATGGGAGGCGATCGGCAAGATCGGCGGCGCATTGCCCAGACCCCAGCACGTGGAGATTGACGGTGAGGAGGAAGTTGCCGCCTGGCGCAACGCCTTCCGCCTCATTCAAGGCTTCGAGATCCAATCGACGCTGCTGCCCTTCATTCAGTCGCGCACTGTCGAGCTCGGACCCGGCATCAAGGAGCGATTCGACATGGCGGCGGCAATTACCCTCGCCGAAGCCGACGCTGCGCGCGCCTTGCGCGCCGAAATCGCCGACCACCTGCTCGCCTTGATCTCGATCGGGACGCTGATCGTGCTGCCCACGATGCCGACGCTGCCGCCCGAGCGCGATATTCCGGACGGCGCCTCGTTCTCGGAGTTCCGCGCGCAAACGCTCGGATTCACCTGCCTTGCCGGCCATTCCGGCCTGCCGCAGGTCTCGGTGCCGGCCGGACTGGCTGCCGGTTGCCCGGTGGGTCTTTCCTTCATTGGCTGGCCCAGCGCCGACGAGACACTGCTTGACCTCGCCGTCCATCTTGAGCCGCTTTTGAGGAGCACGGTCTAGCTCCTAGGCTTCGCGAGGACGCCAGATGCTGGAGAAGACCTCGTTTCCCTACGGCGTGGGCTTTCGCTCGCTGACAGAGGAGACGCCGGAGCCAGTCAGCCTCAAGGTCGACGGCGCGCTCCCGCCCTGGCTCGAAGGCACGCTGCTCCGCACTGGCCCCTCGAAATTCGAAGTCGGCGCCCGCACCTACAATCACTGGTTCGACGGGCTTGCGATGCTGCACCGATTTGCCTTCGCGCAAGGCCGCGTCAGCTATACCAGCCGCTTTCTCAAGAGCCGCGCGCTCTCCGCCGCAGAAGCGACCGGCAAAATCTCTTATGGCGAATTTGCCACCGACCCCTGCCGCACACTGTTCGGCCGCGTCGCCGCACTCTTCAATCCCAAGCTCACCGACAATTGCTGCGTCAATGTCTCGGACTATGCGCG
>Ga0157372_10001114_pt1 | contig 29198 bp, 23 predicted proteins | sample C55metaG_FD_115307 | JGI IMG/M metagenome (GOLD analysis project Ga0157372, IMG submission 115307) | Corn rhizosphere microbial communities from Kellogg Biological Station, Michigan, USA - C5-5 metaG | ecosystem: Host-associated > Plants > Roots > Rhizosphere > Soil | place: USA: Michigan...
ATGATGACGGCCGCTCGTGAGGCGCTAAAGCCCTTTGGTAAAGACGCGCCGTTGCTGATCGCCGTGACCGTACTGACCAGTATGGAAGCGGAGGATCTGCGCGGGATTGGCATCGAGCTTTCGCCAGCGGAGCATGCTGAAAGGCTGGCGCGGCTCACGCAGCAGTGCGGCCTGGACGGGGTGGTATGCTCAGCGCAGGAAGCGGCGCGCTTCAAACAGACGCTGGGCAGCGACTTTAAATTGGTCACGCCGGGCATTCGTCCTGCGGGCAGCGAGGCGGGCGATCAGCGGCGCATTATGACTCCGCAGCAGGCGCTACAGGCCGGGGTGGATTATATGGTGATTGGTCGTCCCGTCACCCAGGCCGCTGACCCGGCAGCCGCGTTGAATAACATCATCGCATCACTTCAGGAGGCATAATGGCCGATAACAACAGCCGTCTGGTCTATTCCACCGAAACCGGACGCATCGATGAACCCAAAGCGGCGGTACAGCGGCCAAAAGGTGACGGCATCGTGCGCATACAGCGGCAAACCAGCGGCCGTAAAGGCAAGGGCGTATGCCTGGTCACGGGCGTCGATCTGCCGGATGCCGGGCTGGAAAAGCTGGCGGCCGAGCTGAAGAAAAAATGCGGCTGCGGCGGATCGGTTAAAGAGGGCGTGATTGAAATTCAGGGCGACAAGCGCGATCTGCTGAAAACGCTGCTGGAAGCTAAAGGACTGAAAGTGAAGCTGGCGGGCGGCTGAAGCAAAAAGGCCGCGTTTTGTCGCGGCCTTGTGCTTTCTTTGCTTAACGGTCAGCCGTTAACGGCTGATCTGATGACCGATGATCCCGCCCACAGCGGCACCGCCGACGGTGCCCAGACCGCTGCCGTTAGAAAGAATAGACCCGCCGATAGCACCCGCGCCCGCGCCGATAGCGGTATTGCGATCGCGTTTCGACCAGTTTGAGCATCCGCTTAAGGAAAGCACCAGAGTGGCGGCCAGCAGGCCAGCGGTAATACGTTTAATTGTTACTGACATAGTCACTTCTCCATCATTGCTGCTGCAGGAATAACGCTATAAGTATAGAGGTTTACCTTGCCTTTTGGCCCGGATACGCCCGTTTCTTAGCGATTTATCTCACGTAAATAAAACATTGCCATCACATATCACGTCGTTCTTACCGTACTCGTGAAGCAACACTTACACATTTGTTAAGTTTCAGACTTATTTCTGTAAAGGTATTGCTGGCACGTATTCTAAGCATAGACGATCGTCTTCACAGGTAAAAAATCTTAATTTCCCACGCTTTTTACCGTCACCCAGCTAATTTCTGCCACGCATCCAGCGATTGCCTCCATACCCTGATGGCTGGCCAGCGGGGACAATGTAGAAAAAAGTGGGAGAAACCAAATGCTGGAAGAACTGAAACAACAGGTGTTGGAAGCCAATCTGGCGCTGCCTCGCCACGGTCTGGTGGTGTTCACCTGGGGTAACGTAAGCGCGGTCGATCGTGAGCAGGGCCTGATAGTGATTAAACCTTCCGGGGTCAGCTATGAGGCGATGAAACGCGAAGATATGGTCGTGGTCGATCTGCACAGCGGCGAGGTGCGGGAAGGCAATATGCGGCCTTCTTCCGATACCGACACGCACCGCGCGCTCTATCTGGCCTGGCCTGAGGTAGGCAGCATTGTCCATACGCATTCCCGCCATGCCACCATTTGGGCGCAGGCGGGCAGAGAGATCCCTGCCTGGGGCACCACCCACGCCGATGATTTTTACGGCGCCATTCCCTGTAGTCGCCAGATGACGCCGGAAGAAATCGGCTCCCGCTATGAGTGGGAAACGGGGCAGGTGATTATCGAAACTTTCCGTGAAAAAGATCTGGATCCGCTGGCTGTGCCGGCCGTTCTGGTCAATTCCCACGGCCCGTTTTGCTGGGGAAAAACGCCGGAAAAAGCCGTGCATTCGGCGGTCGTGCTGGAAGAAGTCGCCTATATGGGCATTTACAGCCAGCTGTTAACGCCGTCGCTGCCCGCCATTCAGCAGCCGCTGCTGGACTGCCATTATTTACGCAAGCACGGTAGCAATGCCTGGTATGGTCAGATAAAATAATTTAATCAGAAATCATAACGTTATTTCCCTCCACCGGTCTTTGCGGTAAAAACCGTCAGTTATTAGCGCCTCGCTGGCTTTCAGGCCGGCGGGGTGAAAATAATTTACCTTTAAAATCAAACGAAAGTACAGCCGTCTCGCACTCTGCATTACGCTTGGAGCGCGCTTAAGCGCACCCATAAACAGAGGATGAGAATATGACCGTAATTAATCAGACCACCTGCCGGCTGTTTAGCGAAGCTGGACAAACCACTCAGCTTTCCGCCTACTACGAAGAAGGACGACGCACGTTATGGATGATGCTACGCGCGCAGCCGCGCCCCAGCTTTAACCATGAGCTTATCGAAGAGATAATGAACCTTAGCTATGCCGCGCAGCGTTCCGGCTTGCCCATCGACTTTTGGGTAACCGGCTCGCTGGTGCCGACGATGTTTAATGCGGGCGGCGACCTCGGATTTTTTGTGGAATGCATTAAAAACGGGCGTCGTGAAGCGCTGCGGGCCTACGCGCGCGCCTGCGTGGACTGCATTCATGCGGCGGCGCGCGGGTTTGATACCGGCGCGGTGACCATCGCCATGATCGAGGGCAGCGCGCTGGGCGGCGGCTTTGAGGCCGCGCTGGCGCACCACTTTATCCTGGCGCAGGACACGGCGCGCATGGGCTTCCCGGAAATCGCGTTCAACCTGTTTCCGGGCATGGGCGGCTATTCGCTGGTGGCCCGGCGTTCGGGCATGAAGCTGGCGGAAGAGCTGATCTGCGAAGGAGAGTCGCATTCGGCGGAATGGTTCGAAACGCGAGGGTTGGTCGATCGGCTGTTCCAGCCGGGCGAGGGCTACCAGACTACCCGCACCTTTATCGACACGATGAAACCGAAACTCAACGGCGTCAGAGCGATGTTAAAGGCGCGTCAGCGAGTATTGCAGCTGACGCGGGCAGAGCTGATGGATATCACCGAAGATTGGGTGGAATTCGCCTTTTCTATCGAACCCAAGGATATAGCCTATATGGAAAGGCTGGTACAGCTGCAGAACCGCCACAGCGCGCAGGTTATGCGTAAAGCGGGTTAAGCACCGGCGTAACGTTTTGCCAGCCATTGCTCCAGCGCGTCTGCGGGCATAGGCCTGGCATATAAAAATCCCTGGCGAGCGTCCACACCGCTCGCCATTATAAATGTCTCTTCCTCTGTCGTTTCGATACCTTCCGCGATAACCTGCAAATTCAACGCCTTCGCGACCGCGACAATCGCCCGCACCAGCGATTGTGAAACCGGCTGACTGTTAACGCCGCGAATAAAGCTTTGATCCAGCTTGATGGCGTTAATCGGCACGCGCGCCAGCTGCGAAAGGGAGGAGTAACCGGTGCCGAAATCGTCCAGATGCACTTCCGCTCCCAGCGCCTGGAACTGATTCATCAGCGTCAACGCCTGCTGCTCGTTTTCAATCAGGCAGCTTTCGGTCAGCTCAATATCCAGCGGGCAGCTCGCCAGGTTCGCTTTGCCCAGCGCGCGCTTCAGATCGATATAGATGCTTTCATCAAGCAGCTGGCGCGGCGAGACGTTAACGGCCACGCGCAGGTTGATGCCTTTTTTGCGCCAGGCCAGGATCTGTTCAAGCGCGGTCAGCATGACCCAGCGGCCCAGCGGCACGATCAGCCCCGACTCTTCGGCATAGGAGATAAAGTCCGCCGGTGAAACCAGCCCGCGTTCCGGCGACACCCAGCGTACCAGCGCCTCTACGCTATGCACTTCACCGGCCCGATCCAGCTTGGGCTGATAGTGGATAATCAGCTGATCCTGCTCCAGCGCCTTGCGAAGATTGGTATCGAGCCAGAGATATTCAAATACCCGCTGATTCATTTCAGCCGCAAAAATGCAGTACTTGCCGCGCCCGTTCTCTTTTGCCGTATACATGGCCGTATCCGCATTGCGGATCAGGCTCTCGCGATCTTCGCCATGCTGCGGACTCAGCGCGATGCCGATAGAGCAGCCGGAATAGACTTCAATCAGCCCGATGCGGAAGGGCTGTCTGAGCCTGTCGAGAATGCGCGTAGCCATCGCTTCCAGCTCTTGCTGCGTCGCGCCGACCGCCAGCACCAGGAATTCGTCGCCGCCCAGGCGCGCCAGCGTCTGGTTCTTTGCCAGGCAGCTTAAGATAGCCAGCGACACCGCTTTTAACAGCTGATCGCCGAACATATGGCCATAGGCGTCGTTAACCTTCTTGAAATTATCCAGGTCGAGATAGACGATACCGATCTGCTGCTGCACCTCTTCCGCCAGCGCTTCTGCGATAGCGTTATTGATCGCATTACGATTGGGCAGGCCAGTAATGCCGTCGGTGTTCGCCAGTACCCGCAGACGCTCCTGCGCCCGTCGCTCTTCGGTAATATCGGTGCCGGAGCAGATCAGGAAGATTTCATTTTTCCCGCTGCCGCTGTGGACAAACTTGTTTCGGAAAAGAAACAAACGCTGTCCCTGACGGGTTTTCACCCATCTTTCCACTTCGTAAGAGTTGCCGTCGCGGAAAAAACCGCTGATGTTGCGACGTGACGAAGCCGCCTCCTGGCGGGTCATAAATAGTTGGAAGACGTTGCGGCCGATAACTTCCTGCTCTTTCAGCCCGGTATACTCCTCGCTTTTGCGGTTAAAGCGCTGAATATTGCCGCGCTGGTCCAGGATAACGATCACCGAGTTGGCTTCCGACACCACCTGTTCGGCAAACGAAAGGCCCAGCGCCAGATCGCGCGCCACGCTTGCGGTATCGCCCCAGGCGGAGGCGCTGCCCGCCCATTCGGTCTGGTTAACGCGGCGGCCAACCAGATGCATGGAAAGCGGCTCGCCATACAGCGACACCGTCAGGTTCACGCTGGAGGTGATCACGGTCATCGCGCGCAGCAGGCTCGCCTGCGTAGGCGTTAAGGGGATAACGACGTGCGTATCGGCCGATTCATCCTCTGCAAATAAAAGCGCATCGCTGTCGGACTTTAAACGCCAATGAGGGCTGTTAGTACCAAACCAGGTATAAAGTAGTGATTGCCCTTGCTCATCGGTCATCAGATTTCTCCCTGGAGGATGCAATACAGGCTGTATCTTCTTATTTTAGCAACAGTATTCGGCAAACAGGATAATCACAAGCGCAATGTTTAAGATATTTTTTATGTCGGAAATTAACTATGGCGAAAAAAGCCCCGACCGCGCGATCGGGGCGGAGATCAGCAGGGACATTTTCCGACTTTTCCCGCCACGGAAGGAAAGCGGGCTTCCAGGCAGTAGCGGTGAAACTCTTTCTCCGTCATGGCCTTATTAGCGGGATGATGCTGCTGCATATGTCGCAGGTAGGTTTGATAGTCCTGAACGCCAACCATCAGGCGAAAACACTGCGCCAGCCGCGACATTAACAAACGTAACGTTAGTGATTCTTTTAATACCGTTGTGGCTAAAGGTCGACAGCGGATCACCTGAAGCCGGTTTCTTGCAGGTCGGGAAAAAATCGCTCTAGCCATGACGCGCCTCGCTTCGCAGGGAAATATCGGCTTCGTGCACCGTCGGACTTTGACTGTTTAATGCGCGACGAATGACGAAAAAAGCCGCGATAAGCATGGTAACGGCAACCAGCATAAAAAAGGCGCAGAGCGCGGCGTTGATCTGATTGCTGAACACGATAGTCTGCATATCCGCTACAGTTTTGGCTGGCGCGATAATCATGCCGTCCTCAATGCCTTTAGAAAACTTTCTGGCCTGAGCAAGAAAGCCAATGGCCGGTTTTTCGTGGAAAATCTTCTGCCAGCCTGCATACATTGAGGTGATAAAAAGCCACGCCGTCGGCAGGATGGTCACCCAGGCGTAACGCTGTTTTTTCATCTTAAACAGGACAACGGTGCCGAGGATCAGCGCCATTGAGGCCAGCATCTGATTACCGATGCCGAACAGCGGCCACAGCGTGTTGATGCCGCCAAGCGGATCGACCACGCCCTGATAGACAAAGAACCCCCAGCCCGCTACCGCCACGGTGGTGCCCGCCATATTGCCCAGCCAGGAACGGTTGTTCGCCAGCGACGGCACCACGGTGCCCACCAGATCCTGCACCATAAACCGGCAGGCGCGGGTGCCCGCATCCACGGCGGTCAGAATAAACAGCGCCTCAAACAGAATGGCAAAGTGATACCAGAACGCCATCATGGCGCGGCTGTTAAACACTTCGGTAATGATATGCGCCATGCCTACGGCAAAAGTAGGCGCGCCGCCGGCACGAGAAAGGATAGTGCCTTCGCCAACATCTCTGGCGATGCCGCTCAGCATTTCCGGCGTCACCACAAAGCCCCAGCCGTTAATAGCCTGCGAGGCGGATTCTACCGTAGTGCCGATTAGTGCGGCAGGCGAGTTCATGGCGAAATAGACGCCAGGCTCAATGACCGAAGCGCAGATCAGCGCCATAATCGCGACAAACGATTCCATCAGCATCGCGCCGTAGCCAATCATGCGGATATGGCTCTCACGTTCAATCAGCTTGGGCGTGGTGCCGCTGGAGACCAGCGCGTGAAAGCCGGAGATAGCGCCGCAGGCGATAGTGATAAACAGGAAAGGAAACAGGCTGCCGGCGAACACCGGGCCGCTGCCGTCAATAAAACGCGTCACGGCGGGCATTTTCATCTCCGGCATGGCAAACAAAATGCCGATAGCCAGACCAACGATCACGCCGATTTTCAGGAAGGTGGAAAGGTAATCGCGCGGCGCCAGCAGCAGCCACACCGGCAGCACGGAAGCGACAAAACCGTAAATAACTAACACCCAGGTCAGCGTAGTGCCTTTGAGGGTAAAAAACGGCCCCCAAAACTCGTGTTGCGCGATGTTGCCGCCGTAGATAATTGCCGCCATCATCAGCACAAAACCAATCAGCGATACTTCTGCGATTTTTCCCGGACGCAGAAAGCGCATATAAATCCCCATAAACAGGGCAATAGGGATGGTGGCCGCGATAGTAAACAATCCCCAGGGGCTGTTGGCCAGCGCTTTGACCACCACCAGCGCCAGCGCGGAAAGAATAATGATCATTACGCCCAGCGCGCCCAGCATGGTTACAACGCCCGCGAACGCGCCCAGCTCCTGTTTCGCCATTTCGCCCAGCGAGCGGCCGTCGCGGCGGGTGGAGATAAACAGGATCAGGAAATCCTGTACCGCACCCGCAAGCATTACGCCGATCAGGATCCACAGCGTGCCGGGCAAAAAGCCCATTTGCGCCGCCAGAATCGGGCCGACCAGCGGGCCGGCGCCGGCGATAGCGGCAAAATGGTGGCCGAACAGTACCCATTTATTGGTGGGCACGTAGTCCAGCCCGTCGTTGAGCCTTTCGGCGGGAGTGAGCCGACGGTCGTCCAGTTCGAACACGTTTTTGGCGATAAAGCGGCTGTAGAACCGCCATGCGATGCTGTAGCAGGCCACGGCGGCCACCACCAGCCAGAGCGCGTTAACCTGTTCACCGCGGCTGAGCGCCAGCATGGCGAAGGCGATCGCGCCGACTATCGCCACGCCGGCCCAGACAATGGCCGATTTTACCTTGATCATCACAATACTCCTTGTTATCTCCCAGCGAGATAACGCTAAAGTAATGTTGATATTTTGTTAGTGAAAGCAGGGGGAATAAGAAGTGTGAGGCAAGAGGTTTTTTTCTCCGCGCGACCTCAGAGAGCAAGGGCGACAGAAGCAGGCGGGACAGGGCGTCCCGCCTGACAGAGCATCAGGCTGCCGGACGAGCCACGATGCTACGGGTTTCCATCCGCACTTCTGCGATGGTCACTTCGATCAGATCGGTCACGCGATAAACCACTTCGCCTTTGATCTGCACCGTGCCGCTTTCCTGGCTGCATACCATCTCATCACGTACCGCGTGAATAAACGGCGCAGGGATAAAGGCAACGGCGCCATTAGCGGTCAGGCGCACGCGCATGCCGCCGCGAGACACATCGATAATCTCCGCTGCAAAGCGCTCGTCGGTGCCCGCCGCTTTCTGCAGGAAACGGGAATAGAGCCAGTCGCCCACGTCACGCTCTGCCATACGGTTCAGGCGGCGGCGCTCGCTCATCTTCACGGTAATCTCATCCTGCGGACGGGAAGCCGCTTCGCCTTTGATCATCGCTTTCAGCAGGCGATGGTTGATCATATCGCCGTACTTACGAATAGGCGACGTCCAGGTCGCATAGGCTTCCAGTCCCAGCCCGAAGTGCGGGCCAGGCTCGATGCCGATTTCGGCGAACGACTGGAAACGACGGATGCGGCTGTCCAGGAACTGGGTCGGCTGCGCGTCCAGTTCGCGACGCAGCACGCGGAAACCTTCCAGCGTGGCGATAGCCTGCGGATCGACCTTCACGCCGTGGTTTTCCAGCACGCTGGCGGCCTGCTCGGCGTTCACCAGGTCAAAACCGAGGTGAATGTTGTAGATCCCGAAGCCCAGCTTCTCGCGCAGCACGGTGGCAGCGCAGATGTTGGCGGTGATCATCGCTTCTTCCACGATGCGGTTAGCGATGCGGCGATGTTCAGCAACGATATCCAGCACTTCGCCTTTTTCGCCCAGCAGGAAGCGGAAGTCAGGGCGATCTTTAAACACCAGCGCGTGGGTTTTACGCCACTCGCCGCGCGCCAGGCACAGCTTGTGCAGCAGACGGATCTGGGTAGCGATCGCGTCGTTTTCCGGCTGCCAGTCGCCGCTGTTTTCCAGCCAGTCGGAAACCCGGTCGTAAACCAGCTTGGCTTTGGATTCAATCCAGGCCGCGAAGAAGTGGATATCTTCGCCCAGCGTGCCGTCGGCCGCTACCGTTACGCGGCAGGCAAGCACCGGACGGCGCTCGTTGGGACGCAGCGAGCAGACGTCATCGGAAAGCTGGCGCGGCAGCATCGGAATGTTAAAGCCCGGCAGGTAGTTGGTGAACGCGCGCTCGGCGGCAATAGCATCCAGCTCGCTGTTCGCCGCCACGTAAGCGGTCGGATCGGCGATAGCGATAGTCAGGCGCAGCTGGCCTTCCGGTAATGCTTCTACGTACAGCGCATCGTCCATATCTTCCGTGCTGGCGCTGTCGATGGTAACAAAATCCAGCGCGGTCAGATCTTCGCGCTCAAGCTGCTCGTCAAGCATCTCGCCAGCCACGGCTTCCGGCGCTTCGCGCTCCAGATTGTGGCGGGAAAGCGTCACCCACCACGGCGCCAGATGGTCGTCAGCGGTGGTGATAAAAGCGGTCAGCTCGGCGTAGAAAGTGCGATCGCCTTTCAGCGGATGGCGCTTCATCTCGGCCACGGCCCAGTCGCCAGCCTGGAATTCATGATTCAGGTTGCGGTCGGGACGGCACTGAATAGCGTCTTTGAGCAGTGGATGATCGGGCACGATAGAAAGGCGATCGTCTTTCTTCTGCACGCGGCCGACAAAACGCGTCAGGAAAGGCTCAACAAGTTTTTCCGGATCGGCGACTTCACGATCCTTATCGGTTTGCAGCACGGCAACAATGCGGTCACCGTGCATCACTTTTTTCATGAACGGCGGCGGAATGAAATAGCTTTTCTGGGCATCAACTTCCAGAAAGCCGAAGCCTTTTTCGGTGCCTTTTACCACTCCTTCAACACGCGGCGTCTGGGAGTGGAGTTTCTCTTTGAGCTGCGCGAGCAGCGGGTTATCCTGGAACATAATCTCAACGTTTTCGTGGCCTAAGAGCGGCAGACAGTTTTACGCGATTAACCGCCCCGCGGCAAGTAAAAAGCCCGGAAAATCGCGGGCTTTGCGAGGCTGTGCGCTGAATTGCCGCGCTTTTTTTGGCACGGGCTGGCGGCGGCAAAAGGGCGGAAGAATTTTCCAGCCGCGAATGCCTGTCGCCAGCCGTAAGAAATAAAAAAGCCGGGAAAATCCCGGCCTGGTGTTAGCGCATTGTGACTCAGGCGATACGCAAGCCTGGCTTCACTTCGGACAGGGTGATTTTCACCGGCACCGATTTAGACGTTGGCGTGCCGCTGCCGTCGCCAAAGCTGGAAAGCGGCACCAGCGGGTTGGTTTCCGGATAGTAGGCCGCCAGGTTGCCTTTTGGAATGTTGTAAGGCACCAGCTTGAACTCGCTGACTTTACGGGTGATCCCGTCGTTCCACAGCGTTTCGATATCCACCTTGTCGCCCGCCGCAAAGCCCAGACGCGCCATATCTTCCGGATGGATAAACAGCACTTCGCGCTGGCCATACACGCCACGGTAGCGGTCATCAAGGCCGTAAATCGTGGTGTTGTACTGGTCGTGCGAGCGCAGCGTTTGCAGCGTAAACGGCACTTCCACATCCAGCTGCGGGAACAGCGAGTCCGGCAGGCTGGCGGCGCTGAACTGCGCTTTATTGTTCAGCGTATTGAAACGGAACTCTGCCGCGGCGTTGCCCAGATAGAACCCGCCCTTGATATCGCACTTAGCGTTGAAATCCGTAAAGCCCGGAATGGTAGCGGCGATATGGTCGCGGATCAGATTGTAATCCGCTGCCAGGCCCAGCCAGTCCACTTTTTCCGAACCCAGCACGGCGTGCGCGATACCGGCAACGATCGCCGTTTCGGAACGCTGCGTCTCGGCGATAGGCTTGCCCACGCCTTCAGACGCGTGAACCATGCTGAAGGAGTCTTCCACCGTAATAAACTGCGGGCCGGTCGCCTGAATATCCTGCTCGGTACGCCCCAGCGTCGGCAGGATCAGCGCGTCAACGGCACCAGGACACAGGTGGCTGCGGTTCAGCTTGGTGCTGATCTGCACGGTCAGGCCGCAGCGACGCAGCGCCTCTTCGGTGCGCGGGCTGTCCGGCGCGGCGGCGGCCAGGTTGCCGCCCAGCGCGATCAGCACTTTGATCTCGTCACGCAGCATCGCTTCCAGCGCTTCAACCGTGTTGTGACCGATTTCGCGCGGTGGCTCAAAGCCAAAGTGTTTGCCCAGGCTGTCGAGGAAGGCCTGAGAAGGCTTCTCGTCAATGCCCATGGTGCGGTTGCCCTGCACGTTGCTGTGGCCGCGAACCGGGCAAAGGCCTGCGCCTTTTTTGCCCAGCTGGCCAAACAGCAGCTGCAGGTTAACGATCTCGCGCACCGTATCCACAGAATGCTTGTGCTGCGTGATGCCCATCGCCCAGGTACAGATCACGCGCTCGGCGCTCTGGTAGATAGCGGCCGCTTCACGGATCTGCTGTTCGGTCAGGCCGGACTGCTGAACGATATGCGACCATTCCGTCGCCTCGACGGCAGCCAGGTAAGCTTCCATGCCTTCGGTTTTGGCATTGATAAAGACTTCATCAAACAGGCCAGGTTCGCCAGCAGCCAGACGGGCATAATGCGTTTCCGCCAGCGCTTTCACCATGCCGCGCACCGCTGCCATATCACCGCCGAGGTTCGGCTGATAATAGGTAGAGCTGATGGTGCCCGCTTTACTGGTTACCACTTCCAGCGGCTTCTGCGGATCCGCAAAGCGCTCCAGGCCACGTTCGCGCAGCGTGTTGAAGGTCACGATTTTTGCACCGTGATCGGCGGCGTGACGCAGGCTGTGCAGCATACGCGGGTGGTTGGTGCCGGGGTTCTGGCCGAAAACAAAAATAGCGTCCGCATGATCGAAATCATCCAGGCGAATAGTGCCTTTGCCCACGCCGATGCTGCGCTTCAGGCCGGTGCCGCTGGCCTCGTGGCACATATTTGAGCAGTCCGGGAAGTTATTGCTGCCGTTCATACGGCCAAACAGCTGATAAAGCCAGGAGGCTTCGTTGCTGGCGCGGCCAGAGGTGTAAAGCTCCATCTGGTCAGGATTGTCCATCGCCTTGATATGGCGGGCGATCAGGGCAAACGCGTCGTCCCAGCTGATGGGCTCGTAATGGTCGGTTTCACGATTGTAGCGTAGCGGCTCGGTCAGGCGACCCTGATATTCCAGGAAGTAGTCGCTCTGCTTATAGAGGGCGGAAACGCTGTGTTGAGCAAAGAAGCTGGCGTCGATAAAGCGGCGCGTCGCTTCCCAGGTCACGGCCTTGGCGCCGTTTTCACAAAAGCTGAAGGTGCTTTTGTTATCGTCGCCCCACGCGCAGCCGGGACAGTCAAAGCCTTTGGCTTTGTTCATGCGCATCAGGTTGCGCATATTTTTCAGAACTTGTTTGCTGTCAAAAACGAAACGGGTTGTCGCTTCCAGTGATCCCCAGCCGCCCGCCGCCGCCTGGTAGGGTTTTATTGCAGTTTTAAATTTCATAGTGCTTCGCAGGTGGTTACAATGTTTTTGTCTTGTTAAGAAGTTATTACTTCTTTTATCGGCACAGTCTGTGACTTCTTAACAAAATTGTCTAATTGATTGCTTTAATCATGCGATAGGTGGGGTTTATCGCTAAAGCGTGAGACATATCAAAGAATCATACGGAAGCATATGCATTTCTCCGCGTCCCGTCTTGCGCTGGATCATACTCAGGCTTTCAGCCGGAAAGACGAGGGGCCTGTGAAAGAATTTGCCAGTAAAATTCATGCTTTCGGCAAAGCGCTGATGATGCCGATCTCCGTTATCGCCGCCGCCGGTATCTTTCTGGGCGTGGCGGCCGCGCTGCAAAACCCGGCGATAACCGGCGATGCGTTTGCCAGCCTGCACGTTCCACAGCTGATTATTGGCTTTATCCGCAAGGTGGCGGGCGCGCTGTTTGCCAATCTGCCGCTCTTTTTTGCCGTTGCCAGCGCGATTGGCCTGGCGAAAGCGGAAAAGCCGACCGCCGCCTTTGCTGCCGTTATCGGCTTTATCGCCATGCATGTCGGCGTCAGCGCCACGCTTGCGGCGCAGGGATTGACGGCGGCTACGACCACGCCGGAAGCGCTGCAGGCGAAAGGCATGGAGCAAACGGCCGCCATGATGACCTCGGCGGAATATATCCCGATGCTGGGTATCTTTACCTATAACATGAGCGTGCTGGGCGGCGTTATTGCCGGTTTGCTGACCGCGACCATTCATAACCGCTTCTATACCACGCAGCTGCCTACCGCTATCAGCTTCTTCGGCGGGCGACGTTTTGTGCCGATCGTGACCGTGCTGGTGCTGCCGCTGGTGGGCGTGCTGCTGGCGGCGATCTGGCCCACTATCGGCGCCGGTATCGCCTGGGTTGGCGAGCTAATCGGCAAAAGCGGGCAGTATGGGGCTTTCTTATATGGCACCAGCGAACGCCTGCTTATCCCTACCGGCCTGCATCATATCCTTAACGAAACGGTGCGCTTCACGCCTATTGGTGGCGTCGCTACCGTGGATAATCAGACCATCGTGGGCGCGCTGAATATCTTTAATACCGCGCTGACCCATCCCGGCTCCGTACCGGATGACATTATCAGAAACGCCACGCAGTTCCTGGCGCAGGGAAAAATCCCGGTGATGATGTTTGGCCTGCCGGCGGCCGCGCTGGCGATCTATCACTGTGCGAGGCCGGAGCACAAGCAGCGGGTCAAAGCGCTGATGCTGGCGGGCGCGCTCACTTCGTTTACGACCGGCATCACCGAGCCGCTGGAATTCTGCTTTATCTTTGTTTCGCCCATTCTTTATCTGCTGCACGCGCTCCTTAGCGGCCTGTCTTTTATGCTGATGTCGATGCTGCACCTGATGATCGGCAATATTCAGGGCGGCGCTATCGATCTCGTGGTGTTTGGTATTCTTGGCGGCAGCAAAACTCAATGGTGGTGGACGCTGGTGCTTGGCGCCATCTACGTGCCGGTTTACTACTACGGTTTTCGCTTTGTTATCCTGCGTATGCGGGTAGAAACGCCGGGCAGGGAAGCGGAAGAGACGGAGCCGGAAAGCAAAACGGTCGCGGCCGATCAGCGTATTCGGGTGATCATTAGCGGACTGGGCGGCGAAGGCAATATAGAGGACGTCGATTGCTGCTTTACCCGACTGCGGGTGCGGGTAAAAGAGATGAAAGAGGTCGTCGATCAAACGCTGATGACCACGGGCGCCAACGGCATCAACCGCGTCAGCGACCACGATATCCAGGTCATTTACGGGCCGCAGGTTGAAAAAATCGCCAGCGAGGTGAAAGCTGCCCTGGGCGTGGCCTGACTGCTGCCGTCCCTGGCAGGCCGCATTTACAGAACGTTCGCCGTGTCAGGCTTTCCGGGCGAGGGCGGCGGCGACCAGGCCATCCAGCCATGCCTGATGGCCGTTAATCATCGGGTTTGGCGTGGTTTTCGCCAGTGCTTTAGCCGGATGGCCGTTCTGGGTTTCCTGGGTCAGGATACGTACGCGTCCGCCGGCCAAATCTTCCAGCAGCCAGGCATGATGCACATCCAGCCGCGTTTCGCCTTCGCCGGACCAGCCATGCCACGCCACGCGCGCCGGTTCGCCGGTGGATGGCGCTACGCATTCAGTTACCTGCGCCTCGACAGGAAAACCAAAAGTCGTGAAGTAGAAACGCACCTCCTGCGCCAGCTGCGGACCTTTACCGTGACAGAAACGAATATCAGCAACATTTTCATAATAGGTTGGCCACAGCGCTGGGGTATTCAACAGCGGCCAGACTTCCGCCGTGGACAGACCTGCCACAATAACCTCGTTCGAGGCGAAGTTATCACAAAAACCCGGAATATAGCCTTCAGGCCAGATAATAGCGTTCATTAGTCACCCATAAAAACAGAGCACAGCGCCAGTCGCTGTTGGTAAAGCGAGTATGCGGAGAGTGCTGATATAAGGCTAATCAGGGTTTGTTATTACTGATATCATGAAGAATGATATCTAAAGGGGAAGCGAAGCGAGATGAAAACGGATATCCGCACAATGGATTTGAATCTGTTGAAAACCCTGGATGCATTGTTGGATGAACGCAGCGTTACGCGTGCGGCAGCCAGGCTGTCGCTTACTCAGCCAGCCGTCAGCGGAATGCTGACGCGGCTGCGCGACTGTTTTGACGATCCGCTGTTCAGCCGAACGCAAAGAGGGATAGTGCCCACGCCACGCGCGCTGGAGCTGGCTGCGCCGGTGAAAAGGATCCTCAGCGAAACGGAAGCGTTATTACAAAGAAAAGTGTTTAACCCGGCCAGCGCAGAGATGACGATCACCGTCGCCGCCACGGATTATGCTTTAAAAGCGGTTATCGTGCCGTTTGTGACCGCGCTGCGTCGACAGGCACCGGGCATTCGCGTGGCTGTGGTGCCGGTTGAGGCCGGCCAGCTCGCAGATCAGCTGGCGCGGGGCGAAATCGATTTCGCCCTGGTCACGCCTGAAACCACGCCGCAGGAGCTGCACACCCGCCACCTTTTTGATGAACGCTATGTCTGCATGATGCGCAAAGATCATCCTGATGCCGGCCCCCGGCCGCTGACGTTGGACCGTTTCTGCCAGCTTGACCAGGTTCTGGTTTCTTTTACCGGGGACAGATTTTCCGGCGTGACCGATCGCGCTTTAGCGGCGTTGGGACGCGAAAGAAGGGTGGTCATGGCGATCAACAGCTTTCTGATGCTGCCGGAAATTTTGCAGCTCAGCGATCTGATTGCGGTAACGCCTTATCGACTGACCGTGGGCGTCGAGAAAATGGCGATACAGGCGCCGCCGCTGGTCATTCCCGGCTTTACCAAAATCCTGGCGTGGCACGACCGCACGCATCGTGACGCCGGGCACCGCTGGCTGCGAGCCTTGTTTACCGCTCTGTTCAGCGATGAGCCGTAATCAGACAGGGACAGACGGCCCTTCTGCCGTCTTGCTATTGCAATGGGTATATTTCATTACAGAGATAAAGGCTTAAGCCTGCTGTGGTTTATTAACTGTTATTTTAAAACATTATTAATAATCCTGAAAAATTATGTCATATTTTTCGCGTCTATATATTTTACTGATTTGGCTGGCTTTTTCAGGGTGCGTATGAGAAAGCCTGTTGAATATAAAATGAAACAGGCGATCCGCCATTAAATAAAGGTTTTTTCTTGCAGCCTGACGAGAGGTTGCTATAGTTATTCATGCACGACGTTCACCGGCGTTCGGTAAAAACAGCAGTAGCCGAGCTATATTATCCGGTGAGAAATTGAATACACGAAGAGGAAGCTATTATGACTCAGCATCGTGGAAATTCCGGCAACTTCGCCGAGGATCGTGAAAAAGCATCAGAAGCAGGTAAGAAAGGCGGCCAGAGCAGCAGCGGTTCTTTCAAAAACGACCGTGATAAGGCCTCCGAAGCCGGTAAAAAAGGTGGGCAGAACAGCCACCGCAGCTAAGTAGTATGGGATGACCACAGGTAGTATCGGGCCGTTTAAATTGGCTCAACTATTAGCCGATTGATTAAGTTGGCCGAAGAAAGTAATTTAAGGTTGTCCCGTAACCGGCTAAAACCCGCATCCCTCTGTTTCAGGGGTGGCGGGTTTTTTTATGCATTATTATTAATTTCTACAACTTATTCAGAAGTGGGAGCTTCATTTTCGCTTTTGCCGATAATTTTATATCTGCATGGTTCCAGATTTGCCGCTTCGTTTATATCCTTCTTTTGGAACAGGTGGAGAAAATTCAGATCGCGAGAAAGGGCGTGCGCCGTATAAGACGGCTTTTTTACGCTTGCCGCCTGTCTGTGAATATGCGAAAAACGGACTTCATTTTTTCAGGAGAAAAGCATGTCTGCCCAAACCCTTGCCATTGGCCTTTTGCTTTACCCCGATTTAACCCAGCTCGATCTTACCGGCCCTTTTGAAGTTTTTGCCCGTGCGCCTGGCGCGCAGGTGCATCTCATCTGAAAGACACGGAAACCGGTCGTCTTCGATCGCGGCATGGCGATCCTGACTGCGGGAAGTAACTGAAACAGGCGCTATCGTTACGTTGTCACATAAACCTTATCGTGTTGGCATGTAAACTAATATTGGGCACCGAGTTATAAATATAAGTCTGGAAGCGTCTATAAATAAGAATAATCTGTTTCGCCTGAGGGTTGTTAATATTAAAAGATGGCGAAACACACATGGTCCTATTCTGAATATAAGCGACAAAAGCATTATCAGGGTGCATTCGTTACCGAAGTATGGAATAACTGGCAACAATTTAGCAGCTAACGCTTTTCTGCCAGGCAAGGCAGGCTTACGGGGAATATAATGCAGACTGAAACCGTTCAAACCGACGAACTGGAAGGCAAAGCCCTGGAATGGGCCGTGCTTAAAGCTATAGGCGGCGCCTGGCCGAAAGGCGCGGCTACGACGTGGGACAAGGCTGGATATCTGATAAGCAATCTGAATATATTCCTGAGCAGCGGCGGCCATAAACAGATGTTTATCGCTTATCTGGACGAAAGAGCGCCCTCCGTGGGCAAAACCTTACCGGAGGCGGTGTACCGCGCCGTGGTTCACGCTTCAATAGGCAGCTGGATATCAGTGCCGGTATCAATTTTAAAGGCTTAGCCGCCGTGAAGGAATAAAGACAAAGGCGGTGAAATTAATGAGCTTTTCTATATTTTACAGTGGCACTAAAAACCTTGTATTCTGAAACCATCTTATCGCACACGGATAGTTAAGGCCTCGTGCCACTGAATACGGTTATTATAATATCTGTCCTCGCTTTAAATTAACTATCTGCTTTCTGGCTCGCTTTCAGTGTAACCTCTCTATAGAAAATATTAGCGCTTTTATCAGCACCTATTAAACCTGAACCGTGCGCGCTTTTGGTAAAAATAGCAGCTATATCATGCTCATCTCTGTGCTGACACGGACAGGTAAGGCGTTATTCAGGATTATTTATATAAAAAAAGCCCGCAGGGAGCCGCGGGCAAAAAAACGAAGTTAACTCTGTTTTGCCTCACCACCCTAAAGTAATACGCAGACCATAAAGTGATCCGAATCACATCCCGGTGGTTAAATTTTGTTCTGAGACGAATCTTATTAAGGGATGTTTACCCTGAAATGCTGCCAATACCGCCGTGCGAGCCAAAGTATGGAGAGAGGTTTAGCAGCATAAGTGCCGCCATCAGGCCACTTTAAACAGCTGTTACCGGCACGGCGGTTGGTCATCTCGCCTGAACCACAGCGCCTGGCCATCGGCTCTTAATTTGCTATTTGCTGAACCATAACTATGCTTAATCAGGTAGTCGCCAATGCGCCGCCCGACCGACGGACTGACCCTTAATCAGTGATGATAAACAGGCGCACCAAATTTCAGGCTCTGCTCAGGCAGGGCCTTTTTTCTGCCTGCGGTGTACTACACTACCAGAACATGCTCCTGCGCGAGGGACGTATCAACCCTGCTTCTCCTCAGGGAGACGGGTGAACAAGCTGCGCTAACGATTTTACCGGAACGTAACCGGAATCAGGTTACCGGAACGCAACTGGCATCAGGTTACCGGAACGTAACCGGCATCAGGTTACCGGAACGTAACCGGCATCAGGATTAAACCGCCGTTAGCTCACCTGGAGAGAGCATCAGCCACGGAGCTGAAGGTTTGGGGTTCGAATCCCTGACGGCGGTCCAGTACTTGTTCTGAAGGTCACCCTGGGTGGCCTTTTTTTACGCCTGCGCTTTATTAACCTTTTTATATAAAGGGTATTATAGGGGGATCAGCGTAAGAGATAACGTTTTGAGCGTTGTCTGTCCGTTATTGGAATAAGGTGCGCAAACAACCTGAGCCTCGCCAACGCGGGGTTTTTTTACGTCCGGAAGAAGGAGAACACTATGCTGACCGTTAAAAGTATCATCGGGGGTGTGACGCATATCTGTGAGGTGAACAATATCACTATTGCAAGACGCGGTTCGGAAACCTTCGGCTATGTTCTGACGCTGACCAAAGAGCATCCCAATCCCGATTTTGCTGAGGTAATGCCTGCTATCTATGAAAATGAAGAGAAAAGCAAAGTCTTACAGCAAGAGGCCATTATGATCAGTGAAAGGGATGGCGTACTGGTCGGGGACGCTGTAGCTGTGCTTATCAGCGAGGTGGATAGCGTGAAAATGCCTGGCCTTAAAGAAGCGGATGGAACGCTGTATCAATACATCTATCCGGGAGACAAGGTCTACGTGATGAATTCGCACGGTTCAACTATTGAGACAGTCAAATGATCAAGGTTTCCCCACAGAGAAAGCCAGGCGTTAAAGTGCGGCAGCCTAATCCAGATCGAAAATGCAGGTTAGTTGAGTAAAATTTGCGCAGGGATGGTATAATCAGGCTCACTTCTCACAAGGCCAAATACCATGTCCTTTTTCGCTCAGATGATGGACCGTATCGCCAGAATAAACGCTGACGCCAAATGCCCTATATGCGGAAAAAGCTCTAAGCATTCAGTTGCAAAAATTTCTCGAGAGCAGGCATTGCTCTGCCCACATTGCAAATCCCTTTTTGTTATTCACGGTTAAATAGTGCTGAAAAGCTAAGCCGCCTCCGGGCGGTTTTTATCGGCGTGTTTAATACTGACCGCGCCAGGAATGGCTGTTACGGCGCCAGAAACAGGGGCGTCCAGATGATTTATCCTTAAAACATGAAACATAACTTGCTAAATTAATTAACACATACAGTGAGTTTTGGCTTACAGGCTGAAGATTAAAAGGGCCGGGTGACCAAAACGATAAAAAGCCGATAGCACAATACGGATCCTTTGCACGTCAGTATTACGTGAACAAATGTAACTTAAGTAATAAAATCAATATTAATAATAGGTTGTATTGCCCTGCACGAAAAAAAATTTAAACTTGATACAAGGGCTAATTTTTTTCAATGGCATACCGATAACCCTACCCTGGGGACAAAAGGTCTTCTTAGGGCTTATTAAATTATCAGGTTTGAGGTAGGTATGAATATTACGCAGCGTTTGTTCCTGACGTTTACCCTGTTGGCGCTGGCTTTATGCACGCTGGCAGCGGTATCGTTCTCAATTATATCGGGTTTTCAATCCCGCTTCGAATATGTGCAGAATAATGCTATCCCCAGCATTAAGGATCTTAACAAATCCATTAGTGCTTCCAGCGGTTTGGGCCTGGCCTTATACAAGCACCAGGCGCTTACCGATGATACAAAGCTGCCTGCCGCTGAACGCCATATCGACGACACGCTGGATGAATTGAAAAAGCTGACTGATTACTACATGGCTAATGATATCTCCAGTGCTGAAGATCGTAGTATGACAGAGCAGATCTACCGTGACATCGACGCAGTACGGGCTGACTTACCGGCGTTCCTTAACGCTTCCCGCGCGCAAAATGAGAGCGTAACGCTGGCCTTGCTTCAGGGTGAATCAGGTATAGGTGCTGCAGGTAGAAAATTAGCATCAGATTTGAATAAGCAGATTGAACTTAATATCCAGATTGGCAATGAGCTAAAAAAAATCAATAAAGAAATCTATTCAAAAACAATCTGGATGATGTCAACTGCGGTTATTTTGGTGATTGTGCTGCTCAGCTTTTTTGCCATAAAAACCATTCTGAATATCAGAAGAAGTCTTCTGAATATAGAAGAGACAATGCTGGAAGTCAGCAACACGTTAGACCTTACTCGCCAGGCTGACGACAGCCACGCTGATGAAATAGGAAAAACCGCTTCAGCGTTTAATAAATTACTGACTAAGTTTTCAGAGACGTTAACGGCTGTTAATAGCGCATCGTTATCCGTAAGCTCAGGATCTTCACAAATTGCCGCAGGTAATGAAGATTTGTCTTCTCGTACCGAGCAGCAGGCGGCTTCGCTTGAAGAGACCTCTTCGAGTATGGCTGCACTGAGTGAAACGGTAAAAAATAACTCCTTCAGTGCCAGCGAGGCGAGCACGCTGGCCGATAGCGCTAATAAGCTGTCGACAGAAAACGGTCAGTCCGTGAGGAATATGTTGAATACGATGGAAGATATCCGCACCAGCTCCGGAAAAATTTCCGAAATAACGGGGCTGATCGAGGGGATTTCATTCCAGACCAATATTCTGGCGCTGAACGCTGCCGTTGAGGCGGCAAGAGCTGGCGAGCATGGCAGAGGCTTTGCAGTGGTGGCAAGCGAAGTGCGTAATCTTGCGCAGCGTTCTTCCTCTGCGGCAAAAGAGATTAAAGATCTGATCAACGCCTCCGTTATGCACGTCGAAAGCGGGGCGTTGCAGGCAGCCAGCGTGGGTGAAAACTCAGCAAAAGTAACCAGCTCAATCAACCAGGTCGCGACTATTGTCAACGAGATTGCTACTTCGGCAGCGGAACAAAGCCGCGGTATTGAGCAGGTTCATTTGGCTATCGGGCAGATGGACGAAGTGACGCAACAAAATGCTGCGCTGGTCGAGGAAGCCTCGTCCGCGTCCAGATCGCTACAGGATCAGGCGGAGACGCTCAGCCAACTGGTGTCTGCCTTTAAGTTAACTTCAGATACGCGGATGTACAAAAAAACCGAGACCTTTGTTAAGCCATCCGTGAGCCGTACGCCCGCGAAGGCGGCCGCTGTATCAGCCGGGGATTGGGAAAGTTTTTAATGTGGTTCGCCCCCAGTAATGGGGGCTTTGGCGTTAAAGTCATTTTCCACGCTCTTGATCCACAGCCAATGCAGCGCCGATAGCCCTTTCGGGCGCGCTCGTTGGGCTGATATCGTCACCAGTCATCAGCAATAACGTTTAGTCGAACCAGTCTGCCATTTTTTCTGTAGCCTGGTTTTTACATCTTCGTTGATATACATCGACACAGCAGCCAGCGCCCCAGCCGGGACACCAGGGTCATCCGTAAAGCCAACAACGGGCAAAGCATCAGGGACGGCATCAATCGGCAAAACGAAATAAGCAAGCGCAGCGTAAATCGTCATTTTGCCCAAATTGGCGTGTCTGGTCTCTGCGCAGAAAAATAGAACCAAAGCGCTTTTTCAATGACTTCATGCCCCGCTTTTTTAACGTACTTAACAATTTTTACCAAAAGCCGTCATCGTTAAAATCTTTAGCGGTGGTGAACTTGTTTTCCATCTCTTTCTCCTGAAATTAAACCCTGTTGTTCATCGGCATATCTCTTCAGGGCTTTATCTCTTTGTGAGCGGCCCGGTATTTATGTACGGCTTCTGTCGTAAAACTAAAGCTACCGTTAACCATTTCAGTAAAGAGATGCCGGGCAACTTTATTACGCACCAAAAAAAATGCCGCAATTGTCGGGCTGCAATAATAAAAATCCATTATTAACGAGCTATCTGGCCTGAAGGTAAAAAAAGCCTGTAAGGTATGCAGGCAAATAATCAGAGCCGGTTTACCCGGCACACTAAATTAATCCCAATGTTATAAAATGGCTGGAGGCACGTACCTGAGCCTGAAATTTGTTCCGACGGAATTTTATCAGGGAAACTTGCATACAAATGCTTTTGCTGAATGAGCGCGGACAACAGCCATTATTGACGTTCAGCAGCACGACATTAGCCTTTAGGGCTCTTTAAATTGACATCTCAGGCGCGCTGGCTGAAGATCTTCTTTAGTCAGCAATGCCTGTCGACCGGGCTGATTTTGCGCCCGGATGCCTGCTTACCAGTCAATAAAGCCTGTCTGACATAACCTTCTGAAAAATAAGAAAAATGGATATAAAACAACTTATTTACCTGTGTAACCTTGAGCGCGAGCGCCATTTTGGCCGTGCGGCGGAGGCGAGCTTCGTCAGCCAGCCGACGCTGTCGATGCGTCTGAAAAACCTGGAGCGCGAGCTGGGGCTATCGCTGATCAACCGCAGCAATAACTTCGACGGCTTTACGCCAGAAGGCGAAAGGGTGCTGACGTGGGCGCGGGAAATCGTCTCCGTCTATCAGGGCCTCAAGCTGGAAGTCGAATCGTTAAAACATGGCGTTGCGGGCACGCTACGTATTGGCGTGGTGCCGCAGTGCAGCATCTCGCTGCCGCTGGTGCTGAAAGGCATCCAGGAACGTTATCCGCAGCTTAACTATCGCGTCTCGGTGCTCAGCGCCGATCAGCTGCTTGACGCATTGAACAGCTATACGGTGGACGTCGGCATTGGCTTCTTTGAGCTGGTCACGCTGCGCGAGCTGCATTTCCAGGCCGAACCGCTGGCGGACAACGGCGTGGAAGTGGTTTTCCATCCCGAACATTTTCCGCAGCTGGTGGGCGAAGCGCCGCTGAGCCTGAACGAACTTAAAGAGATCCCGCTGTGTCTGGCGGAGCAGACGCGCTATTTCCGACGCTATCTGGATACCCACTTTCGGGAAGCCGATATCCATCTGCGGGTGATACTGGAAACCACCTCCGTGTTTCAACTGGCGCAGGGCGTTCAGGTAGGGCTGGGCTGCCTGATTTCGCCTCGCGGCCATCTGCTGCCGGCCATGACGCCGGAATTGCAGTCGCGCCCGCTGGCCATTGCGCCGATGAGCCGCCAGGCCGCAGTGGTTATTGCCGAGCCGGGCAGAGCGACGCCGCTGTCCCAGCACTTTTTTGACGAGGTACGCCGCTGGCTTAGCGAACGTTAGCCGCGACGAACGCTAACTCCCCAGCGACTGCATCAGCCGGTTATTCCAGCCTGCCAGCGCCGTACTGAAAATCACGTTCATCATTCTCTGCAGCGAAAAACCCGCCTCTTTCAGCGGCTGTAAATGCGCGGCGCTGAAGCGCTCCGGCGAGCGGGTCAGCTGCGCGGCGGTCTGTATCACTGCCCGATCGACGGCGCTGGCGCTTCCGATCGCGTCATCAATACCTGTTTTTAACGCGCTACGCAGCGCTTCCGGCGCGTACCGGTTAAAGCAGGCTGCACTGCCGTTGATCCGTGCGGCTACTGCGGCGGCAAGCTGGCCTTCCGGCGTCGTCGTTTGCTCTTCCAGTACCTTAATCAGCTGACCCCAGCCGTACAGGGCATCCCCGTCGTGCGCCAGCAGCCAGGCGCTGCGGCTTAATGCCTGCTGCGGCTGGCAGAAGGTCAGCGCTTCCAGCTGGCTGTGCGTGGCGTAACGCAGCTCAACGGGCGTCAGCCGGGGCTGCCAGCTATGCTGGTCGGTAAAGCCGTATTCGTCCGCATCTGGCGGAACGGTTACGCCAGGGATCCAGCGAACCGGCAGGGCGAGCAGGGCATGCACGCCAGCCGCCACTCGCGCCTGATAACAGACAAAACCGATAATCTGGCTAAAGGTGATGATATCCGGCGCGGTCAGGCCTGCCTCATCCAGCCGCTGCAATGCCGGCTCGTCAATCAGCGTCGGCTGCATCGCCAGCTGGCGGGCATATTCGGTAATTTGCGTCAGGCGACGGTTGCTCTCACGTGAAGAGTCCGGCCCGCTTAGCGGGTTGAGGCGTGCGGCGTAATGGTTACACAGGCGCTGAACGCCGGTAACCTGCGCCACGGTAAGTGCGGTGCTGAGACGATCGTATAACGTCAGCGTATGCGTCAGCGAGGCGGTCAGCGACGAAGGAAACAGCAGCGAGTAGAGATCCCTGGAAGCCAGCAGCGCCGGCTGCGCTTCCTGTAGCGTCTGCCGCAGCCCGCCTTCACAAAGCGCGGCCAGTCCCAGCAAAAAACGGTCTTCAATATCAGCGGCCTCGGGCACCAGAGGCTCTGCCCGGCTGGCGAGCGTGGCCTGGGTTTCGTGATACCAGTGGCTATGGCTTTTAAGCCGACGCTGTTCCATAGTCATTCCTTTTCAAGTTGGCTGGCCCTGAGTACGGACCGGAGGGCAAGCCTATCCTCGCGCAAGCGGAATAACCGGCAAAGACCGATCGGTGCTAATAAATAGCGGAAAAGCATAATGGTGAAAGAAGCAGCGGAACCGGCTGGAAATTCGCCCATTCCTGGCAGAACGGGCGTTTAAAAGAGCGGGACTAACGATCTTTACGCCAGGCGTCCGCCGTCAGCGCTTCGCCAAAGTGGCTGGTAATCAGTCTTTTCGTCAGATCGTGTAGCGGGCAGGCGAGGACATCTGCGGTGCTGCCGCGCTCTACTACTTCGCCGTGATGCATGACGATTACCTGATCGCTGATATGCTTCATCATGCCCAGATGCTGCGTCACATAGATATAGGCGATGCCGTGCTTGTCCTGTAGCTCCAGCATCAGATTCACCAGCTGCGAGCGCATAGACATATCCAGCGAGGCCAGCGCCTCGTCGGCGACAATGACCTTAGGTTGCAGGATCAACGCGCGGGCAAGACCGACGCGCTGCTTCTGTCCCGGCGCCAGCATATGAGGATAATAAGCGGCGTGATCGCGCAGCAAACCGACCTGGCGCAGGGTGGCGATAATGCGCTTTTCCCGCGCTTCGGCGGTCAGATCGGTATTCAGACGCAGCGGGAAATCCAGGATCTGGCCGATGCGCTGGCGTGGATTCAGCGAAGTGGACGGATCCTGAAAGATCATACGGATACGCTGGCTGCGGTAGCCGTAATCGCCATATTGCAGCGGCCGATCGTCAATCAGGATTTCGCCCGCACTCGGCTCAATCATGCCGCTGAGCATTTTCGCCAGCGTCGACTTGCCGGAGCCGTTTTCGCCGATGATCGCCAGCGTCTGTCTTTCGCGTAGCGTAAAGCTGACCTCTTTGACCGCCTCAACATGCTGACGCCGAAACAGGCCGGTTCGGTAACGGTAGGTTTTACTGAGGTTGCGCACCTCCAGCAGCGTTTCAACCATTACTGACTCTCCATATTCAGCGGGAAATGACAGGCGAACAGGTGCGATTTTCCGCCCGCCAGGCGGGGCGTTTCGATACATTTTTTCTGCGCATAAGGGCAGCGCGGCCCCAGACGGCAGCCAATGGGCAGGTGCTCCAGCGAAGGGATCGCACCGGGCAGGGTGTTCAGACGACTTTTATGCGGCAGCGAGCGCCCAAAATCCGGCATCGCCCTGATTAGCGCCTGCGTATAAGGATGGTGCGGCTGCACGATCAAATCTTCGCTGGTGGCGGTTTCCACCGTCTGGCCACAGTACATTACGTTGATGCGGTTCGCCCAGTGGCTCAGCATCTGCAAATCGTGGCTGATCAGCAAAATCGTGGTGTTGTTGTTCTGATTAAGCCGGGAAAGCAGACGGAAAATCTGCGCCTGCGTCGTCGGTTCCATCGCGTTAGTGGGTTCATCGGCAATCAGCAGGCGCGGCTGGTTGGCCAGCGCAATGGCGATCATCACTTTCTGGCATTCGCCTTCGGTCAGCTCATAGGGAAAACTGCGCATAATATCTTTATGATCTTTGATGCCCACGCGGTGCAGTAGCTCGATAGCGCGACGATGCCGCCAGCCGAAACGCTGGTACCAGCGGCCTTTCCACGTCCAGCGGGGAATAGCCTGTTTTAGCTGTTTACCCACGCTTTCAGAAGGATCGAGGCAGGACTGCGGCTCCTGAAAAATCATCGACACGTTATGGCCAACAAGTTTACGCCTTTCGCGCGGCGACAGCTTAAGCAGGTCGATATCGTCAAAGCGCATACGGTCGGCAGTAACCCGCCAGTTATCTTTGGTCACGCCGCAGATCGCTTTGGCGATCAGGCTTTTGCCCGAGCCGGATTCGCCCACCAGGCCGCGAACTTCCCCTTCGGTCAGCGTAATACTGACGCGATCGACCGCCTTGACCGGGCCATCGGCGGTCATAAACTCAATGGTCAGATTACGAATATCGAGCAGCGGCATTATTCAACTCCCGCAACGATGGCGCGACGAATACCGTCGCCCAGCAAATTGACAATCAGCACGCTGAGCATTATCGCCGCGCCGGGCAGCATCACCGTCCAGGGTGCGACGTAAATCAGCTCCAGCGCATCACCAAGCATGGCTCCCCATTCGGGAGAAGGCAACTGCGCGCCCAGATCCAGAAAGCCCAGCGCGGCGATATCCAGGATAGCCATCGACAGCGCGCGGGTAAATTCCGAAACCAGCAGCGCCAGGATATTGGGGAAAATCGCATAGCGAAGAATATTCATGCTGGAGGCGCCATCCAGACGGGCGGCGGTGACATACTCCTTTTCCAGTTCGTCGTGCACGGCGGTATAGACCGAGCGCACCAGACGAGGAATTATCGCCAGGAATACTGCCAGCCAGGCATGGCTTAAACCTGGGCCAAAAAACGCCACCACGATGATCGCCAGCAGCAGCGAAGGAATGGAAAGAAAGGTATCCAGAATGTGGTTCATCACCGCCGAACGCAATCCTCTGGTCAGCCCGGCAAAAACGCCCAGCACCATGGCGCAAAGCGAGGCCAGTACGGTAATGGCGATAGCCGAGCCTACCGTTGGCGCCGCGCCGCTCAGCAGGCGGCTCAGCAGATCGCGGCCCAAATCGTCCGTGCCGAGAAAAAATGAAACATCGCCGTAGCGCGACCACGAGGGCGGCAGCAGCTGATAACCTAAAAACTGCTGCGCCAGCCCGTAAGGCGCAAGCAGGCGGCCAAACAGGCACAGCAGCAGCAGCGCGATAAACAGGTAGAAACCGACCATCGCGGTGGTGTCATGATAAAACAGCCGCCACGTGGTGCGGAAAGTGCTGGGCAGCCGTTTTTCGGCGTAAATGTTATCGGAGGGCATACCATTCCTTATGCTTCAGCGGCGTTGTCAGCGCGCCCAGAATATCGGCCAGCACGTTCACAGTAATCACCAGACCGCCAACCATCATTACGCCTGCGGAGATCGCCGCGTAGTCCTGCTGCCTGATGGCGTCCACCAGCCAGCGTCCCAGACCTGGCCAGCTGAACACCACTTCAGTGATCATCGCCAGCGTCAGCATGGTAGAGAATTGCAGGCCCAGGCGAGGCACAACCGGCGGCAGCGCATTATGCAGCACGTGACGGCGGATAATGGTCAGTCGTGAAAGACCGCGAGTGGCGGCGGCTTTAATATAGTTTTGCTCCATCACTTCGCGCGTGCTGATACGCAACAGACGCACCACTTCCGTAGTAGGCGCCACGGCCAGCGCCGTCACCGGCAATATCAGGTGCAGCAGCACGCTTTTCAACATCTCGTGCCGCCAGGGCGAATCGCTCAGCCAGGCGTCAATCAGCGCAAAACCGGTGATGTTTTTCATGGGATAAAGCAGATCGAGGCGGCCAGAAACCGGCAGCCAGCCCAGATCCAGCGAGAAAAACAGCGTCAGCAGCAGCGCCAGCCAGAACACGGGCATTGAAAAGCCCAGCAGCGCCAGCGCGCTGATCGCTTTATCCTGCCAGCGGTTGCGCATCACGCCGGCGGCAATGCCGAACGGGATGCCAACGGCCATCGCCAGCACGAAAGCGAGAATGCACAGCTCAAGCGTAGCGGGGAAGACTTCTAACAGCTGCAGGGAAACCGGCTCGCCGTTAATGCTGGATACGCCGAAGTCAAACTGCATCAGCCCCTGATACCAGAACAGGATTGCATCACTAAACGAAGCGCCCTGTAGCGGCGCGTGGGGCGTAAAGTAACTCAGGCTGAAACCGACCACCGTCAGCAGAAACAGCGTCACCAGCCACAGCACCAGCCTTCTCAGCGTATAGATAATCATGGCTTCGTCCTTGGGTCGCGATAAACGCCGGCAAAAGAGGCATTGCCGAACGGGCTGAGCACCAGGCCGTGAATATCATGGCGATAGGCCTGAAGCCGCAGCGAGTAGGCCAGCGGCAGCACCGGCAGCGACTGCGCCAGCATAGCCTGCGCCTTGCCGTAGTACTCGATGCGCGACGCCAGCTGCTGCGAAAGCAGTGCTTTTTGTAGCGTCTCGTCAAAAGCGGCGTCACACCAGTGCGCAAAATTGGTCTGCGAGCCAATAGCGGCGCAGCTTAACAGCGGGCGGAAAAAGCTGTCGGGATCGTTACTGTCGGTAGCCCAGCCCGTTAGCGTCAGATCGTGATTCATCTCCATCAGGCGCGCTTCCTGAAAGCGTCCCTCGACGGGCACAATTTTGACCGTAACGCCAACCTGCGCCAGATCGGCCTGGATCAGCTCGGCGGTTTTCAACGGGCTGGGGTTCCAGGCCTGCGAGGTGGCCGGTACCCACAGCGTCAGCTGGAGATCTTCCACGCCCAGCGCCTTGAGCATCTCACGTGATTTTTGCGGATTGTATTCGGTGACGCGCGCGTTGTTATCATAAGCCCAGGAAGCACGTGGCAAAATAGAAGCCGCCGTTTCCGCCGTGCCGTAGTAAACGGACTCCATCAGCCGCTCATTGTTAATTGCCAGCGCCAGCGCCTGGCGCACCTCGGCGCGATCCAGCGGCGCTTTGCGCGTGTTAAACGCCAGATAGGCGATATTCATACCGGGCCGCAGCGTCAGCCGCAG